>OKRS01002179.1_pt1 | contig 11622 bp, 9 predicted proteins | sample 1601191 | NCBI WGS metagenome assembly OKRS01 (sample SAMEA3541509, study PRJEB24748) | human gut metagenome | biome: human gut; feature: human-associated habitat; material: faeces | place: China | collected 2012 | reverse complement strand
CTAACCCCCGGTTATTCATATCTCAATGCATCAATGACTTCCATCTTGGCTGCCTTGTTTGCAGGATAGTATCCGAAGAATACTCCTGTCAGCATGGAGAAGAATAAGGAAAGTACAATAGCGGATAAGGATGGCCGTACCGACATAATAATGTAGCTTGAATATTCAGAATACATATTCTGGATCACAAACTCCGCTGCTTTGCCTAATACAAATCCATTAAACACCCCGATCAATATCCCGATCATTCCACCAAAGATACAGAGTACGATCGCTTCTATGACAAACTGCATACGGATGGTGCTCCTCTTCGCTCCAAGTGCCATCCGGACACCGATCTCCCTTGTACGCTCGGTAATAGACACAAGCATAATGTTCATGACACCGACACCGCCTACGATCAATGAGATCAATGCAATGCCGGACACTGCGATCGTGATCACATTAATGACGGTATTGATCATTCCCATATCAGACGCCATATTATAGGTAGTAACATGGAAATTTTTATTGTTTGCATATTTCTCTTCAAAAAAGTTTGTAACATCTGTCGTTGCCTGATCGATATCTGCCAGGGAATTGACCATCAGGTTAAAGTTTGTGTAACCGGACTGATCCTTTCCCATCAGCTTAAAACAGGTCTGGATTGGAATAAACATTGTAGTAGAACGGTCTTTTTCCGGGACGCTGGTGTCCACCTTGCCAAAAAGTGCTGCATTATATTCGTATATGCCTACAATTGTAAAATTATATAGATTTCCATCGCTGCCTGCATAAGTGATCTGTTCTCCTATTGGATTCTCATCTCCAAAATACTGCTTTGCCATGGTATCTGCCACAATGCAGACGTTCTTCTTTGTTTTGTTATCCTGTTTTGTAAGGTTTCTTCCGGCATACATCTTTAATTTCATATAATCAATATACTCGGAAGTAGTCCCCTGAACAGATACATTGGCATAAGTATTTTTATCCTGCCGGATCTGTCCGTTTCCAAGAAATTCAGAAGCTGCTATTCCATCAAATTCATCCGGATATTTTTCCACCAGTTCATCGATCATCTCCTGTGTCACAAAGTCCGATGTTTTCATTTCCGGGTATTCCCAGGTATCCCAGTCTGCATCATCTTCCGGATATCTTGCATCCACATATGCCTGAACCGTATTGCCACCCAGTGAATTTAAGGTGGATGTCAAAGTAGTCTGAATGGAATTACCGATCGTCGTGATCGTGATGACTGCACTGATACCGATGATAATTCCTAACATGGTCAGAATCGAACGCATTTTATTGCTGAAAATGCTGGTGATCGCCTCTTTTATATTTTCCAAAAACATCAGCCTTCACCTCCATTATCTGACACGATATTACCATCTAAGATCGTAACGATCCGTTTTGTCTCCGCCGCAAGTTCCTGTGAGTGTGTGATCAAAACGATGGTTTTTCCCTGCTCCTCATGCAGCTTATGAAAAAGATCCATGACCATATGTCCGGTTTTGGAATCCAACGCTCCGGTCGGCTCATCCGCTAAGATGATCGCCGGATCATTGATCATTGCACGTGCGATCGCCACACGCTGTTTCTGTCCACCGGAAAGCTCGTTTGGTTTATGAAAAGCCCGTTCCTCCATGCCAACCATTTTTAACATTTCCATGGCTCGCTCTTTTTGATTTTTTTCCCTCTCAGTACTATATAACAGCGGAACCATGACATTTTTTAATGCATTGGCTTTCGGAAGAAGGTTAAAATTCTGGAATACAAAACCAATCCTCTTGTTTCGGATTGCACTTCGCATGGAATCATCCATTTTATTTACATCTTTTCCCTCCAGAAAGTAAGTTCCCTCAGTCTGACGGTCCAGGACACCGATAATATTCATCAATGTACTTTTTCCGGAACCGGACTCACCGACGATGGAGACAAATTCTCCCTGATTGACTGACAGACTGATCCCATTTAAAATCTGCAGTTCATTCGGCTTGCCTATGTAATAACGTTTTATAATATTCTCCATACGGATTACTGGTTCACTCACGATCATTCTGCCTCCGTACTCATCATGCCTTCTGTGTCAAGTGCCTGATTGGAATATATCTGTTCCGGAGTAAACACCTGACCTTCGGTGACAGAAAATGTATTATCGTAGATCAGCTGGTCGCCCTCTTTCAGATCGCCGCCTGTCACTTCTGTATAATAATCTACCTCTTCACCGACTTTGATATTTTTCCGGACTGCGGTTGCTGTTCCATCTTCATTTGCTTCCGCTACCAGAACATAGGAATCTCCGTTGTCATCCTGCCGGATCAGATCATATGGAACTGCAAGCTGTGTACCTCTGTCTTTGATCACAATTTTGGCTTTTGCACTCATTCCAACCAGAAGTTCTGTGTTGTCGATCGTGATCTCTGCAGAATAACCGCTTGAGGTATTGGTATCTGTACCGTTTGTGTTGGTGGACTGATTTTTTACTCTGACCACACGTGTTACCGTACCTTTGATCTCTTCATCCCCCGTTGCATCCGTTGAAACGGTTGCAGGCATTCCTTCCTGGATCTTTAAAATGTCAGCTTCCTCAACATTTACGATCACTTTTAAGGAAGATGTATCCTCGATCGTGATCATGGTCGTTCCTGCTGTGTTTTTATCTCCGACTGATACATTGACGGCTGTGACAACTCCACCGATTGGTGCAGAAAGTGTACAGTCGGCAAGCTGTTTTTGTAACTGTTCCAGCTGGTCTTTTGACTCTGTGGTCGTGCTTGCCTGGTATTTTTGCATGTCAACGGTATTCTGAGCTGATGCTACACTTCTGTCTGTGCTCTTTAATACGGACGCGTAGTTATCATTCGCTGTATCCAATGCTTTCTGTGCTGCCTCTAAAGACGATTTGAAGCCTTCTAATTTTGCATCATATTCAGAAGTGTCCTCATGGTTATTTTTCAGATAATAAATATAATCCCCGCACTCTGCCACCTTTTTCTTATATTTATCAACATCACTCTGTGCCTCATCAATCGCTTTCTGCGCAGCTTCTAGAGAATCCTGCTGGTCCTGCTTATTTTGAACCAGACTTTCCTGCTTCTGTGCAGCATCGTTTGCTGCGATTGCATTCGCATTGCTGATATTTGTCTTTAACTCTGCAATCTGTTTTTCAATATCCTTCTGATCCAATGTCACAAGCGGATCACCCTCTTTTACAATGTCACCTACCTGAACGTTCACGGCTGTGATCTCTGCTGCTGCAAGGGACATGACATTTGTCTTGCTCTGTCCTGCGATCGTTCCCTTCAAAGAAACTGAATCGGATAAATCCCTTTTCTCTACCGGTTCTACCTCAACCGTATTCGCTGCTGTCTCAATCTGTGAAGTCATATTTTTAACAGCGCTGCCGATCAATACAATTACAATAGCTGCAATCACTAAAACGATCAGCCATACTTTCTTCTTTTTCTTTGGTACTTCAGCCACTTCTGTCTTTTTTTCTTTTTTATGAAAGAAATGCTTTTTTTCCTTTACATTGTTGTCTTCCATGCTTACATGATCTCCTTTTTTTCCTTGTCTTTTTTGACTTATGGCAAATTGTACCATATTTTTTTCAGAAAAAAAGTGCTTTAAGGCAATCTTAATATTTCTTACTGAAATCCTTAGGATTTGTTAAGTGTCCTTTCAGTTTATCCATATATTTTCCTGCCTCCAAAAGTTTCGTGTCATTGCATTCTCTGCTCCTTAAAATACGTCATCATCTCATGTGTCAGGCTCAGCTTCTCCCTGTCCTCCGGGATATCATGATAATCCACCCACTCTGCCACAGAGAGTTCTTCCTCGTCTAAGTGAATGTCCCTCTCCTCGGCAAGCTCACAGAAATAACCGAGCAGAAGATTACTGTCAAAGCCCCATGGCTGGCTCTTATAGTAACGGATGTTCTTCACAGCAAGTCCGACTTCCTCCATGACTTCCCTTTTGACCGTCTCCTCTGCTGTCTCTCCGATCTCGGTAAATCCGGCGATCAGCGCATACCTTTTATACTCTCTGCCCGCATATTTTGTCATAAGGATTTTATCGCCGTGCGTGACTCCCACAATGACTGCAGGTGCGATCTTCGGAAACACCATGTTCGCGCAGCACGGACACTGCAGCATCCTCTGTATTTCGCTGTGAACCAGTTTTTCCCCACATCTGCCGCAGAACTAATTGTCACGATACCACACAAATAAATGCCATGCAGTAGCAGCTGCGAGGACACGTTCCTTCGGCTGCATTGGACGGACATCAAACATCTTATAAAAACGAAACTCGCCGATTTTTGTATCCGCTCCGATCTCCGTCAGAAAGTATTCTTCCTCCCCTATGGAAAAAAGATAAACACACGGCGGCACCTCCCTGCCAAGCACATTTTCGTTGTAATCCTTCCACTGTCCGTAAGTCAAAAACTGCAGTTCCCCGTTGTATTCCAGATATACTGTTCTCTCTCCAAAACCAAGCAATCTGCTGCCTGCATGCGGTACTTTCTTTTTATAGGAATTATCCAACTGCATTGGTGCAATATCCTGTATCATTTTCTTAGATTCCTTTCATTTTAAAGCTTTTCCTATTGTAAAACATTTTGATTTTTTGTACAATAAAATTATATTGTTATAGGGAAAAGAAGCTGCCGCCTTATGGCTGCTACCAAGGGGTTTTTATCATGTATCACAACAAAAAAATTGGAGTTTTTATCTCCCATATCATGGGATTTTACCAGAAAAATGTATGTCAGGGTATTATTGACAAAGCTCTGGAATACGGTTACACTGCTGAGATTTTTGCTTCTATGGATGGGGAGAATCTCGGGGACTACAGTCTGGGAGAGGAAAGCATTCTGACATTGCCGAATTTTGATGATTTAAGCGGTGTTATTTTTGCGTCTGAAACTTATCCAAACGAACAGTTAAAGGATCAGATCTATTCCCTGCTGAAAGAAAAATGTCACTGTCCTATCATAGAGATTGCTGTTTATAAGCAGCAGTTTCCTTCGGTTTCCTTAGAAAATAACCATCCTTTTTTTGATATTACAGAACATCTCATCACAGAACATCACTACAAAAATATCTGTTATTTTGGATGTGCCGATGAGAGTTTCTTTTCGGATGCCAGAGAAAAGTTTTACCGGGACGCATTAAAAAAACATGGCATTGCACCACACGCACATTCCATCTATACCGGAACCTACACTGCGCAGTCCGCTGCTGAAGCACTCCGCTTCTTTGAAGAAAATGAAACAAAACCGGATGCGGTTGTCTGTTACAATGATAAACTGGCACTTTTATTAATGACTGCTGCCATCTCTGCCGGTTATCATATTCCAGAGGACCTTGCGATCACCGGCTGTGACCACAGTGAAGAAGGACAGAATCTCACACCTTCTCTCACGACCGTCTCTTTCCCTGTCTATGAACTTGGGGAAGCTTCCGTAGAAAAACTGATGAAATTAATCCATGAGGAAAATGTTCCTGCCATCACTGTGGTACATGCACAGATGGTTCTGGAAAATTCCTGTGGATGCAGTCTTACAAAAGAGACTCCTGCTATTTACTTTGAGCAGAAACTGACCAGTCAGATTGCTTCTCTGGAGTCTTCTATTTTAAGTTCCATGAAAATGTCTGCTGAATTCCAAAATATTGCCGACATAGATGAAGCGATGGATCTGTTGGAGAATTACGTTCATTCTATTCCAAACTGTTCCGAATTTTATCTGTGTCTGTACGCCAACTGGGACAGCGTTTCCCAGCACATACTGGAATTAACGGAAAATGAAATGGATTTTGAGCCAAGTCAGGATGAGATTATTTTAAAATTAAGTCTGCGGGATGGCAAAAGACTGCCGGAATGCAGTTTTACCAAGCGTTCCCTCCTGCCGGAACATATCTACAGACAGTCAGATTCTGCCTACCTTTATTTTCCGCTGTTCTTCAAGAATAAGACTTTTGGCTATATTGCCTTAGCTTACGAGAACAACCGCATTGACTATCACTTCCAGCTCGTGCACTGGTTCATGAATATCAACCAGTTATTAAAACGTTTGAGTGACGCAAAACGTACTTCCATCCTCGTCTCTCACTTGGAGGACATTTACACCAAGGATGCGCTGACCGGACTTTATAACAAACACGGCTATCTGCACCGTGAAACGCTGTTACTTCAGGAAGCTGCAGAAAACCAAAGTACTGTGACCTGTTTTCTGTTTGATTTAAACCGCCTGAAATATATCAATGACCACTATGGTCATAATGAGGGGGATTTTGCGATTCAGGTCATCGGACATGCCCTATCCAGTGTCACCCGTTCCACCGATATCTGCGCAAGATTCAGTAGCGATGAATTTTATCTGCTGACAATGGATTACACAAAAGAAGATGCCGATGAACTCCTCACCCGCGTCTATAAGTACTTAGATAATTATAATAAAATAAGCCACAAGGAATATAAGATCTCTGCCAGCGGCGGCTATGCCCAGTCCACACCGGGTGCATCCCTTTCCAAAGAAGATGTCAAAGCTTTATTTTCCAAGGCAGATGAACATATGTACCAGCAAAAACAGATTTTTCATCAGGATTTGGATAAATAAGCATTGTGACGGTATTCTGTCGGAGATACTCCACAGGTTGCTTTAAAAATTTTCATAAAATGCTTTTCATTGTCATCCCCGACTGCCTGACTGATCTCGATAATCTTCATATCGGTTTCGGTCAGGAGTTTTTTTGCCTCTCTCATGCGGATTTCCTTGAGATAATTCACAAAATTGCTTCCGGTATACTGCTTGAATGAGTAGGAAAACAGGGAGTAATTCATGGAAATATAATTGGAGACAACCGCCATATTCAGATCCTTTGCATAATTTTCTTCTATATAATCCACAGCCATTTTGATTTTCTGTACATTCTTGTTCTGGTCATAGCTGCTATTGATCTTCTCATGAAGCTGCAACACAAATTCCATTACCTTGTCCTCGTAGGAATCGATACAATTTTCACTCCAGATTTCTTTGCATTCCAATAAAAGTTCTCCCTCTGTCTCTAAAGCATTCTGATAGGTTTTCTCTACCTCCGTAAAGAAATCTTTCATACAGCTCTCAAAAACAGCCTCATCAATTCTTCCATTTTTCACTTCATAAAAGAACTGATGAAAACTCTTTTCCAGATCGTCTGTATGATCTGTTCCGATCAACTGGACGCGTTGGATTCTGGCTGCCTCCTCTGTCAACTTAGCGGCCTCCGTGATAAGACCTTCCGGTATCTTTTCCTGAAATACACCGTACTGCGCTTCCACTTTATTGCGGACAAATGCTTTCTTTCGCATCATGACAGACTCCGCATATGCCTGACGGATGCTCTCTAAGCCACAATGCGCCGCACTGATTCCAATGTAACCATCCTGCAATTCGTTTTTCAATAAGAGGGAAAGGTTCTCTGCCGGAACAATAAAAATATCATTGTCATTCATATTTTTCATGAAAATATAATTATCGTCGGACAGTTCTCCTCTCTTGACCTGATTCTGGCAGCACACATAATAATTTCCGGTATAAAAATGATCTGCATACTGACTTTCGATTGTGCGCTGTTCCTCCCCGGAAATCTCATCGGAAAGCATCAGGTGCCGCATCTGCTGATAACCAATTTTCTGATTGTTCTCCTCTTTCTCTTTCCGGCTCTCAATCTCTGCATTGAGTTTTTTTAAGATTTCGGTGATTTTTTCACGCTCAATCGGTTTTAAAATATACTCCCGCACCCCGTTTCTTAACATTTCCACCGCATAGGCAAAATCATCATAACCACTGATTGCCACGGTAAGTGGAATATGTTCGAGGCTCTGCATTTTCTGTACCAGTTCGATGCCATCCATCTTCGGCATACGGATGTCCGTAAACATCACATCAATCTCCTGCTCTTTCAGAATTTCAAGCGCAGTCTCTCCATTGTTGCACTCCATAATGGTCTCGATTGGCACACCACTTCGCATAATCATTGTTTTGATTCCCTGACGGATCATTTTCTCATCTTCAACGATCAAAACTGTTTTCATTATCTTCCTTACCCTCTTCTAATCCTGTATCTCTCTTCTGTCACAGTCCCCTGTGCCTTTATTTTTCACTTATGCTCCGGGTCATTTTCCTCTGACTGTCTATGCGTGGTTGGAATCCGGACCATAATTTTTGTATAACACCCCAATTTGGATGCGATCTCGATTCCATACTGATCTCCAAATGCAATATGGATACGGTCCTGTACATTTTTCAGACCAATTCCATTGCCGGAGCCTCCGTTGGAATCAATTTTTCCTGCAATCTTTAACCGAAGCTTCTCCACTTCTTCTTCTGACATACCTTTTCCGGCATCTGTGATCTCGATCACACAGTCATCTCCGTCTAAAATGCCCTTGATATAGATATTTGTGTCCTCTGCCATCTGTTCGATTCCATGATAAATGGCATTCTCGACGATCGGCTGCAGGGACATCTTCGGAATCTCCTGTTTTAATACCAGTTCCGGCAGGTTTAACGACAGATAAATCTCATAATCAAACCGCAGATTGATCAGAGCCATGTAGTTTTTAATGTACTCTAACTCCTGCTCCACAAGCACATTTCCTGATACCCACTTCATACTGTAACGCAGCAGTTTCCCCAATGCGGTCACCGCATCAGAAATGGCGTATTCTTCATCAATCTCTGCCATCATCTTAATCGATTCTAACACATTATAAATAAAATGTGCATTGATCTGATTCTGCAAAGCCCGGATCTCAGAATTTTTTGCTAACATCTCACGGTTTAAATTATCTTCCATCAGCTCCTTGATACGTTCCAACATCTTATTGATCTGCGTTCCGAGTTCGCCCATCTCATCTTTGCCACAGTTTTCGATCGCGACATCAAGATCACCCTTCTGTACTTTTCGAATGGACTTTAAGATCTCATAAAACTGCTTTAACAGATGCTGCACAATACGGTTGATAAAGAACGCCAGCAATATGATAAATGCCAGCATGACAGCCACAAACACATCACGCATAAAATATACATTATGAACATTTTTTGTGATATCCTTCACACAGATCAGTGTACCGGAGAGTTCGCGCACCTGCATATAAGAGATTACAAGATTTTTTCCATCCAATTTTTTATAAATGGTCTGTATCTTGTCCTCTGTGGGACGCTGTTTTAAAATATCGTCAAGCAGCGCTGAAGATTCTGTCTGCTCTTTCTGTCCAAAATAGGTTACTCCCTCATCCGAATAAAAGAAACTCCACTCATCCTCAATTCCCTCGTACAGGCTTGGAAACATATTCTCCATCGTCATGGCAGACTCGATCACACCAACTTTTCCATTGGCACTGTCAATAATCGGTGTGACAAGTGAAATAATCTTCCGATTCTGGTTCATCGTATAGGAATTGAAAATATTATCTGTGTAATCAAAATTCCAGCCGACATATTTATCCTGCTTGGACCACTCCTGTTTTTTCATACGGGATGCATTGTATAAAATGGGCATCATCTCCTGCACACTGTCATTCACCGCATAGACACGGACACCATACAGCAATGGGTTATTGTTAACTAACCGTTCCAACGCCGACACTTCGTTATTTTTAAAATCCAGCCAGTCGGCCGTAGAGATTTCTCCCCCAATCGCAGATGCATTCAACATTTGAAGCAGGGAATCATCACTTAAGAAAAACTGTGTGGACATATTGATAGAATCAATCTTTGTCTTGATTCCATCCTCATTCCGCTGCATTGTATATTCCATGTAATCCATGTTCTCCTGCACCGCATTCTGCTCCATAACATAGAACAAAACCCCTGCTAACACCCCGATTGGAATCACCATAAACAGAATGATAATACTGGTAAATTTGATATTTAGCTTTGTATTTCGAAACAGCTCTCTTATTTTTTTCATTCGCTAATTCCCATTTTTTCCTTTGCTGCATTCATTAATACTGTTTTCTGTTTCAAAACTTCCTGATAGCCCATGGCATTCCTTTTTCCCACAAATTCTTCAAATATTTCATCAAACTGTGCTTCATTTGATGCGAGAAGAAGCTTTGGCAGTGTCTCACTCCAGAGTTTGGTACATTTTTCATCCATAGCTGCAATTTCAGGACTTGTCGACAAACTCACATCATACTGTCCATTGTAGACTGTATATTTGCATGCCCACACGAGTAACTGTTCAGTAGCAGGACCTGCCTTCTGCTCCCACTGAAGTTGCATGACATTATTCTGCAGCATCCAATAAGCATCATCTGCGCCGTATAACCTGTCGTAAGTCTCCCGGTCGGAATTTAAAATTTTGCTGACGTCCTCTTTTAATACCGGCTTACCATCCACGATATCGTAAGTAACCCCTTCCACACCGAGATAGATCAACATCTGTCCATGCTCACTCATCATATAGTCCATAAACGCTATGGCGCGTTCCGGATATTTACAATTTTTTGAGATCAGCGTCAATGTCCATCCATTCATATTGTTAGTCGGCAGTGTCGGATCATCCCCATTGGAATTTCTCGGTCCCTCAACCGCCATGTAAATGCTGTCCGGATCATTCTCATACAATGCTTTTTGCTGTGAGATCGTATCACTGTACTGATAGAGCATACAAAAATACCGACCTTTTGCCAGTTTTTCTTCCATCTGTATCCGTGTATCCACAAAGATATCATTGGCAAGCAGCCCTTCCTCCCCCAGTTCACGGAACATTTTTAACCATATAACATACTCTGGGTCTGTATATCTGTCATAATATTTCCCATCCTTTTCCCACGGAACCGCAAGAAAATTCATCAGATATTTGTCAAAGGAAACATTTCCCTGATTATCAAATACATGGGATCCCACCGGGATCAATTTTTCCCCATTCACCTCAGGAAACATCTCTGCCGCTTTCTCCACTGCTGCTTTAAATCCTTCCGGTGTTGTCATATCCGGACTTCCAATTGCCTCATAAATATCTTTACGTACCAGAAACGTCTGATTGGATATGATGTCATCATGCTCTTTCACCTGTTTTGGTGTAACCGTGGAACACGGATATCCATAAATATTGCCATCATCCATTGTATACCAGTTCACCACATCTGCATCTGTGACCTGCCAGAAATAGGCATCATAATCATCTGCAAGTTCATTTAATGCATAGACCATGTTCTCTTCGATCATCTGGTTCACCTGTGGCTCCCAATACCCTAATGTGATCAGATCAGGCAGAGAATCCGATGCGATCAGTGCATTTAATTTTTCTGTTTCATTCCCGATTGGTGTAATAAAATTAATATTTACTCCTGTCTCCTCTGTAATCTTTTGAGAGACTGCATTCTCTCCCCACGGTATTGCAAACCAGGAATAATTGACATACCAGTCTAACGTAACAGGTTCTCCGGCATATTTTTTCCATGCCGGTGTATCCTCATCACCCTGTGAGGTGTCCTCCACCTGAGATGTCTCCACAGCCTGTCCTTCTCTTTCCGCTCCGCAGCCCGTCAAAACATTTGTCATCCCGGCTGTCATGGTCACTGCCATGCCCCATGCGATCATTTTTCTGATTCTGTATGTAACCATAAAACTTCCCCTTTATTTCT
>OKRS01002176.1_pt1 | contig 11630 bp, 10 predicted proteins | sample 1601191 | NCBI WGS metagenome assembly OKRS01 (sample SAMEA3541509, study PRJEB24748) | human gut metagenome | biome: human gut; feature: human-associated habitat; material: faeces | place: China | collected 2012 | reverse complement strand
CGGAAATGAAAAAAGGAGTGAATGCGCTTATGAAAAACAAAATCATTGGTGTCTGCCCGAATTGCGGTGCAAATGTTGTAGAGCGTGAAAAAGGCTGGTTCTGTGAATCCAACCCTTGCCGTTTCGTGCTGTGGAAGGACAATGCGTTCTTTAAGCGTCTGGGCAAGCGTTTGGATGGCCGAATGGCGGACAAGCTGCTGCGGGATGGCCGTGTCCGGCTGAAGGACTGCAAGAGCGCCAAGGGCAAGACCTACAACGCCACCGTGCTGCTGGGCACCGAGGCTGATGGCCGCAGCAAGTTCAGTCTGGAATTTGATGGAGGGTTCTGATGAAAGATGATGCCGTAATAAAGGACAACGAGGCAGTCTACCTCCTCAACGAACAAACGTATCTGCATCTGCGGGAAAATCTCCAAGGTGTCGGGTACGAGGTTTTCGACAAGAACAGCCCTCTCCCGGTGGAGGAGGGGCAGATTCCACGGGAAGTTCTGGGCAACACCCAACGGCGCATCGAGACCGCCCGTGCGTACTATCTGGCAGAGCATCAGGACGAGCCTGTGGGGAGGATTCAGAACGTTGCCGTCACCACTTTGGAGAAGTTTCGCTCCGGGGTTCGGAAACGTCGGAATTTGGCTCCACGTTCTTTGCCGGACAATGATGTGCGTTTTATTGACCCGCAGTACAACGAGCTGTTCCGGGTGCCAGACGGCGGCGTTGTGCAGATGACCTACCCAGATGGGCACCAGCGTTCCGAGAAAGTCGAATATCTCGATGACTACCACATGAAGATCGGGTCCTCGGTGCAGCACATCTGTGAATTTGCAGAGCGCATGGCGCGCAGCCGTGCCATTGTGGAACCGGAGCCGCTGACGCAGCAGGACTGCCGGGCGTGGAATCTGGAATATGACTATTATCTCACCGTGCAGGCAGAGGACGGCGCATGGAATTATGCTCTCTATCAGGGCGACTGCTGCCTGTTGGAGCGTGGGAAAATTGATGCGCCTGAACTGATGATCGAAGAAGTGCGGGACGAAATTATGTACACCCACAACCTACGGAACAAGGACTGCATCCCGCTCACGCAAGAGGAGTTTACCCAGAAACTTGCAGACCGAAATGAGATACAGTCATACCGTATGAAGCAATTCCAGCAAAGCGGCCACGACTGCTATCTGGTCATGCAGCTGCATCAGGATGCAGACCCTGCGTTCCGATTTGCCGCCATGCGCTATCTGAATAAGCAGAACATTGCTCCGTCCATTGAGAATTACGAGATCCTGTACCGGGGCAATCTCCCGGAAGGAAAGCGCAGCGTTCCGCAAGCAGAACTGCTGGAACAGCTGTACCAGAAATTCAACTTCGCCCGCCCGACGGATTACCATGGGCACAGCCTGTCGGTCAGCGATGTAATCATGCTGAATCAGGATGGGAAGATTTCAGCGCATTATGTGGACAGCATCGGTTTCAAGGAACTGCCGGGATTTCTGGATAAAAAGCCGGAACGCCTTTCTGTTCTGCAAAACCTCAAGGAGAAGTGCGATGCCCCGGAGTGCAATCCCACCGGATGCCGGAAAGTGAGGGATGCCCATGAACTTTAACCATGAAGAACTGATGCTGATGATGCTCTACAACACCGGCACCCAGCTGGGACTTATCCACGAACTGCGGCTCATGCAGTGCTACCTGATGCCGGACGAGACTGCCCTGCGGGAACTGTCGGAGGGGGTTATCGAGAAGCTGAAGTTGCTGACCGATGCAGAGTTTGCCGAACTGGAATTTCCCCCGGACTGACTTTTGCCGCCTGCGGGCGGCGTACATAGGCTCTTTTACAATGGGGTTCAGTGTGGTATACTGAACTCGACAAATCGGAATTTGTAAGTATGAAAGGTGGTAAAAATATGGGAAACAACAATTATATTGTTTTTGACATTTTAGGAGTTAAGCATGATGGCTTTATGAACTCTTTTATATTTGACAAAGATGCAGAATGTGTAATCAATAATGACCAATTTATAAATAAAATAGTAGTATCATCTGATATTAGTAAGGTGACTTTTTGTCTGCATGACTCGATTGAAATTGTAGATAATCAAATTTCAGAAATAGTTAATTATCTATCTTTGTATCTCGGCAATATGATGATTGCCCTTTTAAAAAACAGTTTACAATACTCAAATGTATCGCTTAAACCGACTATTCGCCTTTCAGCGATACATTTAGCGGAAATAAACCATATTCAATTAAATGATTATATTCAAATGAGAGATTCTCTATCTATTCGTTCTACATTAAGTAACGGAAATGAGATTTTAAAAAAATGGGTTCAAGATGTTGAAATTTCAAATTATACAAGTAAACGTGATAAGTATGATATTCTGTTTTTGTTGCTTCAAGGTGAAAATATAGTTCAAAAGTATATGGCTATGTATGCCTATTTGATGAGTTTGGTGAAGGAGATATATTCTAGTCAAAAGGAAAGCCAAAAACAAGTTGTGAAATATGTTTCGGATAACTGTTCTAGAGTTGGAATAGAATTGATTACATCTCCATGTACTCGTCCAGGGGCAAGGCCTAGTGAGGAAGAAGATCAATTTACTGCTTTGCGTAACAAGATTGGCCATCCTTCTGATACAAATAGAGATGTTAATATAGGTGAAAATGCTGTAAATCAGCTTGCATCAATTATTTGTTGTGCAATAGAAGATATATCTTTGGAGATGGTATAACTTAATGGGGATTATAAAAAATTGTGTAATGCGAGGGCAACAAATCCCAGTTTGTCGATGGTTGTCAACCGGGATAGTGCCCTAGGCTCTTGTTCCGTTCCGAAAATTTTTCATAACCCGCAAGAAAGTGGGCTTGATAGAATACTTCCATTCATGCTATACTAAAACCAGTTTTAATGCACAGAAAAATTGAAAGCGGAGGATAGCCAATGGATACCAAAAAAAGATCCCCCATCGACCGCCTGCTTTTTGCAACCTTTCTGAAAGGCCGCACTTCTTCCCGTGATGTATGGGAAGAAAAGGGCGATATGACCCCCGAAGATAACCAGAAGATCATCGAGGAGACCAACGAGATCATCCATGATGATTCCACCTATCCCTTCATCAGCTACCTGTCCGACCTGCTTGCAAAATCCAAACCCTCCGATGAAGCGGTCATGCAACTGCACGACTGCATTGAAAAAGTTGCAGTTGCATTGGGGCAGGACAGCACCGATGTGTTCCGTGCGCTCCTTGCAAAACTGATCGAGGAGCCGGAAGAAAAGCAGACCTTTGACCGTCTGCTGGAGATGGCCGAGAAATTGGCGGCAAAGCACTGAGATAACTTTACGAGGTGATTTCAATGAGCTACGGTTGGGCAACTGTTTTTACCTTAGCGGCATGGTTTGCAGGACTTGTGATTGATGTAAATGTGCGGGTCGGCGACCTCGGTTTACGAACAGTGCTTCCTGTCATCGTGATGGGGTGCTGCGTTATGAAGTACATAAAGGACAATAGCAAATAATCTTATCTCAATACACTTTCCAGCGGGCGACCACAAAACGGTTGCCCGCTCTTTTTATGCTCAAAAAAAGAAGGGAGGAACGCTATGCCAAGCAAAACCGAAGAATATCTCGCCCTTGCCCAGCGCACGGCCAACGGCTTGACCCGGTACTGGGAAAGCTGGACGGACTACCTGACCACTGCATCCCGGCTGTACAAGTACAACTATGCAGACCAGCTCATGATTTACGCCCAGCGTCCTGATGCCACCGCCTGCGCCAGCTTCGACCTCTGGAATGATCGCATGAATCGCTATGTCCGGCGCGGCTCCAAAGGCATCGCCTTGTTAGACCAGTTCAGCAGTGTGCCGCGTCTGCACTATGTTTTTGATGTGAGCGATACCGGGGTGCGCCGCAATTCTCGTGACCCGGAGGTGTGGCAGCTCGGCCCCGATCTGATGCAGCCTGTGTCGGAAATGCTTGCCAGAGAGTACGGCGTTTACCATGAAAGGCTCAGCCAGCAGATTTCTGACCTGACGGGCAAGCTGGTGGATTCCTATTGGGACAACAATAGCAATGACATATTGAATATCATAAACACCGTTTACAGCAACATCCATACACGTGTCAATGAAATTGGTATGCAGCGGGCTATTGGCATGAGTGCCGCAAGCCTTTATAAAACATTCTTGTGGGAAGGTGCCTATTACGCTATCTTTGCCTCTGTGATTGGCGCAGTGCTGGGCTATAAAAGTGATGCGCTTGCCCGCAGCACTGTGTAAAATGCAAAGAAAGAAGCGTGAAACCGATGGATTTTCAAAAAGTACATGGATGACCCCGCCCGGTTCGCATCCGACTTCAGGGTTCGGAGCCCGGCACGGTCTGCCAAAGTTTTTTAGGCATAAAAAACGCCGCATCGTACAAAACGATGCGGCAAATTGGTGGACCTAGAGGGATTCGAACCCTTGACCTCTCGGATGCGAACCGAACGCTCTCCCAGCTGAGCTATAGGCCCATATTTAGGGGCGTGACTCGGTTGGGCGACCAACCGACATACTCCCCATTTGAATGCCCACAACTCTGTGGGGCACAAAAACGATACGCTTGCACTCCCAGCTGAGCTATAGGCCCATGATGATGACGCTGATAGTGTACCGCGTTTTGGGACGTTTGTCAAGCAATTTCGGAGAGCGCGAGCAGGGGACTTACAAGCGGCCGAGCTGCCAGAAAGCCACGGCACTGGCTGCGGCTACGTTGAGGGAATCTACCCCATGGGACATAGGAATCTTTACGGTGTAATCGCAGGCGGCGATGGTACTATTGGCCAGCCCATCGCCCTCGGTGCCCAGCACGATGGCAAGTTTCGGCTCGGCGGCAAGGGCGGGGTCGTCGATGCTGACCGAGCGGTCGCTCAGTGCCATGGCAGCGGTCTTGAAGCCCAGCGCGTGGAGCTGGGCACTGCCGTTTTCCGGCCAGTCGGCAGGACAGGTGCCGATCTGCGCCCACGGCACCTGAAACACGGTGCCCATGCTTACCCGCACCGCACGGCGGCACAGCGGGTCGCAGCAGGAGGGGGTAATGAGTACGGCATCCATGTTCAGCGCGGCAGCGCTGCGGAAGATAGCGCCTACGTTGGTGGAATCCACGATGCCCTCCAGCACAGCCACCCGGCGGGCGTGAGCGCACACCTGCTCCACCGTGCGGGGCGCAGGGCGGCGGAAGGCACACAGCACGCCCCGGGTCAGTGCAAAGCCGGTGAGCTGTGCCAGCAGCTCCCGGTCGGCAGTGTACACCGGCACATTGCCGCAGCGGGTCAAAATCTCCTGTGCCGGGCCGGTGATCTGCTTGCGCTCCATCAGCAGGGAAAGAGGCTGGTAACCGGCGTCCAGCGCCCGGGCGATCACCTTGGGGCTTTCGGCGATAAAGATGCCCTTTTCCGGCTCCAGTCGGTTGCGCAGCTGCGCCTGCGTGAGCCGAGCGTAGATGTCCAGCTCCGGGGCGGTAAGGTCGGTGATCTCATGAATGACAGGCATGGAAAGACTCCTTTGAAATGAAGTTTTTTCTATTGTAGCACAAGCCGGGCCGGAATGCAAAATCCCTGCTGCACACAGAGCACAGCAGGGATTTGAATGCGGAATAGTTTACTCAGAGCGCAGCGCTTTGACAGGGTTGCTCTTTGCGGCGCTGCGGGCGGGGATCAGGCCGCCCAGCATGGTAAGCAGGGTGGCCAGAACGATCAGGATCAGCGCGGCCTGCGGCGGCAGCGAAGCTACCACGTTCACATCGCCCGCGATGTGGTGGATGAGCATATTGCCGGGGATGAGCAGCAGCAGGCAGAGCACCACGCCCATCACGCCGGAACACAGGCCGATGATAAAGGTCTCGGCGTTGAACACCTGCGAGACGTTGTGCTTGGAGGCACCGATGGCGCGCAGAATGCCGATCTCCTTGCGGCGCTCCAGCACGCTGATATAGGTGATGACGCCGATCATGATGGAGGACACCACCAGCGAGATAGCCACAAAGGCCACCAGCACATTGCTGACCATGCCCACGATTTCGGTGACAGAGTTCATCAGAGTGCCCACCATATCGGTATAGTGGATCACCTTATCCTCTTCGCCCTGCTGCCGCATGGAGGCGTTGTAGGCGTCCAGCTCGTTCACCACCTGCGCCTTGGTGTCAAAGCTGTTGGGGTAGATATAGATGGCATCGGGCTTTGCGTAGTCCACATAGCCGAGGTCGTCCAAAATCTTTTCGTAGCTGGAAGCGGAGGAGAGCAGGGTGCTTTTGATCATCTCGGTCAGGTCAGAGCCGGTCATGTTGATCTGAATAGCCTGCTGGAACACAGCGGGGTCGATCTTGAGTGCGCTTTCCACCTGCGTGCTCAGCTGCGCAATATTGCTCTGGATGGCCTGCGCGATCTTCTGCTCCAGCTGCCCGGCCAGCTTCTGGATGGCGGGACCCATCTGCTCCTGCAAAGCGGCGGTGAGCTGGGTCTGCAGCGCCTCGCCCAGCTGGACGGAGTAGGTCTCCATCACGGTCTGCAGATTTTGCTGGAGGGTACCGGCAAACTGCTCCTCCAGCCCGGAGGTGTCCAGCAGATCACCCATGGATTCGGCAAGCAGCGTCTGGAAGGCCTCGGTCTGCATATAGGAGGAAAAACCGATCTTATCCAGATTCAGCAGGCCGTTGCTGATGAGATAGCGCTTGTAGCCGTTCATGATCTTTTTCATCAGTGTCTGTAAGCCGTCCTGAGAGATATTCAACTCTATGCCGTCGAACAGCTCGCCCATGTCCATCTCCATGTCCGGCAGCGGCAGCCCGCTGAGGTCCAGCTTGAAGCTGGAAGGGTCGATGAGGGTGGCAAGATCGAAGGAATCGTCGGTCAGGTCGAATGCGCCGTCCAGATAAAAGTGCAGGGCGCTGGTGTCGAACTGGAAAGCGTCCTTGAGGGCGTCCGTGTCCACCGAGAACAGAGAGGCGATATCCAGCATGCTGTTGCCGGCAGCATCGAAGGGCTCGCCGGTCAGCACGTTGATGTCCGGGTCTGCCAGCTGCTGGCGCACGATTTCGCTGTTGGCCGCCTGATCGATAACGTGATAAGTCAGGTCGTGCAGGTAGTCCAGACCGCTGTGCAGGATAGTGGAGGTGGCGTCTGCCTTGGGCTGCACGATGCCGACAATGGTCAGCTCCTCGCTGTCGGCCACCAGCTGCTGCATGTAGGCTTCATCGTTCAGCTTGCTCAGCCAGACCTTGTGCTCGGTGTCGTAGACATAGCAGTCGGCCTTGTTGACAAGCTTGAAGGTCATGCCCAGAAAATCGTCATAGGTATAGGTGCCGTAGTCCGTGGGCAGATCGATCTTCTGGTTCTGCGCATACTGCTGTAAGATCTTGTCCAGCTCGGCCTGATCCCGCAGACCCATGGCGTACAGCGCATAGTCCGAAACGCTACCGTCCGCGTTCAGGGTCAGCACCAGCTCGTTGTACTTTTCCGGCCAGCGGCCGGCCTTGACATCGTACTGATCCTCGTACAGGGCGGGGGTCTCGGCCATTTCACAGAACACATAGGGGCTGGCCATGGAGGTCATAAGGCTGGTCACCGAGGTGTTCTCACTGGCGATATCGGAAAAGGTGGTGTCCGGGTTCAGCTTCTGCACGGTGCCGTCCGGGTTCTGGCGGTAGATCAGCGGATCAGGGGTGTAGGTGTATTCCACCGTGGCGTTGTCCCGGATGGTACAGGCGTCACTGTCCAGATATGCCTTCAGCGAGCGCAGATCGTTGCTGGCAGCGCCGATGTTCAGTTGAGACAGCAGCTGTCTCACCGTGACCATGCCCTCCGGCGCGGAGGAGGAGCCGGACGAGACGCTGGTGTAGGTGTCCGGGTCCATCATGCTGGCCAGATCTACGCCGGTGCTGCTGATCTGCAGCGGGTAGGCGGCCAGCGTGGATTTTTCCATGTTGCTGATATAGCGGCTCACACCGTTGGAAAGGGAAAGGATCAGCGCAATGCCGATGATACCGATGGAACCGGCAAAGGCGGTGAGCAGGGTGCGTGCCTTTTTGGTGAGCAGATTGTTGAAACTGAGGGAAAGGGAGGTGAGCAGGGACATGGAGGAGTGCCCCATGTTCCGGTGCACGGGGGCAACGGCAGCAGCCTCGTCCTCGGGTTCGTAGGGCATGGTGTCGGAGCGGATCACGCCGTCCTTCAGCTTTACGATGCGGGTGGCGTAGCGCTCGGCAAGCTCCGGGTTGTGGGTGACCATGACCACCAGACGGTCCCGCGCCACTTCCTTGAGCAGTTCCATCACCTGAATGCTGGTCTCGCTGTCCAGTGCGCCGGTGGGCTCATCGGCCAGCAGGATGTCGGGGTTGTTCACCAGTGCGCGGGCAATGGCCACGCGCTGCATCTGCCCGCCGGACATCTCGCCGGGGTGCTTGTGCAACTGGTTGCCCAGCCCCACCTGCTCCAGCGCAGCGGCGGCACGGCGGCGGCGCTCGGCCTTGGATACGCCCGAGATGGTCAGTGCCAGCTCTACGTTGCCCAGCACGGTCTGGTGGGGGATCAGGTTATAACTCTGGAACACAAAGCCGATGGTGTGGTTCCGGTAGGAGTCCCAGTCGCGGTCTGTGTATTTTTTTGTGGAGATGCCGTTGATGACCAGATCGCCGCTGTCGTAGCGATCCAGACCGCCGATGATGTTCAGCAGGGTGGTCTTGCCGGAGCCGCTGGGGCCAAGAATGGCCACAAATTCGTTGTCCCGCAGGTTCAGACTGACGTTGTTCAGTGCGTGCTGCACCAGCTCGCCGGTCTTGTATTCTTTGTTGATCTGTTTAAGTTTGAGCATAGATGTGCCTTTCCGGTACTGCGCCGCCGGGCGCTGCTGCCTGTGGTTTAAAAGTAGGAAACATTTGCAGACAATATCTAATTTAGTTTAGCAAATAAAAATGAAGAAACCGTGAAATCACTCTACGGAACGGATGGAGCTGCGGAGCTTTTGCGTCTGGGCAGCGGTCTGACCGGAAGGATGGGGCAAAAAAGAAAAGCGGAAAAAGATACCGGTTGAATTTACAGGCTGAACGTGATATTCTAAAGCTGACAGACAGGCTGCGCCGGAAAAAACGGCGTTATATTACCTGAAAGGCTGTCGGAACAACACTTCTTTAGGATTGTAACAGTTTCTCCTGCTTTATACAATTATACAATAATAAAAGGATAAACAAGGCAGAAAAAATTTGGCCCTTGTAGTAAGGAGGAACTGAAATGGAACGTACATTTTCACCTATGATCCGGCAGTATTCTGCCATTGATGGTTTGCAGCAGGCGTATACGCTGGTGTATGCCATGGAGGTAGAGGGCACACAAGGCTGTCGGCTGACCCTGTGCCAGATCGGCAGCCGACAGCAGATCGTCAGTCAGCATGTTGCGGCAGCGCCGGAGTTCTGTTACCGGCTCCTGCGCTACTTGTGTGAAAATGGAGTTCAGCCGGAGCTCTGGCGGGATGCGGTCACAGACCTGACAGCTGCCGGGCTGGTAGGCGAGAAAGGCGGCGCATGGCGTGAACAGTGAGCGAACAGCCCAACTGCAAGTCGCCCTTGCAAGCTATGATCTGAAAGAACTGCGTGTCCAGAAGCGTTATTTGCAGGAGCAGGGAACCGCCATTGACTGCACCTGCTTTTGCAGCGGCGAAAAGCTGCTGGCACAGCTGCGGCAGGGTGTCCGTTATGATGCCGTGGTGCTTTGCAGCGAGCTGACGGATCTGCCTGCGGAGCAATTTGTCCGGCAGTTTTATCAGCTGAAGGAGCGGCCGATGCTTCTGATACAGAGCCATGGCCGCAGCAGCGGCACGGCGTTGCAAAAGCTCCGCGAGGGGTGCTACTGCGTAGAGGGCACTGAGCTGAAAAGGCTGCTGTGGCAGCTTTACCGGATGCCCGGGCGGCAGAACCGGCAGCTGGAGCAGCGGTGCAGCCAGCTGTATGCGGCGTGGGGCATCCCGCAGGGGGATGTCAACGCCGGATATCTATCCTGCGCGGTCGGCATCGCATGCAGCACCAGCCAGAAGCTGGCGATCCGCAAGGAGATCTTGCAGGCGGTGAGCGAGCAGTTTGATACATCGGTCGCTGCCGTGGAAAGCGGCATCCGCCGGATGGTGGATCAGCTGGAGGAAAAGCCGCCTCTTGCGTGGCTGGCGTTTAAGGCCGATACAAGGCTGGGCAGCGGCAAACCTACCACTGGCAAGCTGATCTACGCGGTCAGGGACGTTGTGTTGCGGCAAAAAGTGCCATCCACCCGCCTGTAAGGCTTGCACACGGCTTTGGAACACGGCGGCGTTCCTTTAGAAAAATGGCATCGCCCGGGGAGGCAGAGCAATGGAGCAGCAAAAGACAGAAACGCGGTCTATCACCGCAGAGCAGCGCAAGCGGGTCGAGGAGGTCTGCTTCCGTTCGCTGGCGCTGATCGGACGCAACTGTGAATATCTGGAGCAGCATTTTGACCGCACCGGTGCAGACGAGTCTACCCGGCAGGCGGTGGCAGATATCGACACCGCTGCCATACAGCTGGACCGCACCCTCAGCGAGGCAATCACCCTGCTGGAGTTTCTGCACGAGGACACAAAGCCGCAGCTGTACCCCATTGACCTGTGTGAGCTTTTGCAGCAGGTGGCGGCGCAGTCTGATATGATCCGGGCGCAGCTTGGGGTGGATATCCGGCTGGATTACGGCGGGTGTACTGCCTGCTGCGTAATGGCAGACCGCAGAGATGCGGAGCTGCTGTGCCTGCATCTGCTCTCCAATGCCCTGCGCGCCAGCCGGGAGGGCGGCAGCGTCTGTATCGCGCTGCGCCGCACCGAGAGCGACTGGCAGCTGACAGTCACCGACGATGGCTGCGGGCTGCCCGGTGAGGATGTACAGGCAGCGCTGGAAAACCGCCGCAGCTTTCTGGGCGGGGCGCAGCTGGGACTGCTGCTCTGCCGGGAGTGCTGCCGCCGGATGGACTGGAGCTTACAGCTGGAACCTGCGCCCGAAAAAGGCACACAGGCTGTGGTGCGCATTCCGCTGTACACGGGCGAAAGCCGCCCCGATGGCACAGTGGGGCTGCGCACCGACTCGGAGACCGAGCGGGAGCAGCGCAAGTATCATCTGCGTGCCATGCTGGTGCGGGAGATGCGCACCATGCCGGAGCGCGGCGACCCGGAAGATGAATTTTGATAAGGTGGCAAGGCCGCTGCACAGCGTTTTGTGCGGCGGCCTTGTTATTTTGCGCCCGGTGCTTTCCTGCAAGCGCAAAGCATGGTATACTGAATGCTGAAAACAAAAGCTTGGAGGAGCAACAATGACAAACAAGAAGCTGAACTACTCTGCAATTGCCAAGGAGATGGCCATCCTGACCGGGGCCGTTGCCATTATTGCGGCGGCGGTCTATTTTTTTCTGGTGCCCAGCCATACATCCGTCAGCAGTATTTCCGGCCTTGGCATCGTGCTTTCTAATTTTGTGCCGCTGCCGCTTTCGGCTATTACTATGGTGCTGAACATCGTGCTGCTTATCATCGGTTTTTTCACCTGCGGCAGGGAGTTTGGCGCAAAAACCGTGTATACCAGCGTGATGCTGCCGGTGTTTCTGGGGCTTTTCGAGCGGCTGTTCC
>OKRS01002170.1_pt1 | contig 11648 bp, 10 predicted proteins | sample 1601191 | NCBI WGS metagenome assembly OKRS01 (sample SAMEA3541509, study PRJEB24748) | human gut metagenome | biome: human gut; feature: human-associated habitat; material: faeces | place: China | collected 2012 | reverse complement strand
TTCAGATTTTATTTGTATCTTTGCCATACTTAAAGAAGTTTTCTGCAAAGATACACATTTTTTGCGGAAAGACAAAGCCCGAGCTTGTGAAAGTTTGGGCTTTGTTGTAAATAAAAACGTTTTTTTCAATTCCGTATCTGGGAAAAGGAGAAAAAACGAAAAGGGTGCGCCATAGACTTATGACACACCCCCACCCCAGAAAGGCAAATTAAAATATCAATCAAGAGAGATATGACAGCAACGAAGTTGGCAAGCAAAACAAGAATATACATCGATACCAAGCAGATGCTTGATATCACGATTGGTGTGGTCAGGAATTTCCCGAAATCACAGCGTCCGATATTCGGAGACAGGCTATGCAATATGCTTATTGATAGCTTGAATCATATCGCCAAAGCGTATATGCTTGGCGACCTGAATGCCAGAATCGAACATCTTGCACAGCTGCAGACGAACCTTGAAGTCATATCAACCTTGATTGATATTGTAGGTGAACAGAGGTGGATAATGGGCACGAACAGACTGGCAACTCTTCTCCGGTTGCGCGAGAGTGTTGGCAAGCAATGCACAGCATGGAAGGGATCACTTCTTAAAGCACAGGCTACCGAAAGGAGTTCCAAACAGTAGCCCGTAGCTTGAGTGGTTTAAGCCAGGGTCGGTAAGATAAGTCAAGCCGAGAGAGCATCCTTCCTTATTAAATGGGCCGCATCCTATCATGTATAGTTAAGAACAAGAAATTTGCGGCGACAACCGAGAACAGTTCTGCGAACGCGTGGAATCTGAACTTCGGCGACGGCAACCTCAACAACTGGAACGATAAGGTTGGAGACAGGAATCACGTTCGCCCGGTTTCAGCACTAAATAAGGAAGATAAGTTATATGACAAGATAGAAAATGATAGATTTTAACATACTCTTAGATGCATACTTCGACTGCCGCCGTCACAAGCGGAAAACAGTCGGCGCTACGGAATTCGAGATGAACTATATGAGCAACCTCGTTCAGTTGCTCGATGAAATCAATTCACGTCAATATAAGATTGGAAAATCTATCTGCTTTGTTGTCAAATACCCTCGCTACAGAGAAGTGTTTGCCGGTCAGTTTCGTGACCGCATTATCCACCATTACATTGCACTGAGACTCGAACAGAGGTTCGAGTCTCAGTTTTCTGACCGTACATACAACTGCCGAAAAGGCAAGGGCCAGCTGGCAGGTATCAGGCAGCTTCAGCAGGATATCAGGGAAGTGAGCGAGAATTACACGAAGGATGCCTACGTGATGGGAATCGACCTGAAGGGATTCTTTATGAGCATCTCCAAGCCACTTCTTGCCAAGATGGTAGATGACTTTATCATCAAGAATTATCATGGAGAAGATAAGGAAGATCTGCGCTGGTTGTGCAATATGGTAGTCATGCACCATCCAGAGAGGGATTGCGAGAAGAAAAGCGCAGATTATCTCTGGGAGTTCCTGCCCAAAGAGAAGTCATTGTTCACGAACGGAGAGGACAGAGGTGTAGCAATCGGTAATCTTTTTGCCCAGCTCTTTGCAAACTTCCTACTATCAAAACTCGACTGGAAGATAGACTACTACTGCAAGCATCATGTGAGATATGTAGATGATATGGTACTGGTAGCAAGAAGGAAAGAGGCGCTCCTTCGCTTGATGCCGATGATAAGGGAGACGCTTGCATCCTTAGGTCTGCGACTGAATGAGAAGAAATTCTATTTCCAGCATTATTCTAAGGGAGTAAGGTTTGTTGGAGCCATCATTAAGCGGGATAGGATATATTCGGTTAACAATACCGTCAATAACTACAGGAAGTCTGTACGCAAGCTCAATGAAGCTGCAAAGGCTGGAAATATTGAAGCTATCAACAAGGCTATCCGGTCGGTAAATTCATACCTGGGAATCTTCAGTCATTATAACGAATATGGTATGAAGAGGAAAATCATCAAGGAAGAACTGAGCAAGGAATCCTGGCAATACTTCACGGTCAAGGGGCATTTTCAGTCGATTCATCTGAGGAAGAAGTTTAATATCGATATAAAATATAAGAATATGGCAAGCGAAATTTTAAATAGAAAAATAGAAGAGAGAAAGGAAGTCCCGAGCGAAAGCGAAATATCCAGGATGCTTGACGAAGGGAAAGAACTAGAGATTTATAAAACTCCAGAAGGGAAAATACACATCGATATCACACCAGCCGAATAGTATTTTTATTATAGGGCAAAACATGTTATCTTTGCCACAAATAATAAAAAGAATAACATCATGCAGAAGAATACAAAAGAATGGATTCAGTACGGATCGGCTGTAGTATCACTACTCCTCGCTATCATACTGGTTTATATTAGTTACTTCACATCGCAATCTCGTGACGTGACAGACAACGTGCTCTGGTATTTCGCCCAGACACTTATGTACGCAGGCTCCATCTTCGGAGTTGGCATCGCCATCGACGCGAAATTCGCCGACTTTAAAGACAAATTTTTAAATCACAATAAAAATGAGACAGATTAAACGTATTTTCGTTCACTGCACAGCAGGTTCGCAGAAGCAGACTATCGATGACCTCAAGGCTGAGTTCCGCCGGAAAGGGTGGAAGAATCCTGGTTATCACTATGTCATCACTACGAATGGCGGTACCCACCAGCTTCTCGCTATCGAGGAGGTAAGCAATGGAGTGCAAGGCTACAACTCCACAGCTATCAATGTGGCTTATATGGGCGGCATCGATGCCAATGGCAAACCTATAGATAACCGCACACCGGAACAGAAGGATGCACTGACCCTCCTGCTGCATAAGCTTAAACAGATGTTCCCTGATGCAAAGATTATGGGGCATCGTGATATTTGGGGCACAGACAAGTCAAAATGGAAAAAGATGTGTCCTTGCTTTAACGCCATCGAGGAATATAAAGATATCGCATAACAATGAAAAATCAAAGAACCATCATCATGTTTCTGGCAGCCCTGCTCATCATAACAGCGGCTGCCTTTATCCGATCAGCTTACAAGAACGGAGAACTACAAGAAGAGATCGAACGGCAGAAAGGAAACGTGGCAAGCATCAGCTATGATATTCAATACGATAAATTGGGTGACACTCTTCCAGTAGCGCAGAACACAGCCCTTCAGGCTAAGTATAAAGAACTGCAGCAGCTGCACCTGGCAGATACCAAGCTGATCAAGGAACTCAAGGTAAAGCTCAAGGATGCTAAAGCCATCCATACCCTATCCTCCTCTACTACAGATACGGTAAGAATAGAACCTGTACCCAATACGGTGGATTCCGTATTTTCGTACCAGGATAAATGGCTATCCCTGCATATAGATATCCCAGCTAGATTATGCCAGTACTCCAGCCGTGACAGTCTCATCACCATCGTGAGTAGAACCTACAAGCACAAGTTTCTGTGGTGGCGCTGGGGGACAAAAGGATATAAGGTACAAATCGTCAACTTCAACCCTCATTCCAGGATTAACTACTCGAGATACATAGATGTAGTTAAATAACAAGGTTAAAGCAAAGATTTAACATAAAAAACTTGCATATTTCAAAGATTATTATTATATTTGCAACAAAGATAATAACAAACTTTAGAATTATGGTAGGTATATTGATATTCTCAGCCATTGCAGCTTTCATCACTCTAGGTGTTGGCCATACTCTTGATAAGATGGGTAAGCATGTTTCCTCTTACCCTCACAAAAGTATGGACGATGCGCCAAAGCTCACTATAGAGGATATGTATAGCCCAAACAATAACTTGTCTTTATTCTTTAAGGACGGCAATTCATATTCAGTATTGGTATCAAATCATAGTATTGATAAAGAGGAATTTGTGTTTGCTGACAATACAATTAACTTAAGGAATAAAGTTGCAAGAGTTCTCAGAAATTATGCAGCTCTTGAAAAATCCCAAAATAAAGACAGCGTAATACTTTAATATATACACAGCCATCGAATACAGGTGCATTCGATGGCTTTTTTATGGTATTTTTATAGCTTTTCAGCTATTCTTATCTTTGCAGAAAACTATAATAAATATCATTTATGGCAAACAATACACAAACATTCATAGGCCGGGTTCTGCTTGATGACAAGCAAGCAAAACAGACTATCGCATTGCTTGAAAAGCAGCTCGAACAAGTTAAGCAAAAAAAGACTGATGCATTCAAAAAAGGAGATGACACCAAGGCTTTCGATAAAGAGATAAATCGAATAAATGCTTCACTCAAGACATTGCGAACCAACCAAGAGCAGGTGAATAGAACATTCAACAATCTTTCTTCTGCCTCATATAAAGAATTGTCTGTTGTAATGAAAACAGTACAAAAGCAGCTACGCTCAGGAGCTGTCGAGCGTAATTCTGAGGAATGGAAAAAGCTTCAGCAAAAGCTCAAAGAGGTTAAGCGAGAGATGAATGCCATCAATAGCGAGTCAAAAGAAACAACTAGTCTTTGGTCTCGTTTCGTTAACGTGCTCAATACCAACTGGGGAGCTGTATCACAGATTATCGCTGCATACGCAGGACTCTCTATGACCATCCGTAAATGTGCCCAAGCCTATGCCGATATGGAGGAATCTATGGCAAACGTCCGCAAATATACAGGTCAGACCGATGAAGAGGTTCGCCGGATGAACGAAGACTTCAAACGCATGGACACCCGTACGGCTCGTGAACAGCTCAATGAACTGGCTGGTTCTGCCGGTCGCCTGGGCATCACCAGCAAGGATATGATTGAAGAGTTTGTTGATGGAGCCGACAAGATTAACGTTGCGCTAGGCGATGACTTGGGAGAAGGAGCGGTCGACAAGATTGGCAAACTTGCTCAAATGTTCGGGGAAGATAAGACCAAAGGACTCCGTGGTGCAATGCTCGCCACTGGTTCTGCCGTCAATGAACTCGCCCAGAATTCATCAGCCAATGCCGGATATATAGTCGATTTCACCGCCGATCTTTCCGGTGTAGGCATCCAGGCAGGCATGACTCAAGCGCAACTGATGGGTCTCGCTTCTGCACTCGATCAGAATATGCAGGAAGAGGCAACCTCTGCTACTGTGTTCTCTCAGCTTATAACCAAGATGTATCAGGAACCGGCTAAATTCGCAAAGATTGCCGGTGTAGAAGTCACGAAGTTCTCAAACTTGATGAAGACCAATGCAAATGAGGGATTGATGACATTTCTTTCTGCCATGAAGTCTAGAGGTGGGCTGAAATGGCTCCTATGTTTGAAGAGATGCAGCTGAATGGTACTCGTGCCGTTGGCGTTCTCTCTGCAGTAGCTTCACACCTGGACCAGGTAAGAACTGCCCAGGATCTCGCTACCCAGTCATACGCTTCAGGCACAAGTGTCATCAATGAGTTCAATGTCCAGAACAATACTGTGCAAGCACAGCTGGATAAGGCAAAGAAACGTTTTGAAGACCTCACTGTAGAACTGGGTGAACAGCTCATCCCAGTAACCAGATATGCCATCTCTACCCTGAGCATAGGCATACATGTGTTATCAACATTGATAACTTTTACGGTCACCCACGTCAAACAGCTCACAATAATAGGTTCCGCCATCGCTGTCTGCACGGCTCTTTGGTATAAGGAAACCATCGCCATCAAGCTGAGAACAGCAGCCGCTGCAGCAAACGCTGCTGTGGATAAGGCTTATATCGCCACAACAACTCTTTTGCGCACAGCCATGGTTGCCCTACAGGCTACATGGGCACTTCTGACAAAGGGGGTGCAAGGTTATATTATAGTAATGAGAGCAGCACGCTTGGCAAGTCTCACCAATCCATGGGCAGCTCTCGCAACCGTTCTCACAGTTGTAGGGGTTGCTGTCTATGGTACTGTGAAGGCATTTGCCTCGTATAATGAAACGCTTCGGAATAATACCCAGGAAGCCAAGAATAACAGGGCAGTTGCAGAACAGCAGGCCAGCCTGGCGAAAAAGGTTTCAGATGCAACCATCGATGAGAGAAACAAGATTGATATGCTCAATAAGATCATCCACTCCAATGCATATACCGTGGATGAGCGAAGAAGCGCCATCGCCAACCTGCAGAAGATTATCCCTAATTATCATGCCAGCATATCCAACGAAGGCAAGCTGTATAATGATAATATAGAGGTAATAACACAGTATATCAACAAGCTCAACGATGCAGCAATGGCAGAAGCCATTTATGAGAAGAAGGCAGAAATTAACAAAAAGAGATTGGAACTGAAGACGAGAGAAACCAGAATCAAGGGTTCGCTCAAAGCAGTTCAGGCAGAACGTGATGCTCATCCAGAAAGATATACATCGGAAAAGATCTTCCGCCCTTCTTTTGGTCCTGGTTCTGAAAGCTCATATTTCACAAAAGATAGCGAGGCTCTTAAAACAAACAAGAAACAGGAGGAGATCCACAAGAAGAGACTCAAGACTGTTCAAAGCGAAGAGAAGACCCTGGATGCTCAAGAAGCAGCACTCGACCTGACGATTAAGAATAATAAACAGATAAGAAAGGCCCTGACTATGGTCATAAAGAAGAATACAAAGATAGACAGCGGCAATGGTACAACAACATCATCTGTAGGTACCAGCGGTCATTACACAACAGAGAAAGAGAGAAAAACTGCAGAAAAGGAGCAAAAGAAGCGTGAAGCTGCAGCACGTAAGGCAGAAGCCAAGCGCAAGGCTGCCCTCAAAAAAGAGCTGGATGATGCCAAGAAAAGCACCGAGGCTCAGCAGCTGGAAGCCACTACCCTCTACTCTACCGGTCAGATTCGCCTGGCAGAATACAACGACAGCATGGCGAAGATTAAGGAGCAGGGATTTCAGCAGCGCATGGATATCCTTCGCAAATACGGAGAGGCTGAGAGTGAGGAGTACAAGCGTCTGAATGCCCAGAAAGAGAAGATCTCTGCCGATTATGAGCGCAAGCAGACGCAAGACCTTCAGGACCTGGAGTACGACCGGCAAGTGGCAGAACAGGCCATCACCGCCGAATATTACAACAAGGACTCCGACCTCTATCATAACGAGAGTGCAACCAATGAAGCCCTCTTCCAGCTCGACCAGACATTCCTCAAAGAGAAGCAGGCACTCTACCTGAAGACGTCTGACGAGTACTGGCAGATAGCCCGAGAAATTGAGCGCAGCGAGCAGCAGCACCAGTATGACCGCCAAAAGCAATACGATGACACGCTGATGCAGCTCAAACAGGAGTATCTTACCCTCGGCAATGAACAGCAGATGCAGCTGGAGCTTGCAGGACTGGATGAGGTTCACAAGGCTGGTCTTGTAAGCGAAGAGGAGTATCAGCGCATGAAGATGGGCATCGCTAACAAGTATGCATCCTACAAGCCGGACGCAAAAGACCAGGCGCGATCTGATGCAAACACCGCTCTCGATACCGCCAAAAAGATGACCAGACAGACCGATGATCATAGCGGTTCGCTCGGATCAGATAATCTCGCCACCATTGCGGGAGGTGCCATTGCCGCCATCCAACAGCAGAAGATGGTCAATGACAATCTTCAGAAGCTTCGCGAGGAGGATAAAATCAGCGAACAGGCGTACCAGGATGCCAAGAAGCAGATGAATCAGGAAACGTATCAGAAGATAGCTGCCGTCGCAGGCGCAGCCTTCAGTAGTATCAGCAGCATGATGGGAGCAGCTTCAGCCTACTCGCAGGCATGTTCCGACCTGGAAGTAGCCAAGATTCAAGCGAACTACGACAAGCAGATTTCTGCTGCCGGCAAAAACTCTGCCAAGAAGAAGCGACTCGAGGCGAAACGAGACAAGGAGATTTCTGCGGCAAAGACTAAAGCTAACAAGAAAGCGATGAAGATAGAGATTGCCCAGGCAATCGCATCTACCGCTATGGCTGCCATCAATGCATACTCTTCTGCAGCTGCCATTAAAGGCGTCGGCTGGATAATGGCACCAATTGCTGCAGGTCTGGCAACAGCTGCGGGTATGATGCAGGTTGCTACCATCAAAAAGCAGCATCAGGCGGAGGCAGCTGAATATTACGAGGGCGGCTTTACGGGTCCTGGTCATTACAAGAAGGAGGCGGGCGTGGTTCATGCTGGCGAGTTCGTGGCTAACCATAACGCTGTGAATAATCCTCAGCTCCTTCCTGCCCTTCAGCTCATCGATGCAGCACAGCGCAACAACACCGTGGCATCACTCACAGCCCAAGACGTAAGTCGTGCCATGGGAACAGGTAGTGCTGCCGTTGTTGCGCCTGTTGTCAACGTCAATGCAGACAATGAGCAGGTAGGTGAATCTCTCGATAACGTAAACTCCACCATTGAAAAGCTCAACGAGCAGCTCAATCTGGGCATCAAATCATACGTGGTAATTACGGGGCCAGATGGTCTAGACCACAGATGGAACCAGTATCAGAAAATGAAATCAAACAAATAGTCTATGATTACATGTGTTATTAATGGTATGGCAGCCTATCCGGCTGCCAGCCAATCCATCAAGCTAACATACGCCAACCAATACGTCACGGACGATGGTGAATATTCCTACGACATCAATTTTCCAATGTCGATCATGAATAACCGAAGGGTCTTCCATAACGTAAGCCGATTCGACGTATCCAAGGTCACCCAGAAGTTTGACGACTGCAAACTGTACGTGAGCGGTCGTTTGATTCTATCGGGAGTGGGAACCGTCATCAGTGTAACGGAGTCGGAGATAAAGCTTCAGATAGTGGGCGGAAAATCCCGCATCAAATACAATGACAGGATGACCAAGCATTATATCGATGAGATTCCATTCGGAACAGCAGACAAGCCTGGCTATACTATTGATAAAGGTTGGTCTCAGGGATTCAAAAACCTTCAAAAGATTAATGACATCTACAGGCTGAATGAAGATAAGTCAGAGTTCTTGGGAGTGGAGGGAAAATGGTGTTTCATGCCAGTAAGAGACGAAACGAACGACCTTATCGCCAATTTCGTTGGAGTGGATAGAACCAAGCAGTTCATCGGCTACAATGCGCCATTTATCATGAACCTGGCAGTTCAGCCCAACCTGATGTATATCTTCCGCAAAGTGATAGAATATGAAGGATACACTCTCAAGCGCAACGACTTCGACTGCAAGCCATGGAACCTCCTGTATATCGCTTCAGCCTACAAAACCCGTGAGCTTCGCAAGGCACTTCCTCATTGGTCCAGCTATACCTTTATCGAAGAATTCCGAAAACTCTTCAATGCCACCATCGTTTTTGACGATATCAAGAAGATCTGCTCAGTTATCAACGCTTCAGAACTGACAACTGCAGATTCTGTAGAGATCGAGCCTTTGGACGAATATACTACAGACTACGATGAAGATGGTTCCTTCTCCACATCATCTACGGCAAACCTGGAATACAATCTGGGCAATTCTGCCAATAGAGACAATTATGAAGTTATCTCGAAAAAAGTTTTCGATAGTTTTGAGATTGTTCATAGCGAAGAGCTAATGGGTTCAGATAGGCAATTTGCTTCTACCACGTTGTTATGGTCTGAAAAAAAGAAACGGCAGACCATTATCGAGAATTTCGGCGACTACTACATATATGTGGAAGATGAAGACGGGAATAAAAACTGGAAGCTTGCTGGCATCTGGTCACCATTAATCAGGGACAGTTCTTCTGAAGATTATGTTGACTTGAACATTTCTCCTGCTGCGCAAGTAGTGGAAAACATCAATTTCAAGTCGGGATTGATGGAGAACAACTACTACGAAAAGCGATGTCTTCTATCAATTCCGAATGATAAAGAACCCGATTCCAAGGAATGTGATATAGATGAAGACGGATATAGCTATACATCGGTACAAGATGCACTCGATGATGAGTCCATGCTCGACACCTCAGAAGATGAACAGGAATGCATGAATATATTCTTCATTCTTCCGGGCAGAGTGCAAACGGGCGACGGAACAAATACAAAACTATCTTGGGTTGGGGAAAAATCAAGATGGCCGCAGTTTATGACAGATTATCGCATCAACAGAGGCTACAGATACAGCGGCATATCATTCATTGACGATGCCTACTATTCGTTGGCACTCTGTATGAAGAGCGAAATAGGTACGACTTGCTTGGGAAGCTTACATGATAACGGTCTCAAAATCGACAACAAGAACTGTCTCCAGATTAAGTTCAAAAGCGAAGTCATCCCTGACCCTTCCAACACCTACATCATACATAACAAGAAATATGTATGCGAAAAAATCGAGTTGGAAGTCAAGGATGACCAGATTGAGCCAATCTTCGTTGGCTACTTTTACATGATGTCGTAATCTTCGAGGAGACTAAAGCCCACCTTTAAAGTGTTTAGTCTCCTCGTTTACTTTCATCTGATTCTTGATATAGCGATTAGTCACCGATATATCAGAGTGTCGTGCCTGCTCCTTAGCAACAACTATACCTTGAGCATTGGCCAAGTCTCTAATGCCGGTATCTTTCAGACTGTAGAACTGATACTCCTTAGGAAAGCCTATGGCATCACGCATCTTGCCCCACTCTACTCGCAACTGATTATAAGCCGCTCTCTTTTCACCAGGTTTGAGACTCTTTCCGAAAATGTAGCAATGGCTAGGATGCTCGAAGATCTTCAGTTCTATCATCAGCTTCAGGATTTCATCGTTAAGTGCAACCATTCCGTCCTTGCGGTTCTTACTGATGGCAGAACTGATAAAGACAGTCTGATTCTTGATAGATACATCTCCAATCTTTATCTGGGTCAACTCATTCGGACGGATGAAAGTATAATACTCAAACAGGCAAGCCAGAAGGAAATGCTTGTCATGGGCATAAAGATAATCCTTCATCTTCTTGAGGGCTCCAGGAGTCAATGGGTCCCGGAACTTCTCCGTTTGCGCAATATTGCGAATATCGATGGCAGGATTCTCAGAAATATACTTTCGATCCATCAGCCAGGTTCCGAACGAGACAAACCAGGAACGATAGTTATTCCTGGTTGTAGCTGATACATCACGATCATACATCAGATGATCCAGGAAGTCTATGGCAAAGGCTCGGTCTATCTGATAGGCATACTTAATGCTCTTACACTCCTCTATGAAGGTCTCAAGCATCTTGAGGCGGCTGAGATAGTCAATAGAGGTCTTTTCCTTCATCGACTTTTTATTAGTCATCGACTTAATATAATCTCTATATCTACTAAAAATTATTGGTATTTCCGTAAATTGGCGCGACTGGTCAGCATTCACCCATGGGTTCCATCCTGCTGTCAATTTCGCAGTAATATTGTGAATAAGAAGACTGCCCATCATACGCTTTTTATGATCAGACTTATACTTGTTGAGCATATACTTCTTGCGCTTCATCACACCGGAAACTGGGTCACGAGCATAAAAGTCAACATACCAGTACCCGCCCTTGGTATGCAACACAGGAAGCGTGAATCCTACTATTTCACGCGAACTCAAAAAATCGATTTCTTTTGCATTCATTTTTTTTCATTGTCCGTTTTACTGGCCAATGATATTAAACATCTGCTAAATCTAAAAAGTCCCGCTTCTAAAACGGAAAATCGGATAAGAATGTTGAAACCAACTTCTTACCCGATTGTAGTTGCGGCGGCAGGACTCGAACATGCGACCTCCAGGTTATGAGCCTGGCGAGC
>OKRS01002169.1_pt1 | contig 11653 bp, 7 predicted proteins | sample 1601191 | NCBI WGS metagenome assembly OKRS01 (sample SAMEA3541509, study PRJEB24748) | human gut metagenome | biome: human gut; feature: human-associated habitat; material: faeces | place: China | collected 2012 | reverse complement strand
GAATGGCAACAATCCCAAGGATCATGGAGGCAATTCCAAGCCCGTTTGCACCTTCGTCCATATTCTGCGGTGTTCCGCCATAGGTATACGGATTATCCGGATTTGTAGGTGTTCCACAATATCCGCACATGACAGAATCATCGGGAATCTCTCTTCCACATTTTCTACAATACATGATTTCTCCTTTGTTCTAATATAATGTTTTAATCGCGCCGTTGTAATACTGCAGGATCTTTAAGGCATCCGTCAGGTCTACTTTCCCATCCCTGTTTACATCCGCTGCGTTTTTCTCCGCACTGGTAAACGTCTTTGTATTATTGTAATACTGAATGACGTACAATACATCGATCAGATTGATTTTTCCGTCCCCGCTGACATCTCCCAGTGTATGCTGCTGATCCGTGATCGTCACACTCGACGTCGCCGAATTGTAGGAAAAAATATCCCCCTGCTGATCTTCCACAGACTCAATGGCAACCGTAACATCCGTACTGATTCCGTTGTTGGAATAGGCTGTCATTCCATTGGCAAGCTGAAAATCAATATACATCAGATTTCCCGAAGTATTTACATCTGCTGCTGCCGTATATTCTGTCGTAAGATGCCCTCCATAGGAAGACATATTGTAATCACTCTGCGTAAGTGTCGACTGTACTTCCGGTGCCAGCGTCACAGACTGGAATGCAAGAATATATTTATTGTATGAAATTCCAAGTTTGATCTTGTTGAAACCGTCATTTCTGGAAAAATATACCGGAACGGAAATATGCCCGTTTCCCTTTACGATTCCAAGGGAAAGTGTCACGGTCTTTGCCTGGGAATTTGTCAGTGTCAGTTTCTGCGTTTTCAGTTCCACAGCCGATCCGTTTGTGCGAAGATAAGATGGACGGAAGGTAATGTCGGTCTTTATGACCGGTTTTGCCGAGGTAAATTTTAATGTTGCAATCGATGATCCCGATACTTTTACCGGATCTGCAATCTGTGTGGTGGTATTTCCTGCCGCATCCTTTTTATAATAATCCACGGACAGAAAATGTGTGTACCCATTATAAGAAGCCTTCCACTCTCCGTTATTGTCTGTCTTTCCGGATGTGGTGCCCCCGTCAACAACTACCGTAACCGAAGTAAATACTGAATTGTCATAAGTCAGGTATCCTCCGAATCCGGAAGTCTCCGCATTGACAGAAAATGTCACATCAAATGACTGTCCCGCATTTAAATTGATGGAGTCACTGGCAGTCTTCATTTCCAGCGAACCGGCAGCAGCCGTTGTTGTTGCTGCAAATACGTCAGGCGGCTTCACGCCGGCTCCCACAATGACCATACATGCCAGCATGATTCCGGCTATTAATTTCTTTGCTTTTTTCATAAGAATTCCCCCACTTATATGTGTTTTGATCCTCTGTAACTCATTCTATGTCTTATCCTACCATTCTCTGTAGCAAAAGGCAAGAAGTAACAAAGCCGGAAATTTTTCTCTTCTGCGGTAATTTTAAGAAACAACAATTTTTAACACGACCGGAAATTCAGAATAAAAACCGGAGGTCTTCACATGCAGACCTTCTGCGTCCGTTTTCCATTCCGGGGATTTTTCATATCCAAGAACTTCTACCTGTCTGATAATCCCATGGAATTCCGGGAGATTCTGGTCACTGCTTTCTGCCAGAGACCGAACGCAGAAGTTTCCATCCTGCGGGCACTTTAACGCAATGACATAAATATTTCCATGATTCACTGTAAAACGGTAATCCTGCGGTGTATAGACTATCTCTTTCTGATCTGAGAACTGTCCCTCCTGCATCTTTGTCGGACCTTCGGACGATTTTCTCCATACCTTTGCTCCATGAATGGCTTCCCTGTTCACCGCCATCCAGTCCGCCAGATCCCGGAGAATCTTTTTATCTCCTTCCGGAAGCGTGCCATCCGCCTTCGGTCCGACATTTAATAAAAGATTTCCGTTTTTACTTACCACATCCACCAGCGTACAGATGATTTCCTGACTTGTTTTATAGATCAGTGTATTCGTATAACACCAGGAATTTCTTGCAACTGCGGTATCTGTCTGCCACGGATACGGTTTTGCCTCCGCAAAGCCGCCACGTTCCATTTCTACAATTCCACTGCCAAACGCCATCGCATCATGCTTGTAACAGATGGCAACATTCGTCCCCCATTCTGCTCCGCAATTATAATAAAACGCGACAAGTTTCTTTAAATAAGGCTTAAATGCCTCATGCTGGACCCACCAGTCAAAATACAACAGGCGCGGACGGTAATTAAGAATAAGTTCTGCCGTCCGTGCCAGCCAGTCATCGAGAAACTCTTCTGTCGGATACGGTCTGGAATACAGGTTCTCCGGATCTGCCTCCTGCATGGATGGCCAGTAAAAATCCCCTTTTTTCAGTGGTTCATGGATATCACTGTCAAACATTTTTCCATTTCCGAGGAAGAACCAGTGTTCCGCACGGTGGGAAGATGTACAGAAATGAATTCCCCGCTTTTTTGCTTCCTCTTTCAGTTCCCCGAGAACATCCCGTTTCGGTCCCATGTCGACCGCGTTCCAATCGGAAAGATCACTCCGGTACATCTGAAATCCATCATGATGTTCCGCTACCGGAAACACATAACCGGCTCCTGCCGCCTGAAACAGTTCCATCCACTCTGCCGGGCAAAAATGTTCAGCCCGAAACATCGGAATAAAATCCTTATACCCGAAGTTCTTCTGCAATCCATAAGTTTTTCTGTGATGCTCATATGCCGGCATTCCTTCTTTGTACATGTTGCGCGGATACCACTCATTGGAATTTGCCGGAACACTGTAAACACCCCAGTGTATAAAAATACCGAGTTTTTCTTTCGCCAGCCACTGCGGCATCTGCGCTTCACACAGCGATGCCCATGAAGCCTCATAAGGTCCCCTAGCAATCTTTTCTTCTACCTTCTGTAAAATTTCCTTTTCCCGTTGTGCAATTCTCATCCATCATTCTCCTTAACCGTTCGATTGCCGGATAATTATTGGGATTGATCTGCTCTTTCGGTGGGAGTTCTTCCATACGGAAAAAACAAAGTTTTTCTACTTCCTCCTGCTGGCAGATGATCTGTCCGGAAAATTTCCGGCATAAAAAGATCTCTTCTGCGGCATAAATTTCATCCCCGTTTGGATAGACATAATGTACTTCTTCTCCGGAGACATTCATAAAGTGTTCGAGTTTTCCGCAGATCAGTCCTGTTTCCTCCCGTACTTCCCGTCTGGCACAGTCTTTGAAGCTCTCCCCGAGTTCCATAGAACCCCCGGGATATCCCCATAACCCGTTGTCTGCACGTTTCTGCAGAAGCAACTCCCTTTTTTCATTCAAAAGCAGCACTCCTGCACAGGTCATAATCAACGGCCGATGACCTACCTGTTTTCTCAATTCCAATATATATCCCATATGTTTTGTTCTCTCTTTCTTTTTTCTGTCTCCATCATAGCATGGGAAAAGAAAAAAGAAAACCGCGCATCTTTTCAGATGCACGGCATTTGCTGCTTATATCGTAATATCCTGTGTCAACTGGATATCCTGCAGGGAGCTTCCGACATAAATGCGGTAATCCCCATGTTTTAATCTCCATGTTCTGGCAACTTCATCATAATGCATGAAATCTTCCATCGTGATTCTCAAAAGCACGGTCTTGGTTTCCCTCGGACGAAGACAGATTTTTTCAAATGCCTTCAGTTCCTTCACCGGGTTTTCCGGAGAAACCGTCTTCTCTCCAAGATACAGCTGAACCGTCTCTTTTCCCTCCAGTGCTCCTGCATTGCGCACCTGAAGCTGTACATCAAATCCATTGGCACGCGCTTTGGACGGAATTTCCTCAATTTTTAAATTATCATAGGTAAAGTCTGTATAAGACAATCCATGTCCGAAACAAAACTGTACCGGAATCCGGTTCTTTTCGTAATAACGGTATCCCACGAAGATGCCTTCTGCATAGGTCTGTGTCAAATGTGCATTCATATGTTTCTTCTCTTCGTCTGTCAGAGGTCTTCCCGGGAAATACGCTTCTTTCCGGAAACATTCCGGAATCTCTTCCGGAAGCGTTTCTGCAAGTTTTCCGGAAGGATTTACTGCACCAAACAATACCTCTGCAAGCGCAGTGCCTCCTTCCATACCGCTGTAACTCATCCAGACAATTGCCTTTGCCCTGTCCGCCCATGGTTTCATGGAAACCGGACTTCCGGCAAGCATTACAATTGTCATATCCGATCGAACCTCAAGAAGCTCTGTAATCAGCCGGTCCTGTCCATATGGAAGGGTTAAATCCGCACGGTCCTGTCCTTCCAGATCCTGATCATGATTTAAACCACCCACATAAATGACATGCTTATATTCTTTTGCCAGTTCCACAGCTTCTTTCCGCAGACGTGCACTGTCCTCGGTTTCCTTTGCTGTCTCAGCCGCCGCTTTGCTTGCATCAAGGCTGTCTTCCTGCCAGTTATGATCGCTTTCCTTTTTTGCCGGAATATCATATCCTCTGGCATAACGGACTTCGCAGTTTCCACCGAGAAACTTGCTGATTCCAAGCAGTGGTGTAATCTCATACAAAGCTTTAATCTCCGCACTTCCGCCACCCATAGCCTGTGAAATCACTGCATTCTGCCCAATGACAAGAACTTTATCGATTGCAGGATCAAGCGGAAGTTTCCGGTCTTCATTTTTTAACAGTGTGATCGATTCTCTTGCTACTTTTAAAACTTCGGAACGGTGTTTTGCCGTATTATAACTTCCCGCTTTCCGGTTCTTGTTCTTCTGAACCAGAATTTTCTTTTTTCCATCAGAATCCGGTACTTCTGTCAGTTCAATCATATGCAGACGTACCATCATCCGCAGAATATTGCGCACTTTTTCGTCCACACAGGCCTCATCTATATGCCCTTTTCGGATTTCGCTGATCAGCGGATTCGCAAGAAAATAGTCATCAAAATCACTGGTTACCGACATTTCGATATCAAGCGGTCCCTCTGCGGTCTCCTTTGTTGTATGTACGGCTCCCCAGTCAGAGATAATGGTTCCGTCAAATCCCCATTCTTTGCGCAGTACGGTTCCCATAATATCTTTGTTTTCACAGACATGTGTTCCGCGGATCAGATTATAAGAGCCCATGATCGACTTTGCACCCGCTTTTTGTACAACCGCCTGAAATGCCGGGAAATAAATTTCACGCATTGTACGCTCATCCGCTTCCACATTTATCCAGAGCCGTTCGGTTTCCTGATTGTTCATTGCAAAATGCTTGACACATGCTGCCACATCAGACGTCTCGATTCCACGAACCATCGGAACGGCAAGTTCACTGGTCAGTCTTGGATCTTCACTGATATATTCAAAATTTCTTCCGCATGCAGGTGTTCTTTTGATATTAATACCCGGAGCAAGAATCACATCTTTGCCTCTTCCACGTGCTTCTTCTCCTAACACTTTTCCTGCATTGTGTGCAAGTTTGCGGTTCCATGTCATCGCAATCGCACTGTTGCTTGGACAATACGTCACATAATCATCCGGTGTTCCGACCGGCATCCACTGGTCATTGACAAACTCGCTGCGCACACCCATCGGTCCATCGGACATCTTTAAAGGGGGAATATGAAGTCTTTCCACCCCCGCGGTGCGAAACAGACCCGCACCGTGGATCATGCCGGTCTTCTCTTCCAGTGTCATTTCCCTGATCAGAAGATAAATCCGGTTTTCCAATACTTTATCCATCAATTTTTCCTCTTACCTGATTTTACTGTATACACTCTATGTGGCTCTCACAGTCACGAAGAATGGTGTTTTTATTTTCTTTGGATGCCTTTGCGCCCTTCACATCTAAAATGCCGGTATTCACCAGTTCTACGGTAAACGGCTTTTTGCTGTCGCAGTCGATCACAAGCTTATCCTCTATGCGTTTTACCACAATGGAAGCCACTTTATTCTGATCCATATCGTAGATTTCAGCAGCTGCCTCATCCTGTACATCATATACACGGAATGTCACCTGATCGGCATAATCATACTCCGGTCCCTCTTCGCTGTTTCCAAGCGGAAGTACCGTATTCGGACGTACCATCAGCGGAATCTCCATATAAGCATATGTGCGGGTATACCAGTCTCCGCCTTCCTGCTGCCTGCCGGTGAAGAAATCGGTCCATATGCCGTTCTCCTTTGGCAGATAGTATTCTCCAATTCCCTCATCGTTAAAGATTGGAGCAACCAGTAAGCTGTCGCCGAGCATATACTGCTTATCCAGATAATTGCACATTTTATCATTTGTGTAAGAAAGAACCATCGCGCGCATGCTTGGAATTCCCTCGTTATGTGCTGTCAGCGCGGTCTTCCACAGGTATGGCATCAGACGTGCTTTCAGGCGTACAAAGCTGCGCAGCACATCCACGGCCTCATCGTCATAAGCCCACGGCACACGGTATGATGTACTTCCATGCAGACGGCTGTGAGAAGAAAGCAGACCAAACGCACACCATCTCTTATAGACATCCGCGGTAGAAGTATTTTCAAATCCGCCGATATCATGGCTCCAGAAACCGAATCCGGAAAGCTGCAAAGATAATCCTCCACGCAGACTTTCTTCCATGGATTCATAATCGGACCAGCAGTCTCCGCCCCAGTGTACCGGGAACTTCTGTCCACCTGCGGTAGCAGATCTGGCAAAAAGCACCGCCTCATCTTTTCCTTTCTTTTTCTCAAGGACTTCAAATACAGCTTCATTATATAGATAGGTATAATAATTGTGCATTTTTTCCGGATTTTTCTTGTCATAATAAACACAATCGGTTGGAATTCTCTCACCAAAATCCGTCTTAAAACAGTCCACACCCATATCAACCAATGCTTCGAGTTTCTTCTGATACCATTTCTTTGCCTCCGGGTTGGTAAAGTCGACGATTGCCATGCCCGGCTGCCACATATCCCACTGCCATACAGAACCGTCCGGACGCTTCAGGAAATATCCGCCTTCCATGCCCTCGTCAAACATCACGGATTCCTGTGCAATATACGGATTAATCCATACACAGATCTTTAATCCCTTTGCTTTAATACGGGAAAGCATCCCCTCCGGGTCCGGGAATACACGCTCATCCCACAAAAAATCGGTCCAGTGGAAATCTTTCATCCAGAAGCAGTCAAAATGGAATACTTTAAGCGGAATTCCACGATCGAGCATACCGTCGATAAAGCTCATAACTGTTTTTTCATCATAGTTTGTCGTAAAGGACGTGGAAAGCCAGAGGCCAAATGTCCAGGCCGGAGGAAGTGCCGGTTTTCCGGTCAGATCCGTATAGCGGCGCAGAACATCCTTCAGATCCGGTCCGTTAAAGAAGAAATAATCCAGACTCTCTCCCGGCACAGAAAATTCTACTTTTGTGACCGCTTCCGTTGCCACTTCAAATGATACTTTCTCGGTATGGTTGACAAACACACCATATCCCCTGTTTGAAATATAAAACGGAATATTTTTATAAGACTGATCGGTGGAGGTACCGCCATCTTCATTCCAGATATCTATGGACTGACCGTTTCTGGTAAATGCGGCAAAGCGCTCACCAAGACCGTAGATCAGCTCTCCCACACCTAAAGAAAGCTGCTGTCTCATATAGGCATCCTTATCTACGCTCTTTACATAAGCATCCCCTTTCCAGTCCGTCTTCATATAGGCAAGATCACGCCATGCACTGGTACAAAGCTTCTTATCCCCGTTATAGTAAGTCATGGACCAGTTCTCTTTGGTAATAACCAGTTTTGCATTTCCGCTTTTTACAACAATCTTCTCATCATCTTCGGTGGCATCGATTGCTGTCTGATCCGGAAGATTTAATGCAAACTGTGGTCCATCCTGAATTGCACCCTTATAATGATACGTCTTTACACGGATTACTTCCGGCATCGGAGTGGTAATTTCAACCGTAAGATTGATTCCGCCCAGTGTATCTCCTCTGTGATTAATCTTATGTGTCGGTGCACAGAGCACTACTTTATCTTTTTCAATTTTTGTAAAATAAACTTCTGCCGGTGAAAAGCAGGCGCAGCCTTCTTTCTGCAGCCAGCATCCATTACTGAATTTCATATCTTATTTTCCTCTCTTTCCCTTCGCCATACGAATGTTTTATTTTCCCTTATCCACACTATACAAAATTTATCCGTGCTTTCCTACTAGAAATTTTAGACGTAATTTACTATAATATTTATAGAATTTGCCAGACGGTATTTTCCCTTAATTTTATAACAAAGGATGTTTTATGAAACTACATATTAATAAAATACATGATACACATTCTGTCAGAAACCAGCTGCTTCGTATTTTTCTGCTGGCAGGCATGTCTCCGCTTCTGGTAATCGGCATCTTTTCTATTACCAGCGTGCGAAAACAGATGCTTGCCCGCTACGAGTCGCTGACAAATGCAGATGGGCTGCGTGTTGCCTCCTCTTTAAGCGATATCACAACCACCGTGTATTCATATTCTGATACCCTGCTCAACAGTAACCAGTGTCTGAGTCTGTTTGCTGCCGAATCAATGAGTCCGAATATTAAAGAACAGTTTACGGATCTGGAGCGGGCACTCCAGACTTATTTTGACAATACAGCTTCTGTGTGTCGCATTCAGATTTATACCAACAATCCAAACCTTCAAAATTCCGAGCATATTCATTATCAGCAGAATTTTGTCCTGGACGAATGGCGCAAAGCCCTGGGGAATAACTGGAGTACATGGGCTTCCCTGCAGCGATACACGGCAATCGTCCGGCAGCCTTACCGGGAATTGACACTGATCCGGCGGATCGGTGTTGCCTCCAGTAAATATCAGGCATTTCTGGTGATCGGTCTGGATCGCAATACCATTAAAAATCATCTGGAGCAGTCCGGCAATGAAACAGCCATCAGTCTGGACGGAACCCGGATCATCTATGCCACAGACTCTGCTCTGATCGGCAAAGACATGGAGTTTCCCGATGATTTTTCCGGCTATATTTACCGTTACACCGGTTCAAAAGAAATCGGAAACCAGATGCGTCTGGTCAACTATGTAACTCTGCAGTCCTACAAATCCAACAATTTATTTTATGTGCGGACTGTAGACCCGGATGCCTTAAAAACAATCAATCATACCGTTGCCGTATTTGTCCTGATTCTGGTACTTGCCCTGCTTGTACCATTGATTCTGATGATCTGTTTTTCGAACTATTTCAGCACAAGGATTACAACCCTGAAATCAGCAATGCACCGTGCCAGCCTCGGCGATTACAATATCATCGAACAATTCCGCGGTGATGACGAGTTAAGCGATACCTTTAAAGACCTCAAACTGACCGTGGATGCGATTCACGATAAGGAGGCGCAGTTTTATGAAGCCCGGATCCGGGAACAGCAACTGGTCAACCGGCAGCAGCAGATGGAATTTGAAATGCTTGCCAGTCAGATCAATCCGCATTTCCTGTATAATACTCTGGAAACAATCCGGATGCAGGCACTCTCCTGTGGCAACCGGAATGTGGCAACTTCCATTAAACTGCTTGGAAAATCCATGCGTTACGTGCTCGATAATACCGGCACAAGTTTCACCGCACTGACCAAAGAGCTCGAATATATCAAAACGTATCTCTCCATTCAGCAGCTCCGCTTTGGGGACCGTGTAAATTACACCCTGCAGGTGGACGAAGATCTCGACACCGACAGCTGCAAGATTCTTCCGCTGCTCCTGCAGCCTGTGGTAGAAAATGCAATTCTTCACGGACTTGAGAGCAAAACGCAAGACGGTATGATTACCATTCAGATTGCTTCTGTGGACACAGTTCTTCTGATCACAATCAAAGATAACGGACAGGGAATGACAAACGAAGAACTCGATGCACTGCGCGATCGAATCAGAAAACACCCTTCCTCCGATACCCACAGCATCGGTCTTTATAATATCAATCAGAGAATTTCACTGTTCTACGGGGAAGGATATTATATGGAGATTGACAGCGCAATCGGAGCCGGTACAACCGTCCGGCTGAAAATACCAAAAACAATTTAGGAAACAGGATGAAAAACATGGCAAACAAAATTATCAACGTACTTATTGTAGATGATGAACAAATTGTAAGAGAGGGACTCCGCTATATCATTGACTGGAACGCCCTGGGATTTTGTATCTGCGGGGAAGCCGCCAACGGAGAAGATGCCCTGGAAATGATCCGCCAGTACCGCCCGGGACTGGTTCTTCTCGACATCCGGATGTCCGGAATGCTTGGCACGGAACTGATGGAAAAAGTGCGCAGTGAAGGATTTTCTGGTGCATTTATTGTCTTAAGCGGTTACTCAGATTTTAAGTACGCACAGACGGCACTGCAATTTGGTGCCTCCTACTATCTGACCAAACCGATTGATGAAGATGAGCTGGAAAAAGCAGTACAGGACGTCCACGAAAAAATTGAATTTCAGCTAAACAGCGAGACATCCCGCAACCAGTACCTGAAAAAAGCAAAAACCACCGTACTATACGATCTGCTGACCGGAAATGATTTTAACCCGTCCATTGATTATCAGGAATTAGGGCTCTCCTATCCGATCTATCAGGTGCTGATTTACGAAAGCTATATGCCATATTTTCGTTCCTACAGTTTCAGTGATCTGCTGCGTGTCACCAACAAAGACAACAATTCCTTTGAGCATGTCAATATCGACAATCATGACATTATATTACTCAAAGGCAATTTTGCACTGGAACGGTTAAATGCCTGTCTGCACCACTATGACAAGGGAACGCAGAAAGGATCTCCGCTGGATACGATCTTTCTAATCTACGGACCGACGGTTTCTTCCCTTTCACAGATTCACGAATCTTACGAGCTGTGCCAACGGCTGTTGTCCCGGCGTTTCTTCTGCGGAGAAAACCAGCATGTTCTCTCTTATGAGGAACTGCCGGCAGAAAATTCTGCCTCCGCAAGTCTGGATGCAGAAAAAACAAGACATTACAGCGCGTTACTTACCGATTACATTAAAACCTGTAATCAGCGCCGGATTTCCGAAGTTCTCGAAGATCTGCGACAGTTTCTTTTTAACAGTAACTGTGATGTATCGAGTATCAAATATTTTCTGGCAGATATTTTTCTGGAGATCAAACAGGCGATCACACACACGTACAGCAACACCAGTATCCCGTTTGTACATAATGCGGCGATCATAGAACTCATTGAAAATAAATACTATCTATACGAGATTCTATTGTATTTTAACGAACAGTTCGATATGATCATGCGCGCGATCGGAAGCAATTCCTCGGCAAGTGTGTTCGATGATATTTTAAATTACATCAATCACAATTATGCCAGCCAGCTGAAATTAGAGACCCTGGCTCCACTGTTTGGTTACAACAGTTCCTACCTCGGAAAACTGTTTACCCAGAAAATGGGTGTTCGTTTCAATACCTATCTGGATCAGGTACGCATTGAAAAAGCAACCGAACTGCTTGATCAGACAGATATGAAGATTTATGAAATTGCGGCAAGTGTCGGATATAAAAATGTTGATTATTTCCACCAGAAATTTAAAGCGAGCAAAAATATCAGTCCTGCGGAATATCGTAAAAATCAGGATCATTGATTATAAGCAAAAGAAAGCCGGGTGCATCACG
>OKRS01002167.1_pt1 | contig 11660 bp, 7 predicted proteins | sample 1601191 | NCBI WGS metagenome assembly OKRS01 (sample SAMEA3541509, study PRJEB24748) | human gut metagenome | biome: human gut; feature: human-associated habitat; material: faeces | place: China | collected 2012 | reverse complement strand
TATGGTGGTAACACCTCGATGAGCGAGAGCAACGCCATGAAGATAATCGAGGCAGAGCGCGTGAAGGAACTCTATATGGAAGGCTTCCGTCTGAACGACCTCAAGCGCTGGCACAAGGGATTTGAGCGTAAGGCTGCCGACCAGCCTGCTGCCAACTTCGTGCAGAGCAGTCTGAAGGTTGAAAAGGATGACCCTCTCTTTGTCTGGCCAATTCCTCAGCATGAGCTTGAGGCACCAGGTTCTGAGATTCAGCCTAATGAAAGTAACAAATAAAATAAGGAGACGATCATGAAGAAAATAATGATGGGATGTTTGGCAGCCGTAGCTGCACTCATCGCTCTTGTGAGTTGTTCACAGGATTATACCACTTATGCTGGTCCAAGTCATATCATGTTCTCTGATACGCTCTATCAGTATGCTGTACAGGAAAGCAATGAGGTATTCAATGTGCCTGTATCTGCAACCGAAAAAGCTGACTACGACCGCACCTTCGGCGTGGAGGTAGTAGACAAGCAGAGCAATGCCATCGAGGGTAAGCATTACCGCATCCTCAACAACACCGTTACAATCAAGGCGGGCGAGATGGTAGGAAATGTGAAGGTTCAGGGTATCTATGATAACATCGGCAAGACCGATTCGCTCGGCTTTACCCTGAAACTGGTGATTCCGGAGAAGTATAACTGGACAGATCTCTATAAGGACTATGCCCACGTGGTAATGCAGAAGTCTTGTCCTTTCGATATCCACAACTTCTCAGGCTGGTGTATGGTAACTTCTACCTTCTACAGCAAGTATCTGAACAACGTAACCAACCGTCTGATCAAGACAGAGGTGGTGGAAGGCGAGGAGAATACCATTCTGCTGAAGGATGTTTACTATAAGGGCTACAACCTGAAGTTGAAGTTCAGCACCAAGAACATTCTTGAGCCAAAGGTAGAGATGGACGACCAGATAGCTGGTGAAACCGGCGAGGCGTTCGGTACCATCTATGGAGACGGCAAGTTGCGCATCAGCCAGCCTTCTCTCTATACCTCTTATTATAACACCTGCCAGAACTATGTATTGCAGTATGTCACCATGAGTGTTGACAACAAGGATGGTTCAACCTTCGGCAACGTAGGAACCTTCATCACCATGTATGAATGGATCAGCGATGCAGAGGCAGAGAAATTGAAAGAACAAGGATATTAATCGTAGAATAAAAAGAAAATGAAAACATTGATTTCAAAATATTGGCTCGTATTGATGGCGCTGGTATCAGTGACTCTGTTCACAGCTTGTTCCAGCGATGACGACGATGCCGTAACTCCTGTGTTCCCACAGGTAGAGACTTTCGCCGGTGAAGCTGGCGCTGAGTTGGACTTCACCTTCGATGCCAACGAGAGCTGGAGCCTTTCTTCAGACAAAATCTGGTGTAAACTGGTGCAGGGCGAGAAAACAGACGCCTTCGTACTCAATGGTACTGCAGGCAAGCAGACCATCAAGATTAAGATTACTGATGATGATGCCAGCAAGGATATGAGCGTGGCTCAGCTCTTCCTGAATATGGGTGGTCAGAAGGTTGCCATCGCTGAGGTTAAGCGTTCGGCTGCTGGCTATGACCTGAAGGTTTACGATGCGGCTGGCAAAGATATTACCGAGACAGGTATCACTGTAGGTTACAATGTATATACCAAGTTTACCGTAAAGTCAAACTACCGTTTTGCGGTTACCAATACTCCAGCTTGGGTAGACTTGGAAGGCGGCTTCCTGGTAGGTACACCTAACAAGGATGCTGTAGGCGGTGTTGCCTTCAAGGAGAATCAGGGCGTAAGTGCTAAGTATGCCATCGCTAAGGACGGTAACTACACCATCACCTTCACTTCTGAGGATGGCAAGGCTGCTGTAACCATACCTGTTATCTATAATGGTATGACCACCAGCACCATGGATGTTACTTATCCAACCTCTTCACAGTGGGCTGTATGGAATGTATCTCTCGATGGTAAGGTGTTCACTCAGAATGGTTCTAGCCTGAATGGCGGTGATACCAACGATTTCACCTTCTACAACTTTGTTCCTTTCACCCTCAAGACCTTGGGTGATGCTTACCAGCTGGTAGTCTTCAAGAAAGAGGAGAATGGTTTGTTCGAGGATGGAACTGGTGCTGTGAAGCTGCAGGGTGAGAAGGGTGATGTGAAGCTCACAGTCGCTCCATTAGGCAGCGGAAGCCGTGAGTTCCTGGTCTATGCATTGCCACAGAGCGTATTCGAGAGTTTGGAGAATGGACTCGACGGAATGCTGGAGGAAGACTTCATGACAGTGAAGAGCGATTATGACCGCTACTTCCTAATGGATGTTGTACAGAAGGAAGAAAAGAAGGGTGATTCTGAGGTTACTGCTCCGATTGTTACCAGCATGGGTATGAATGTAGATTGTGCCTTGACAACCAATGATGACTTTAAGTCATATGCTGAGGGCTTCTTCAGTTATACTGGTAAAGAAGTATTTGAATCAACAGTTTATGGTGGTTATGTAGCCATTTATCCTCAGATTGACGGATGGGATCCTACAGCTGGAGCAACCGTAGTCATTTACGATGGTACAGGAAACCCTGTTGATGTTAAAAACTACGAGGTAGGACAGGACGAAAAGGGTATCTATGTTGGCTTGAATGCCGATAAGCTCGCTTATCCTATCTTTGCAGGTTTCAACAACATGCAGGGAGTATGCCAGCGAGTAGTCTTTATCAATAATATGGGATTTAGAAGCAAGAGAAAGTAATGAACAGAATGAAAATATTTTCAAAGGCACTCTTGTTGCTCTTGGTCTCTCTCCTGACCTTTGCAGCAACAAGTTGCTCTGATGATGAAACCGAGGGTTGGGACGGCACATACGGATATGTGCAGTTCAAGCTCAGCAAGAAGGTTTCTTCAAGAGCTACCCGTGCTGCTGCCCTTGACAAACTTGAGAAATTGGATGATGCCAAGAAAATCAAGGTGGTCATGGAGCACAATGGTACAACTGTCTCTCAGACACTGGTGCTCAATTCTTATAATTCAGAGAATGCAGAGTATGGTCTGAGAAGTGAAAAACTGCAACTCGCTTCGGGTACTTACACCGTCATCGGTTTCTATCTCTATGATGCGGTAGACGAGGAGTTGCTGGCTTCTTCTGCCGGCGAAACATTCACTGTAGTAGGTGGCGGTCTGGAAGTACAGAACCTCATGGTGGAGACTGTAGAGCGTGGTAAGGTGAAGTTCAATCTCGTGAAGGAGTGGGAGAAGACTCGTGCCGGTGGTACAGAATATCTCTTCTCTAACATTCGTCTCGTTGACGTCAGCGTAACCAACCTCTTTACCCGTGAGACCTATACCTTCCCTGAACTGAAGGTGAAATATAAGGAGTCTAGCGTAGAGCATCAGAATCCTGACAATGAGAACGATAAGTATATGGACACAGGTACTGCTTACTGCGATACTACCGTATGGTTGCCTGCCGGTACTTATCAGGTTACCTCTTATACTACCTACGGCAAGACAGGTGCGGTGAAGACCAAGTATGAGACCCAGCCTGTAAAGGGCGAGGCTTTCATTGTTGAGGATAATCAGCTCAATGATAAAGCCCAGGTGCCTATCCTGCTTTCCAAGACCAAGGAGTACATCAAGGACTATGAGGCATTGAAGGCTATCTGGGAATCTCTCCAGGGTAAGGAGTGGAGCTTCTACGGCGATGCTACTTTCAAGGGAGCTAACTGGAACTTCAACAAGGAACTCGATATGTGGGGCGACCAGCCGGGCGTAACCCTCAACAGCAACGGCCGTGTCATCGGTCTTATCATCGCCGGTTTCGGTGCAAAGGGAATCGTACCTGATGCCATCGGACAGCTGACAGAACTCCAGGTGCTCAACCTCGGTTCTCACGATGAGAAGATTGGTGCCAACATCTTCAATGATTATGATGCAAACAGTCTGACTGCAGCAAAGAAGAGCAGCATGCGTCACGACTATGAGAATAAGTTCCTGAAGTATGACCCACGTGCCAACATGTCGGAGATGATTGTAAAAAGCTACAACTCTGATCCTAAGGTGGCACCGAAGAACAGAATCAAGAAGGACAGCCGCATCAACCTGAAGGATGCACAGATCGGTACATTGACCAACAAGATTACAGGTGTATCTAAGGCCATCTATCGCCTGACCAAGTTGCAGCAGTTCTACATCGGTAACTCTTCTATCACATCCGATGAGGTTTGTGCGAAGTTCTACAATGCTGACGATCCTGTTTATGGTAAGTTTGCGCAGGAGTTTAAGGATGAGGATTGGGACAAGATGGAAAACCTGACCGATATCGAACTTTACAACTGTCCGAAGATCAGTCGCATTCCAGACTTCTACTATAATCTCCCTAAATTGCAGGCGATGAACCTGGCACGATGCAAGGGTATCTCAGCCAACCAGTTGAGAAACGACTGGACTCGCTTAGCTGAGGAGAAGACAGGTAAAACTCTTCAGATTCTCTATATGAGTTACAACAACCTGGAGGAGTTCCCTGAGTATTCTGCATTGAAAAAGATGGTAAATCTCGGTTTGCTCGACCTGGCTTACAACAACATCAAGAAGTTGCATCCGTTTGGTTCTGAGGTAGCGCTTTCTTCACTCTATCTGAACAACAACCAGATTGAGGAGGTTCCTGATAATCTCTGTGCCTTTACAGATGATGTGGAGAGTCTGACCTTCGCTCATAACAAACTGAAGAAGATTCCGAATATCTTCGATGCAAGTTCGGTTCGCGAGATGGGTTCTGTAGACTTCTCTTACAACGAGATTACAGGTGTAGATAATAGTAGTAATGGTCCCTACAAGGGTATCAATGCAGCTTCAGTCAGTCTGTCAAACAATAAGATAGAGAAGTTCCCTTCAGAGCTGTTTACAGCCGGTTCGCCAATCACAACCATCGATTTGAGCGGCAACCGGATGCGTACCATCCCTAAGGGGTCCATCAAGGGCAAGAAGGCTTATCTGCTGCAGGTCATCGACCTCCGATTCAACAAGTTGACATCCCTCTCTGATGACTTCCGCTCAACCACATTGCCATACATTACCAATATGGACTTGAGCTACAACTGCTTCACCGAGGTGCCAACCCAGCCATTGAACAGTGCCGTGCTCCGTGCCTTTGCCATCAACCACCAGCGTGATGAGAATAACGACCAGCGTTGCCTGCGTACATGGCCTACAGGAATCACAACCTGTCCGAGCCTGATCCAGTTCCAGATTGGTTCCAACGATATCCGTAAGGTAGAAGAGACACTGACCTCTCACCTCTATATCCTGAATATCGCAGACAACCCTAACATCTCTATCGATGTAACCAGCGTCTGCCCATACATCAAGGCAGGTATGTATAAGCTGTTCTACGACAAGAATCAGGACATCCGCGGTTGCGATGCTTTGGATCTCGAAAATTAAACCCTATAAGAAAGTAGTAATATGAAATATATGAATAAACTGACATTAGGTATCGTTCTCGCTGCCGGGCTTTTCACAGCCTGCAGCGATAAGGATGATGTCGATATCCCAGGAGGACTGGCGCTCGATAAGGAGGTGATAGCAGTAGCTCCTCAGGGTGGAACAGAGCAGATTGCCATCGCTGCCTCACAGGACTGGGTGGCAAATACCTCTGAGCCTTGGCTGATGCTTTCGCCTGCCAACGGCGTGGGTTCTGTTGAGGGTACCATCAAGGTGGATTCTACTCTTTCCAACAAGCTCCGCAGCACAGAACTCTGCTTCCAGGGTGCCAACGGACAGAGTCGCAAGCTTACCATCACCCAGTTCGGTTATGGCAAGCAGATCTTCCTGAAGGATCCTGTTGTAGAAATCGAAAACTCCGGTTCTTACGATAACCGTGCTTTCGAGAGTCTGATTTCTGCCAACGTGGAATGCAAGATTGGTAAGATTGAGTATTCTTTCGAGGGTGATCTGACCGATGCAGAGAAGGCAGAGAACAAGAGCGAGCGCTGGCTCCTGAACAGCAAGGATGAAGATAAGCTGACAGGTACTAACCTGGGTATCGTGCTGGACAGAAAGTATCGTCCTCGCAGCGTGAAGTTCAAGTTCCGCTGGGCGATGAACGTGGTTCCTGCCGTTCGTGTGGCTAAGGTTCATCTCGTGCCAGTCAAGGCTGAAGACCAGCTGGTAGATGCAGATGGCAAACCTACAGATGATGTCATCCTGACCGTTCGTCAGAAGGCAGCACCAAAGATTGAGGACAACCGTGCCGGTGACTCTCTCTCTGTCATCATGATTAACCAGAAACTGGGTAGCATTGCTACCTTCGATTCTAGCGATAACATGCGCAACTGGAGCGGCGTAACGCTCTGGGAAGCTACTGATGATTTCGTGAAGAATCATCATCCAGAGGCTTTAGGACGTGTACGTTCAGTCAAGTTCAGCATGTTCAACCTCAAGAGTGGCGAAACGCTTCCTAAGGAAGTGGGTAATCTCAAGTTCCTGGAGTCATTCTCTGTTGCTGCCAACGAGAACAACCAGATTCGTGAAGTGAAGCTCGGTGAAGAAATATGTTCGCTGAAGTACCTGAAGAATCTTACCGTTCAGGCTTACGGTCTGACTCAGTTGCCTACTAACTTTGTTAATCTGGGCAAGAGTCTTGAAACGCTCAATCTGGTAAGTAACAACTTCAACAAGTTGTCGGATATCACCAATATCGTCAACGAGAAGAACTTCCCTAAGTTGCGCAATCTCATTCTCTACGCACAGCGCCGTACGGATGTTGTCACCAACATCGCTTCGCTGGGCGAAATGAATGCATCTGGCGTCTATGTTTATAATAACTATCCTATCGGACTGTATGGTAAGGTAAATGCCGGAACCGCAGACCGCCAGGCGCTTCTCAAGCTCCTGACATGGGATAAGTTGAATACACTGGAGTTGTCTTACTGCTTCCTGGAGGGTGAACTTCCTACCGATGAAGAGATGACTGAGGCACTGGAAGCTGCCGGCAAGGCTACCCGATACAGCAAGTCTGACTTCTCTACCAACAAGGAAGATTATCTCGACAAGCTGGTAGGCGATACCTGCAAGTGGTTGCTCTCAGGCAGGGATAATCCTGTAACCTGCAAACACAAGGATGGTTCTGTAGTTAGTGAGGATGTTTATCCTTTCCAGGTGCCACGTGTATTGCCAAACTGCCGTCAGTTGTCACTCAACCTTAACTTCCTGACAGGTGCGGTGCCAAAGTGGATTCTTTATCATCCACATCTGGTAGAATGGACTCCTTCTATCATGATCTTCAACCAGCAGCCTAAGGGTAAGAATAGCGATGGCGCTGCCGTTGGTTTCTCTAATATGACAGAAGACAGCTACAGCTACGACTACTATTACGGAACCAGCGACCCAGGTAGCAACTGGAAGGTTTCGGGTGTAGCTTATCCGCTCTACTACCGCAAATACGTGGCAGCAGGCGATATTAATGAAGCTGCGCTGATGGCTAAGTACAGGAGAACTAAGAAAAAGTAAGATAAACATAAAAACAATATAGAAGCAAACAATGAAGAAAAAGTTTTTCTATATAGCAATGGTCGCATTGGCATTGACGGGCTGTTCTGACAGCCTGTCAACCATCGGCTCTTCTGACGGCAATTCAGAAATCACCATCCCTGCAGATGCTGAGGCGGGTGAACTGCTGATTAAGTTCAGTCCGGAAATGAGCGATATCCTCGACCAGGCACAACTGAGCAAGACTCGCTCCGGAAAGGCTACCCGTTCGGGTATTCCTTCTACCGACGAGGTGCTCGACATCCTGGGAAGCTACAGCTTCGAGCGTGTGTTCCCGGTAGATGCAAATACTGAGGCAAGAACCCGCGAGGCGGGACTCCACCTCTGGTATACGGTGAAGTTTAATAAGGGAACCGACCTGAAGGCGGCTGCCGAGCGACTGAAGCAGTTGGGTGAAATCTCAAAGGTTCAGACCAACGGCCGCATCAAGCGTGCTTACAATACCGACAGCAAGCGCATCTATCTCAGCGATAAGGCACTTCAGCAGAAGGCTACCCGCGCAGCAGCAGCCGAGGGCGAGCCAAACGACCCAGGCTTTGCCAGCCAGTGGCACTACCGTAACCTGGGTGAGGGCAACTATGACTTCGAGAACCTCAACAATAATCACGTAGGTGCTAAGGCTGGATGTGATGTGAATGCACTTGAGGCATGGAAGATCTGTACAGGTGATCCTTCTATTATCGTGGCTATTCTCGATGAGGGCGTGATGTATACGCACCCTGATCTGGCAGCCAACATGTGGTGCAACCCGGGCGAAAGTGTTCAGGGTGCCAAGACTGACGGCGACGGAAACGGTTATGAGGGCGACCTTCATGGCTACAACTTCGTTACTGAGAGCGGCGATATTACCTGGACTGATGCCAATGACACCGGTCATGGTACTCACGTAGCTGGTACCATTGCAGCCGTAAATAATAATGGTAGAGGTGTTTGTGGTGTAGCTGGTGGTGACGGTACTCCTAACTCTGGTGTCAAGATCATGTCTTGCCAGGTATTCTCCGGTCAGAACAGTGTAACCTTGGCAGGCGAGGCGAGAGCCATCAAGTATGCTGCCGATAATGGTGCAGTCATCCTGCAGTGCAGTTGGGGTTACAACTCTTCAGAGTCTAGCATCATCAACGGTTATACTCCGGGTCCTGCTACCGAGAAGGAATGGGCTGAGACCTATCCGCTGGAGAAGGAAGCTCTGGATTACTTTATCAACAATGCCGGTTCGCCTAATGGTGTCATCGACGGTGGTATTCCAGTCTTCGCAGCCGGTAACGAGTATGCTGGCAATCCTGCTTTCCCAGGTGCTTACTCTAAGTGCGTCTGCGTATCTTCATTAGCTGCCGACTTTACTCCAGCCTGCTACACCGATTTCGGTTCGCTCGTAACCCTGAGTGCTCCTGGTGGCGACTTGGAATATTACAGCAAGATTGGCGAGCAGGAAGATGAATACTGGGCAGAGACGACAACCGAGCAGAAAGGTGCTGTGCTCTCTACGATGATCCAGAACGGTCGGCCTGCTTACGGCTACATGGAGGGAACCTCTATGGCTTGTCCTCACGTTTCTGGTGTGGCTGCCTTGGGTCTCGCTTATGCTGCCAAGACGAACCGTCATTATCGTGCTGCCGACTTCGTTGCCCTGATGAAGAAATCTGTGAAGGAACTGGATAGTCATTATCAGAATGGGGCAACCAAGACCTACTATATGAACCATACTACCGTGGGTGCTTCGCCAGAGATTGTACAGCTCTCTAAGTACATCGGCAAGATGGGTGCTGGTCTGATTGATGCAGCTCAGCTCTTGAATAACATCAAGAACAAGGAACTCAGTTCTGATATGAAGTTGCCTAACGTGTATGTGGGCATCGAGAAGACTGTTTCTCTCAACCTCGCTGCATATTTCGCAGGTCGGACAGAGGGCTTCTCTTGCTCTGTAGTGAATGGCAGCGTAGCTTCTGCTTCGGTAGATGACAAGACGCTCATCGTGAAGGGACTCGCTGCCGGAAGCACATCGCTCACCGTAACAGCTGCCGATGGTACCAGCCAGACCGTAGTTGTGACCGTTAGAAAGAGTGCCGGTAATAATGGTTGGATGTAATTGGATGTAATATGAAGATATTTGCTTTCCTATCGCTTTTCTTCCTGGCTTTGCCTGTTACGGTGAATGCTCAGAAGGAACTGCTGAAGTTTGAGCATCCGCTTATCGATGCAGGTACGATGACCGAGGACGATGCGCCTCGCACCTTCACCTTCGTGGGTAAGAATGTGAGCAAGAAGATACTGCACATCACACAGGTGAGAACCACCTGTGGATGTACCAGTTCTTATGTCAGGGGCGATGTGATGAAGCCTGGCGATACCTGTCAGGTGCAGATCACCTTCACGCCTAACCGCTATCCGGGCACCATCAATACAGGTGCTTATCTCTATCTGAAAGAGGTAGAGGGACAGCCTGCCGTTAAGCTTGCCTTAACGGGAAAGGTGCTGCCGGGTGCTGACCAGTGGGCGCGCTATCCGCACAAGATGGGCGCACTCAGATTGAAACAGGCGAAGGCAAGTATCACAGAGGTAAAGCCGGGCACAGAGCCTGAGGCACGCATCCTCTGCGGAAACAGCGGCGACAAGCCGCTCCGTATATCCAGCCTCCTTCTTCCTCCTTATGCCCGTCTTACGACAGAGCCTGAGGTGATAGAACCGGGTGATGAGGCTGACCTCGTCATCACCATCATAGCCGATAAGATTCCGGCTACGATGCCCGAATCCTTCACCTTCCCTGTTATTCTGGAGGGCTTGGATGCCCGTCCGTCTGACAGAACGATACAGGTCGTTGTAAAGTTAGAAAGGTAAAAGGGTAAAAAAGTAAAAAAGAAAAAAATACCAAGACAATGAAATATTTGAAAAAACTCTTCACCCTCCTGGTGATTGCTTTGTTTGCCTGCGGCTTTGCAGCCTGCAGCAGCGATGATGAGGAACCGGAGGAGCCTTCTCTGGAAGTTACACCTGCCAATCTTCATGGCACATGGGAGTTGGCTGAGTGGAACGGTGAACCTCTTGCTGAGGGCACATACTGCTACATCGTTTTCAACCGCAAGGACCAGACTTTCGAGATGTATCAGAAGTTTGACAGTATGTATGGTCGCCATATCACCGGTTCGTTCGCTATCAAGAACGATCCATACCAGGGCTACATCATCAGCGGAAGCTATGATAACGGTAAGGGCGACTGGAACCAGAGTTATCTCGTAACCCGCCTCCTGGCATCGGGTTCCATGATATGGACTGCCAAGGACGATGTTACCGACATCAGCCGCTACAAGCGTTGCGATGAGGTACCTGCCGAGATACTCAAGGATTGTAAAGATCTCACTGAAGAATAAAAAAAAGAGCGAATTATCTGCAAATTCTGCGGATTATTCGCTCTTTTTTTGTATCTTTGCCCTCAAACTTATCATCGGGTTCAAAGTTTAAGGATATGATATTAACGATTACAGGTTCAGACAGCACCGGAGGCTCTGGTGTGCAGGCGGACATCAGGACGATTGCCGAGTTGGGCGGTTATGCTGTTTCGGCAATAACCAGCATCACTGTGCAGAATACGCTCGGTATTCAGGAGTTCTTCGATATTCCTGCCGAGATTGTTTCGGGGCAGATAGAGGCTATCATGAACGATATGCAGCCTGATATTGTGAAGATTGGTATGATACGCAGGGTGGAGACGCTGAATGTGGTCATCGATGCCCTGACCAAGTACCGTCCTGCCCATATCATCTATGCCCCTGCCATCTGGTCGAGCCAGGGCGATGCGCTGATGACGGAAGATGTGGTGAGCCAGATCAAATACCGTCTGCTGCCGCTCTGTTCTGTCGTCGTGTCACGCAAGAAGGAGAGCGACATCATTCTGCAGAATTCCAAGCTGCTGAGCCTTGCCGAGAAGCAGGGACTCCGGATCTATCGCCTCGACAATGCCAATTCGCATGGTCTCATCAACCGTTTCTCTTCAGCTCTTGCCGTCTATCTGAATCTGGGCAAGAAGATGGAGGAGGCGTTGGCGATGGCGCAGGATTTCATCAATGTAGAACTCGTGCGCCAGAGCAATCTGCAGGGCAGGAGTTCCGA
>OKRS01002162.1_pt1 | contig 11701 bp, 9 predicted proteins | sample 1601191 | NCBI WGS metagenome assembly OKRS01 (sample SAMEA3541509, study PRJEB24748) | human gut metagenome | biome: human gut; feature: human-associated habitat; material: faeces | place: China | collected 2012 | reverse complement strand
GACTTCGCCGCGTCTGCGAGCGCCGCGCCGAAGCCCCCCGTTGCGCTGAAGGCCGAAGCGCTGATGCTCGCGGTGCCCGCCTCGGCCCTCCTTGTCTCGGCCGCCTTCACGACGCGAGTCTTTTTGGCCGCACGCGCCTTCTCCTCTTCAGCTCTGGCTCTGGCCTCCCTTTCACGGGTGAGGGACACGGCATCATCAACCTGGGCCTTCACCTTCTGGAAAGCCGCAAACAGCGCACGATCGGACATAGAAAATCTTCGAATAAATGGATGGAGCCTCAGAAAGAGCTCCACGTAGAATTTGACGGACTCGCGCTACAATGTACGAACGCTTCGGGCGGCTTCATGCCGTCCGCCACACATCAATCAAGGAGCAAACAGATGGCCCGCATGGTTAACTGCGTAAAACTCAAGAAGGAAGCCGAAGGGCTCGACTACCCGCCTTTTCCCGGCGCTCTCGGCGCCCGCATCTGGCGTGAGGTGAGCAAGGAGGCATGGGCCGAATGGACGCGCCTTCAGACCATGATGGTCAACGAATACGGCCTCAACCTCGCCGACCTGTCCGCCCGCCAGCATCTGATGCAGCAGTGCGAACGCTACTTCTTCGGTGATGCCGAAGGCGTTCAGGTGCCTGAGAACTTCGTGCCGCCGAAGCCCTGATCCGCGACTGCGGACAGGTCCTCGCCGAAACACGGCCCGAAAAGCCCGCACTTCCCAAGGAAGTGCGGGCTTTTTCCTTGCAGTCGAACGGTCTGTCAGCCTCGTTCGAACGTCTGCACGCCTTCCTGCGTGCCCAGAAGCAGCACGTCGGCGCCGCGGGCGGCGAAAAGGCCCACCGTGACGACGCCGGGCCAGGCATTGATCTCGGCCTCGAGCGCCTTCGGATCCTCGATGCGAAGGCCCGAGGCATCAAGAATGTGGCAGCCGTTGTCGGTGACGAAGTTACGGAGCTTCACGGTCGCGCCGAGCGCCTCGAGCTTCGCCTTCACGGCACGGGCCGCCATCGGAATGACTTCGACCGGGAGCGGGAAGGAACCGAGCACGGGCACCTTCTTCGAGGCGTCCGCAATGCAGACGAAGCGGCCGGAAATGGACGCGACGATCTTTTCGCGCGTAAGCGCGCCCCCGCCTCCCTTGATCATGGAGAAGCCCGGATCTATTTCGTCGGCACCGTCGACGTAGACGCCGATTTCGTCAACCTCGTTCATGTCGAGCACCTTGAAGCCGAGCGCTTCAAGACGCTTCGTGGAGCGCTCGCTCGAGGAGACGCAGGCGGGGATCTTTTCACGAATGCCGGGCAACTGATCGATGAACTGATCGACGGTGGAGCCGGTTCCGACGCCGAGGATTCGGCCTTCTTCGACATAGGCGAGCGCCGCACGGGCGACCTCGCGCTTGAGTTCCTGCTGGGTAAGAGCCATGGGGGACAATTCCGGTTGGTGGTGAACGACTCCTATTTTACCGTCCTCGCCGGCCTTTCGACGCCGGCAGCGTACTCCCTTGACCGGTTCCCGCGCCTTTTGCGCCCCTCTCTGCACTACAATGCACCCACAGCACCTTCCCAGACGAAAAACATGGCCATTGACTTCACCGACGAACAAGTCGCGTCGACCTTCCGCAAGCTGAGCGTCTCGCATGACTCGAGCGCCAACTCCCGCGTCGGCATCTACGCCTCGTGGGCCGCGCTCGTGCTCCTCGCCGCCTGCTTCTTTGTTGTCGCGGTCTTCATGATCGACGCCGACCGCCGCGCCGAAAGCGTCCGCCTCCAGCAGTCCACCGACCTCATCGTGCAGGCCGTCGAGTCCCGCCTCATGGGCACGACCGAGCTTCTGCAGAAGTCGAGCATGCGCCTCATCCACATTCCGGGCACTCCCTCGCGCACGGCTGGCGCCGAACTCGCCGCCATGGCCTTCATGCAGGACCGCCGAGAGGTGGTCGACATGGCGCTCGTGGACCGCGACCGCAAGGTGCTTCGCCACTGGGCCTCGACCTCACAGAGCGCGCTGATGCCCGACTCGCCCGAGCGCCGCATCGACGCCTCGGCCATGTACGAACCCGTACGCTCCGTACTCACGCGCGAGGCGCCCGTCGTCACCTCTCCCTATTCCGTCAAGGATACGCGTCAGGTCTTCTTCGACCTCTTCGTGCCGACTCCTGCCGACGACCAGGTCCTCATGGCGCGCATCAACCTCTCGCGCCTCATCGCCGACGCAGCCAACAGCGTGATCGGCACGACGCCCTACATCTTCTATCTTGAGGCGGACGGCAAGCCCGTCATCGACCGCAAGCAGTTCCGCACATCCGCCCGCTCGCTCACCTATTCGACGAACATTCCGCTCCTCAACGATCCGTCGCTCAGGCTCGTGAGCCTCAGCAACGAGCATTCGCTCTTCACGACGGACAACCTGAAGTTCTGGGCCATCATCGCGCTCGCAGGCCTTCTTGCCGTCGCGCTCGGACTTCTCGTGAGCAACCAGCGCCAGCAGCACAAGGCCCACCAGAAGCTCTTTGCCGAGAACTCGCTTCGCGTGGCCATGAGCGACTCGTCCGTGGCAGGCATCCGCGTTACGGACCGCGAGGGCAGAATCCTCTTCGTCAACGAAACCTTTCAGAAGCTCGTCGGCTACCGCACGCAGGAGCTCATCGGCGTCATGCCTCCCTATCCATACTGGGAGGACGACATCTCCGCAACGCTTCAGGACATTCTTGCGCACCCCGAGGACCGTCAGGTGCGCTCGATCGAATTCCGCGTCCGCCGCAAGGACGGCCTGCTCTTTGACGGACAGCTCAACGTTTCTCCGCTGCTCAACGAAAACCGCCGTGTGATCGGCTGGATCGGCGAGCTTTACGACATCACCGAACAAAAGCGCGCCCGCGAGCGAATGAAGGCCGCGCACGAGCGCTTCACGCGCGTCGTGCAGTCGATGAATTCGGCGATCTGCGTGCTGGGCGGCGATCCCGATCGCCCCCGCCTTCTCTTTCGCAACACCCCCTACGAGAAGTTCTTCGGCGGCTCGCCCGACGGCGCGATCCGCCTCGTGAAGCTCATCTCCGAAAAGCACTCGCTGATCGCCCGCGAAGGCGTCTACGACGCCGAGACCAACCGCTGGTTCGACGCCCGCATGCAGTGGCTCACCTGGACGGACGACACGCCCGCTCGCATGATCATCGCGACCGACATCACCAACCAGCGCGAAACCGAGCTTGCGCTCGAGGCCCAGATGAAGCGCGCCGAAACGACACAGCGACTCGTCACGATGGGCGAGATGGCCAGCTCCCTCGCACACGAGCTCAACCAGCCTCTCGCCGCCATCTCGAACTACGCCTCCGGCGCCAGCATGATGTTGCAGGCAGGCAAGCTCACGCGCGAGGACACGATCGGAGCGCTCGACAAGGTGAACCGTCAGGCCCAGCGCGCAGCGGCCATCATCAAGCGCATCCGCGGCTTCGCCGCCACCAAGAAGACCGAGCCGCAGTTCACGTCGCTCACGCCCGAAAGCGTCGTCAATGAGACGATGGAGCTTGCACTCATTCAGGCGGAGAAGCTCAACGCACGCATCAACACGACCATCGAGCCGAACCTTCCCGCCATGACCGGCGACTCCGTCATGCTTGAGCAATTGCTTCTCAACCTGCTCAAGAACGCCATGGAGGCTGTGCAGCCCTGTCCCAACCACACGATCGATCTGGACGTGAGGCTCCACGAGAGCGGCAGCTTCATCCAGTTCAGGGTGGCCGACCACGGCACGGGCATTCCAGACGACGCCAAGACGATGCTCTTCGACGCCTTCTACTCGACGAAGGATGAGGGCATGGGCATGGGCCTCAACATCTGCCGCTCAATCGTCGAAGTCCACCACGGCCGAATCGTCATCTCCGACACGCCGGGTGGCGGCGCCACCTTTACGTTCACCGTACCCGTGGCTCGTGAACATCCTGATCTGATGTAGAATCAGGGTACTTTTTCTGAGGAGAGATTTCTTTCATGTTTCCCTATGACTACGGTTCCGAAGCCCCTGAAACACTGGGCACGGTCTATGTCGTCGACGATGACGACGCCGTCCGCGACTCCCTGAAGTGGCTCCTCGAGGCGAGCGACTACCGCGTCGAGCTCTACGACAGCGGCGAGAGCTTCATCGCCAAGTACGACCCGAAGGCCATTGCGGTTCTCGTGCTTGACGTGCGCATGCCGGGCATGAGTGGTCTTGAAGTGCAGGAACACCTTCTGGCCCGCAAAGCCGAGCTGCCCATCATCTTCATCACGGGCCACGGAGACGTGTCCATGGCCGTGAACGCCCTCAAGCGCGGCGCCGTCGACTTCATCGAAAAACCCTTCGAGCAGGCCGCCCTCAAGCAGCTCGTCGAGCGCATGCTCCGCGAAGCCCGTGAACGCCACATGGAGAAGGAACGCCGCAGTCTCAATGAAGCCCTGCTCGCCAAGCTCACGCCGCGCGAGCAGCAGGTTCTCGAGCGCATCATCCACGGCCGTCTCAACAAGCAGATCGCCGACGACCTCGGCATCTCCATCAAGACCGTCGAAGCCCACCGAGCCTCCATCATGGACAAGACCAACTCGGGCACGGTCGCCGACCTCATGCGCGTCGTCATGGGCACGAAGCTGCTCCACTGAGCATCAATTGCCGATACACTGTGGGATGTGCGCCCGAGGATCAGCCGGAAACGGCTCCCGCGGGCGGCCTTCCCGCCATCAAGGCCTCTCCGCCTCAACGGCGCGGGAGGCCCTTTTGTTTTTTGAATTCGACAGAACATTGTCAGCTGTGGACCGGAGGTTTCTTAATGACAGCCAAGATCATTGACGGCAAGGCACTTGCCGCACGCATCCAGGACGAACTCAAGACCCGCGTCGAGGCATGCACCGAACACGGGCACCGTCCCGGACTCGCCGTCGTCCTCGTGGGCGAGGATCCCGCCAGCCAGGTCTACGTCCGCAACAAGGTCCGCGCCTGCGAGCGCACGGGCATCCGCTCTGATGAAATCCGCATGCCCGCCGAAACGACCGAAGCCGAACTCCTCGCCGTCATCGACAGACTGAACCATGACGACGCCGCGGACGGCATCCTCGTGCAGCTTCCGCTTCCGAAGCACCTCTCCTCCGAACTCGTCATCGCCGCCATCTCTCCCGAAAAGGACGTCGACGGCTTCCATGTCGTCTCCGCCGGCTCTCTCCTCACGGGGCGCACTGGTTTTCGTCCGTGTACGCCCTACGGCGTCATGAAGCTTCTTGAGGAAGCGGGGTGCGATCCCGCCGGCAAGCATGCCGTCGTGATCGGCCGCTCCAACATCGTGGGCAAGCCCCAAGCGCTGATGCTTCTCGAAAAGAACGCCTCCGTCACGATCGTGCACAGCCGCACGACAGATCTGGCCGAGCACACCCGCCGCGCCGACATTCTCGTCGCCGCCGTCGGCCGCGCCAAGATGGTCAAGGCCGACATGGTGAAGCCCGGCGCCGTCGTGATCGACGTCGGCATGAACAGGGATGAAAACGGCAAGCTCTGCGGCGACGTCGACTACGAAAACGTCCGCGAAGTCGCATCCGCCATCACTCCCGTCCCGGGCGGCGTGGGTCCCATGACGATCGCCATGCTGATGACCAACACCGTCGAGGCGGTCGAACGCCGCCTCGGTCTCTGATGACAGGGAGACGCACCGCCATGACCGAATCCGTCAATCCCCTGCTCAATGCGTCGGGCCTGATCGACTACGCCTCCGTCCGTCCCGAGCACGTGGCCCCCGCCGTCGAGACGCTCTCGAAGAATCTTGAGGAGACGCTCGCACGCGTCACGGCACCCGAAACGCCCGCCACGTGGGAGGCCGTCGCCGAACCGCTCGAAAAGGCGACACTCGCCTTCACGCGCGGCTGGGGCGTCGTCGGCCACCTGCAGAGCGTCGTCGACACGCCTGCGTTGCGAGACGCCTACAATGCCGCGCTTCCCGCCGTCACGCAGCTCTTCATCGATCTGTCTCAGAACGAGGCGCTCTTCGCCAAGTACAAGGCAATGAAGGCCTCCGACGGCTTCGCCTCTCTCCCGCCCGTCCGACGCCGCATCATCGAGCGTGAACTCCGCGACTTCCGCCTCTCGGGCGCCGAGCTGCCCGAAGTCGAGCGCGCACGCGTCAAGGTCGTCGGCGAAAGGCTCTCCATGCTGAGCCAGAAGTTCAGCGAAAACCTGCTCGACGCCACCAATGCCTGGGAGCTTGTCGTCACGGACGAGACGCGCCTTGCCGGCATTCCCGAGGATGCCAGGGCGCTCTTCGCCGCCAACGCGAAGTCCGCAGGAAAGGAAGGCTGGCGCATTACGCTTCACTTCCCGTCCTACCTGCCCGTCATGCAGTACGCGGATGACCGCTCGCTTCGCGAGACCCTCTACCGAGCCTTCTCGACCCGAGCCTCCGAATTCGACGGCGGCAAGTACGACAACACCCCGCTCATCAGTGAAATCCTCAGGCTTCGCCGTGAAGAGGCGGCTCTTCTGGGCTTTGCCGACTATGCGGAGTCGTCGCTTGCCACCAAGATGGCCGATACCCCTGCCGAAGTCATCGCCTTCCTTCGTGATCTCGCCTCCCGCGCCAAGCCCTTTGCCGAAAAGGACATGGCGGCCCTTCGTGCCTTTGCTGCTGATGAGCTCGACATCGCCGACATGCAGCCGTGGGATCAGGCCTATGCTTCCGAAAAGCTGCGTCAGGCCCGCTACAGCTACTCCGATCAGGAGGTAAAGCAGTACTTCACCGAACCGACGGTCTTCTCAGGACTCTTCAAGCTTGCGGAAACGCTCTACGGCATCCGCATCCGTCCCGCCACGGCCAGCGTCTGGCACTCCGACGTCAAGTACTTTGAAGTCTGTCGCGACGACGAGGTCATCGCATCCTTCTACGCCGACCTCTATGCGCGAGAAGGCAAGCGCTCCGGCGCCTGGATGGACGCCGACCGCACGCGCTGCGTCATGGACGGCGTCCTGCAGACGCCGGTCGCCTATCTCGTCTGCAACTTTGCCCAGGGCGTCAACGGCCGCCCCGCCACGCTCACGCATGACGACGTGACGACGCTCTTCCACGAATTCGGCCACTGCCTCCACCATCTCCTCACGGATCAGACAGAGGTCGCCGTCTCGGGCATCAGCGGCGTTGAATGGGACGCCGTCGAACTTCCGAGCCAGTTCATGGAAAACTTTGCCTGGGAGTGGGACGTTGTCAAGGGACTTGCGAAGCATGTCGAGACGGGCGAGTCCATTCCCGAGTCACTTTTTGAAAAGATGCTCGCCGCCAAGAACTTCCAGTCCGGCATGGCATGCGTGCGACAGGTCGAGTTTGCACTCTTCGACATGCTCCTGCACACGAGCTTCAATCCCGACACGGATGACGTTCAGGACCTTCTGCAGGACGTGCGCCGAAAGGTTGCCGTGAGCTTCCCGCCCAACTACAACCGCTTCCCGCAGAGCTTCTCCCACATCTTTGCCGGCGGCTATGCCGCAGGCTACTACAGCTACAAGTGGGCCGAAGTCCTCTCCGCCGACGCGTTCTCCGCCTTTGAGGAGACGGGCGTGCTCAATCCCGAGACCGGCGCACGCTTCCGAAGGGAAATCCTCGGACGCGGCTCCAGCCGCGATGCGATGGAAAACTTCATCGCCTTCCGCGGCCGCCGTCCGGAAATCGACGCCCTGCTGCGCCACAGCGGCATGACCGTCAACTGACCGACGCCGAAACGGCCCCTTCTTCCAAACGGCGGAGGGGCCGCCGTTTTTTCCCATCTTCATCCAGAAAAGGTGCCCCTTGTCCAACATCACGCTAGCCAGCTGGAACGTCAACTCCCTGAAGGTCCGCCTTCCCCAGTTGCTCGACTGGCTGAAGACCTCAGGCGTCGACGCGGTCGTCCTGCAGGAGACGAAGCTCACCGACGACGTATTCCCCGCCGAATCCATCAGAGAGGCGGGCTATGACGTCGTCTTCACAGGCCAGAAAACCTACAACGGAGTTGCGCTCCTTTCGAAACGCGATGTTTTCCTGCCTCCCGAGGATGTGCTTCTCGGACTTCCCGACTTTTCCGATGACCACAAGCGCTTCGTGGCCGCCACACTTGTCCCGCGACGCGAGGGGAAAGCGATCAGGTTCATCGGCGGCTACTTCCCGAACGGCATGGCGCCCGGAAGCTGGAAGTACCTCTACAAGCTCGACTGGATCGCCGCCTTGACGAGGCATCTCAAGGACACGCTGACGCAATGCCCCGACCTCGTCCTTGGCGGCGACTTCAACATCGCCCCTGAAGACGCCGACGTATGGAACCCTGCCGAGCGCAAGGACGACATTCTCGTGAGCGCTCCCGAGCGCGCCGCATTCAGGGAACTGTTGAAGCTGGGGCTTTCCGACAGCTTCAGGCTCGTCTCTCAGGAATCCGCCCGCTATTCATGGTGGGATTACCGCATGAAAGGCTTTGAAAACAACCACGGACTTCGCATCGACCATCTTCTGGTCTCCGAAGCCCTGAAGGAGCGCGTCAAAGCCGCAGACATCGATACGGGGCCGCGTGGCAACCTGCAACCCTCCGACCATGCTCCCGCAACTGTGACGCTCGAGCTTTGATCAGCCGCTCAGCGGCGTGCCGCATTGTCGGCATGCCGCAGAGTGTCGGTCCAGCGTGCGAATTCGGCCAGCGCTCCCTCGCCGTCAGGATGCACCTCCAGCCATGCCACACCCCAGACGGCGAGGTCCGCGGCATCGTACGTTTCAAAGGGAATCCCCGCCGCTTCGTCAGGCTTCCTTGTCGGAATTCCCGTCAGGGCATCCGAAAGTCCTTCAACGCCATTCACCTCATCCACCGCCACGCGCACGCCGTCTCTGCCGAAGAGCACCTCAAGCCCGAAAGGCTCGGAACTTTCGGGATCATGCACCAACAGCTCCACCTTCTCCGTCCAAAGCTGACGGTCTCGAACACGTCGCCATCTCCAGAAGAGAGGCCAGAGCACAAACGCCAGCCAGAAGGGAGCAGTCAGCAGAGCAGCCATGCCCAGCCCTCCAAGCCCCTCGGTTCCTGTCGTCCCCTCCATCGTGAATGCAGTGCCGAGCATGCCCCATATTGCCCACACCATCCAGGCGCGCCCTGCCCTTGTTCCTGACATTCGGCAGCGAAGCACCTTCCTCCAATCGTTCATGATCCTCCTCGACAGTTGACCAACCCGGCCCTCACCTGCTTTCGTGCATGCCGGCCGTCCTGCGCATCATACCGACACGCGTGCAGACCGTTCATCGCAACACGCGCAAACCAGCCTCACTCCTCGATTCCCAGTTCCTGAATCTTTCGCGTGATGGTGTTGCGACCAAGCCCCAGACGCTGTGCGGCTTCGATCCTGCGACCGTTCAGCACGTTGAGCGCCGTTCGAATGACCGTTCTCTCGAAGTCGGGAAAGAGTTCGATCCATATGCCGCTCTCTCCTGCCGCAAGCTTCGCCGACACGAGCTCCTCCAGAAGAGCCGTCCAGTCGCCAGAGGCTCCTTCCGAAGAAGAGCCGGCCGTCCTTGCAGGTGCATTCTCGGACGCCTCCCTGAATTCCTCGGGAAGGTCCTCGACACGGACCTCGACGGCGGGCGCCATCACGAGAAGCCATCGGCAGAGATTCTCAAGCTGTCGGACATTGCCGGGAAAGCGAAATGCCTCCAGCCGCGCAAGTGCCTCCGGCGTCAGGCGCTTCGCCTCCACGCCAAGCGCGCGTGCCTCGGTGCGCAGGAAGTGTTCGGCCAGGGGCGCAATGTCCTCTGGACGTTCGCGCAACGGCGGCAGACGCAGCCGAATCACGTTCAGACGATGATAGAGATCCTCTCGAAAGAGGCCGTCCTTTACACGTTGCTCCAGATTCTGATTGGTGGCGGCGATAATGCGGACATCCGCCTTGATCGGCTGATGACCACCCACGCGATAAAAGAAGCCGTTGCTCAGAACGCGCAGAAGCCTGGTCTGCAGTTCCATCGGCATGTCGCCGATTTCATCGAGAAAGAGCGTGCCGCCCCTCGCCTGCTCAAAACGACCAAGGCGCTGTGCGGTAGCCCCCGTGAACGCTCCCTTTTCATGGCCGAAAAGCTCGCTCTCCAACAGATCACGCGGAATGGCCGCCATATTGATGGCGATGTAGGGCTTCGCCGCCCTCTGGCTGTGACGCCAGAGGGCCCGGGCCACGACCTCCTTGCCCGCCCCGGACTCACCTGTCAACAGCACCGTCACAAGGCTGTGGGAAAGACGCCCGATCGCGCGAAAGACCTCCTGCATCGCAGGCGCCTGACCGATGAGGTCGGGAACGGACTGCGACTCAGACTCTTCCGATGCAGGCTGCTCCGCCTCCGCTTCTACGGCTGGCGTCATGTTCTGAGCCTCCTTCATGGCACGCTCGATGAGCTCGACCGCCTTCGTGATGTCGAAGGGCTTTGCCAGATACTCGAAGGCCCCACCCTGAAAGGCCGAGACGGCGCTCTCAAGATCCGAATAGGCCGTCATGATGATGACGGGGAGGTTAGGCATTCTGGCCTTGACACGAGCCAGCAGATCCACCCCCGACACTCCCGGCATGCGGATGTCGCTCACGAGCACCATGGGCGCAGAGTCTTCAAGCGCCTTCAGTACGGACTCCGCCTCCTCGAAAAGCCTGCATTCGATGCCTGCCTTTGAAAGCGCCCGTGAAAGCACCCACCGAATGGCGTGATCGTCATCAACAACCCAGACAGGGGCGCTCTGTGCATTCTGTTCCTTGTCAACCATAGGACTTTTCTCGCTCACTACTTGAATTCTTTCTCAGATCAGGAACCGTCAGGGCTGCGAAAACGGCAGCAACACGCGGAAGACGGTTCTCCCGGGAACGCTCTCGAGCGTGATCGTGCCGCCCGCCTGCCTCACGAAGGTCTGGGCCAGACTGAGTCCAAGCCCCGATCCTTCGGCCCTCCCCGTCACCAGCGGATAGAAGATCTTCTCCTGCATGTCGACGGGCACTCCGGGGCCGTTGTCGATGATGTCGACGGCAAGCGCCATTCGGGCACGCTCCGTTCCCGCCATCACGTCCCGCACGATGCGGGTCCTCAGTACAATGGCCGCCCGCCCCTCCGCACGCTCCCCGTCCATGACTTCCGCCGCGTTGCGGACGATGTTGAGAAACACCTGCGTGAGTCTGGCCCGGTCGCCTCTCACATTCGGCGCCGAAATGTCATAGTCGCGCACAAAGGAGAGTCCATCGGGGAACTCCATCGCAACCAGGCTTCTCACGTGCTCCAGCACCTCATGAACGTTGACCTCCTCGCACTGCGCCTTCTGGCGATAGGGCGCAAGGAAACGGTCTACCAAAGCCTGCAGACGATCGGCCTCTCCAATGATGACGCTCGTGCATTCCCGATCCTCCTCACGAACGAGGTCGGACTCAAGGAGCTGCGCCGCACCGCGGATGCCGCCCAGAGGGTTCTTGATTTCGTGCGCCAGATTTCGCAGAAGTTGCCGGTTGGCGTCCATCAGCTCGCAGTTCATCCGCTCCCTGTCCTGATGAAGCGTTTCCTCGACATCAACGATTTCAATCAGAACACCGGCGTCCCTGCAGGCGGGCCAGCCTTCGGGCAGGCGCGTCAGCACGGCCTGAACGCGGACGTCGTCAGGCTGGGCGCCGGGATGCGCCCTGAGCAGACGCCCAAACACGCGGGCGGGCTCCACGGCCGCCCCC
>OKRS01002150.1_pt1 | contig 11741 bp, 8 predicted proteins | sample 1601191 | NCBI WGS metagenome assembly OKRS01 (sample SAMEA3541509, study PRJEB24748) | human gut metagenome | biome: human gut; feature: human-associated habitat; material: faeces | place: China | collected 2012 | reverse complement strand
CCACCGGCGACGGCAGCGTGACCCAGAAATATTTCCACCTGCCGGATTCCGTGTGTGCCCCTGTCCAGCAGGGCGATGTGGTGGGTACCGTGGAGCTGAAGCTTGCCGGTGAGACCATTGGCGTGGTGGACCTGATCGCCGGGCAGGATGTCAGCCGCAACCCGCTGCTGTTCACTGTGGCGCGTTTTCAGGAATTCTTAGGCAGTCTGTATCTCAAAGTTGTAATAACACTGAGTATTATTTCCATCATCATCTACTTTGCGTGGGTCCTTTTGAACAACTGGAACCGCCGCAAGCCCACCAGAAAGATCCGCCGCCGCTGAGCTTTGCACCGTTCAGCCGCATTTTGTGGAAAAGTGATGCAAAAAGCCCCGTCAGCCTTTTCAGGATGACGGGGCTTTTGGTTGCGCCAGCAGGAGTCGAACCTACGATGGGGGAGTCAAAGTCCCCTGCCTTACCGCTTGGCGATGGCGCATCATGCAAAACAGTATAGCATATTTTCCGCTGTTCCACAAGAGGTGCGCCGCATTTTTGCAGCTTTTTCTGTGCGCTGTCTGCCGCACTTGCGGCGGTTTGGGTCGGTTTTTGGGCTTTGCGGCCGGGGTCCTGCGTTTTCCATATCCTTCCATGTTTTTACGAAAGGCAAGTTTTGCGGGATGCGTTTTTCAAAAAACACAGTCCGCAGGGGGCACAAGATTCATATTGCAAAGGTGAAATTTATTTTTTTCCTGATTTTTCTTATTATTTTCTCAAAAGACTGTATTTTTTGTTGCGGTTCTGGTACACTGGATGTGATAAAAATAAGTTGAAGAAACTACGCCGATGTCCGGGCTGTCCCCGGGCGGGGCAGTGTCTCCATCTTTGTGAAGGAAAGCGAGGGATCTCATGAAAAAATTCCTGAAAACGCTGGTGGTCGGGCTTTGCCTGTTCACGCTGCTGTGCTGCGCACTGCCGGCTGCATTTGCCGCCGACAAAACTTCAGGGAGCAAAAAGGAAGAGAACGTGTACGCCATTGGTATGGATGCCCAAGGCGGCATCTGCTCCACCGTGGTAACCTACACGAACCTGTCCGGCAAACTGGAGAGCACGCCCGAGCAGCCTACCATGACGGGCTACACCTTTGACGGCTGGTACACCGAGCCGGTGGGCGGCAGCAAGGTGACCACCTCCACCGTGTTCACCTCCGACGCCACCATCTACGCCCACTGGACTGCCAAGGTCGGTACTTCTACCGTGCCGCAGCCCACCACCCAGCCTGCCGCCACCCAGTGGCAAAAGTATGTAGGGCCTGCACTTGTGGCCGGTGCCCTGCTTACCACCCTGCTGGTCGCCACCATGTTCTGAACACTGCTGTAAACGCAATGACACCATTGAAGAAAGGGATCTTACCATGACTACTTCTACCATGAAAATGCCCGCCAGCTATTCCGCTATCGAAGCCGAGGAGATGACCTATCTGGACGGCGGCGCCAGCAACGCTTATCAGTCCTTCCTGGACATCGGCAAGGTGTTCAACTACATTGCCCGCATCTTCTCCGGTGCAAGCTCCATCATCAACAATGTTAACGTCATCTACCAGTCCTTTGTATCGCTGAACAGCCTGCTGGGCAGCTTCGGCAAGTAAAAGCATCACCCCAAAGTTCAGATCCGGGAGCCGCGCTTTTTTCGAAAAGTGCGGCTCCCGTTTTTCGTACGCGCTGTAATTCAGTGCATTACTGCGCAGCACTTCACGTTCCAGAATTGTGAACAACCTTTTTAAGTTTTTTTGGGGGTCAGTGGCCGTTTTTTGGGCTTTTTCTATATAAAAAGCAAAAAAATGCGATATTTTTTCGGCTTTATCTCTTGATTTTGTGTCTGATTTGTTATATTGTTGTTACATGGAATGTGCTAAACTAAGATAGTTTATAAAAGGTCTCTCCAGCTGCGCAAATTGCGTGGCAACAAGTGAATTATCAGGCATTTCCTTTAAGTTGTTTCGGTATTTTCGAAAAAATTTTCGTTATCTTTACATTCGGGAGTTTGTACGCAAATGGCAGATCGTGAACTGCGGCGGATGCACCGCGCTGAACTGATAGAGATCATCTATGCGCTGAAGCAGAGCGAGGACCAGCTCAAGGCGCAGAACGCCGCGCTTACCGCGCAGCTGCAGGACCGGCAGCTACGGCTGGAAAGCGCCGGTTCCATCGCGCAGGCCGCGCTGGAGCTGAACAACGTGTTCGCCGCCGCGCAGGCCGCCGCCGATGACTATCTGCACTCGGTGCAGGCCAGTCTTGCGGACACCAACGCCACCGCCGCCAATACCCTTTCGCAGGCGCGCAGCGAGGCCAAACGCATTCTGGAACAGGCACAGGCAGACGCCGACAGCCTGAAAGCGCAGGCGCAGCAGGAATGCGACGCCATGACCGCCGCCGCCGCGCAAAAACGCACCCAGACCGAGGCCGACTGCAAGGCCATGGTAGAGCGCGCCGAGCAGGAGGTGCAGCAGCGCTGGCAGGCATTTGACCACAAGGCCAACGAGCTGCTGGATCAATACCGCAGCACTGACGGTCTGCCTTCGGAGGAAACATGAAAAAACGCGATATCCGGTTCGCTTCCATCCCTTCCACCGAGGAAGTGGCCGCAGAACGTGAGCGTCTTGCGTACCAGAACCGCTACCAGCGGGTGCTGCGCAGTACGATCTATATTCTGGTGGTGGTAGCCGCAGTAGCTGTGCTGCTGGCTACGCTGTTTCTGCCGGTGCTTCAGGTCTCCGGCGACAGCATGTACCCTACATTAAATGATAAAGACATTATCCTGCTGGTAAAATCCAACCACATTGAAAACGGCGAGCTGTGCGGGTTTTACTGGCAGAACAAGCTGCTGCTCAAGCGCATCATCGGGCAGCCCGGTGATGTGATCGATATGGACGTGAACGGCGTAGTCTCGGTAAACGGCGTGGCGCTGGACGAACCCTATGTGGACGCGCTGACCGTGGGCGAATGCGACATCCGGTTCCCCTATCAGGTGCCGGAAAACCGCTACTTCGTGCTGGGCGACCACCGTGCCACCTCCATCGACAGCCGCAGCAGCGTGATAGGCTGCGTTGAAAAAAGCCAGATCGTGGGCAGGGTTTTTCTAAGGGTATGGCCCTTGTCCAGCTTCTCGTTGATCCATTGACCCCGGGAGGAGGTATTTCGTTATGAACGACATTCTTAAAACGTACATGGAGCGGTTCCGTGAGAACCGGCACACCCTGCGGCGCTACACCGCATTTGTGCTGGCACTTGCCATGATCACCACCCTGTTCGTGAACTGGCAGCTGCATGGCGTGGGCATCTCGATGACCGCGCAGTACCAGTGCGGCGAGGAGGAGCACACCCACACCGCGGATTGCTACACCAAGGTGCTGACCTGCGGTTACGAGGAAGGCGAGCTTGAAAATGCGGACGAGGTGGCCGCCGCTGCTGCGACCAGCCAGCCCACCGTTGAGGCTGAACCCATGCCGCTGTCGCTGGAGCCGCAGATCGAGTTTGTGCCCCACGAGCACACCGACGACTGCTACACCGAGGTGCAGACTCTGACCTGCATGGAGGAAGAGCACGTCCACGGTGACGACTGCTTCGACCCCGAGGATGGCAGCCTGATCTGCGACAAATTTGAGCATACCCACGACGAAAGCTGCTATACCACCGAGTACGAGCTGACCTGTGGACTGGAAGAGGGCGAGCTTGTGGAGCAGGTGGTGGAGCCCACCCAGAGCGCCGAGCTGGCGGCTATGGCTGTGGCCGAGCCTGTGGCACTGGAGCCGACGGTGGACACCGTGGAGCCCATCTACCACCACCACACTGACGCCTGCTACGAGGAAGTGCTTACCTGCCCCCTGCCGGAGCATCACCACACCGTAGCCTGCCTGAGCGACACCTCCGCCGACGTTGAGACCCCCGAGGAGTGGCAGGCCGCCAACGCCGAGGCCGTGATGACCGGCAACTGGGACGAGGACCTGCTCAGCGTGGCAAAAACCCAGCTGGGCTACGAGCAGAGCGAGAAAAACTTCGAGATCGACCCCGCGGACGGCGTGACCCTGCGCTACTACTCCCGCTACGGCCAGTCTTACGGCAACCCCTACGGCGAGTGGGACGTGATGTTCCTCTCCTACTGCCTGAAGTACGCCGGTATCCCCCAGAGCGCCATCCCGCAGGAGGCCAGCGTGCTTTCCCTGCGCAGCTCCATGAGCGACATGGACTGGCTGCTGGACGGCGAGGACGGCAGCACCGCCAATGTGGGCGACATCGTTATTTATAATAAGTACGTCACCCGCACCGTGGCTGTGGACAGCAGCGCCGACGGTGCAGCGGACGATCTGGACGACCAGTTCAGCATGGACGCTGAGGGTGAGAACGGCGCAGAGCTTGAAACTTCCGGCGCTGCTGCGCTGGATACCGCCCCTGCCGCCGAGGATGCCCCCGCTGCCGACAGCGTGATCACCCCCGATCTCCCCGATACCGCCAACCCGGAGCAGCCCGCCGCAAAGCCGGTGGACAGCACCAGTACCTCTGCATCCGGCGCGGACACCCTTATCCCCAGCGTGGTGTCCCCCGCTGCCGAGCCGCAGACCACCACCGTGACCGACGCTGAGCCGGTGGAGACCGTGGGCATCGTGAGCGAGGCGGGCGAGAACACCCTGACCGTTATCTCCGGCGACGTGGACGGCAAGGTGGCCGAGGTCACCCTTTCCAACGCTGAGGTTCTGGGCGTGGTGGATGTTGCCGCCGCCCAGTACGCAGACGAGATGCTCTCCTCTGCCGTTGATGGCGCACTGAAAGCCCCCGGTATGCTTACGCTGGCGGGTGAGCCCACGACCGTAAGCACCACGACCGTTGGCTCTGCCTTGGACGGTACTAATTATGTTACTGATTTCAAGATTCAGAAGCAGCAGGGTAGCCAATACGTTGATGCTGCCACCAGCGTTGTCACTGACAAAATGCATGGCTATCTTGAACTGAAGGATATTCCTGCTAAGGATATTGCAGATAACAACTATCAGGTTAAGGTTGCCCTGCCGGAGGCTTTTGACCTGAAGGATTTTGCTTCGGATAAAGGCGACTTGATCGATCCGAACTATACCGGTCCAAAGGGCAGCGTTTGCGGCACCTACCAGTTTGTAGAGGAAAACGGTAAGTGGTACGTCCTGTTCACCTATGACCATGATTTTATTCATCAGGATCAGCTGTCGAATACCACCAAGGTCAGAAGTACAGTCAACTTTGATTTCCGGTGGGACCAAACCAAGGTCACGACCGGCGGGAGCAATGAGTTTAAGGTCAACGAAAAAGCAAAGGTCACCATTTATATTAAGCGCGAAGAAAGCACCACGCCCGGCGAGGAAAAGAAATTCAGTCTGGATAAACAATCTGCCGAGCTTAAGTACGACGACAAGAAAGCTTACGTTGATTACACTGTAAAACTTACCCTGAAGGAGGACAGAGCAGCCCCCCTGACGCTGACCGATACACTCCAAAGCCCGTCCGGGGTCACCTTCGACTATGTTGACACCTCCCTCCAAGTTACTGGCCCGGATAGTTCTGCACCCACCATTTCTTGGGCGAATACCGCAGATGGCAAAACGATCACCTTGGGCACCAGCGGGACTCTGCAAAAGGGCATCTATACCATCACTTACCGCGTCAAGGCTGATAATTTTGGTAATCAAGGTTACAACGGGGACGATTTAAAAAACCTTATCGAATTTGGTGGTGATGTAGAAGGTACTTCCACCTCTATCAAAACAAAGGATATTGAAAAATCGGGCAAGCTCAGCAAAGACGGCGAGATCATCACATGGACTGTCAAGATCAACAACGGTGACGTCATGCGTTATCTGCCTAGCAACGCTAAATTTACCGATACGATCGACACAGATCAGGAATTTGTTGCCGGTTCTTTCAAGGTCACAAAGACCGATGCAGACGGCAACAATACCAAGACCGAACCAACAGATGTCTACAACAGTACAGACCACAAACTCACCTACAACCTTGAGCCAGGCTTCAACAAGTATGTGATCACTTACCAGACAAAGGTCACAAAAGCTATCCCTCTGACCGGTCTGGATGTCAAAAACACCGGCAATCTGGAGGGCGATGGGCTGGACAGCAGCTCTGAAGGCACTGTCCACATCGACTCGGATGTTCTTACCAAAGAGGCAGTTGGTGAGCCGACTAATAATGGTACAGAGGCCACCATGCAGTGGAAGAGCACCATCAAACCGACAAATGTCAGCAGCTATATTTACTACGATTATAGCGGTACCGTGCAAGAAGATGCAACCGGTAAAAAATGCAAGGCGCAGGAGATCGACCTTGCCTCTATTGTGGTAAAGGACAAGGATGGGAATTCTGTTTCCGTTACGCCCGTCGCATGGAAGTCCGGTGAAACAGATGATTACGGCACGGATCTGGGTCTGTTTAAGATAGACTTTACAGACATTACTGCACCCGGTCCAATGACCATTACCTACACAACAAAATGCTTTATCGTCCAGCAGCTGCCAAGCTACGGTGCAACGGTCAAGAACCACTGCCGCATCAATAATGGCACTGTGGCAACCGCTGAGCAGAAAATTACAAAAGGCTCTGACACGATAAGTTACTTCTATAAGTATGCTGGTGATTGTAATTGGACGAACATTCAGAGCGGCAGCGGCAGTACTACCCTGCAGCCCGGCCAAAAGCTGCCTTGGACGATCGAGCTCAACGCGGAGGGAGTGCTGAAATGGGAAAATGACACCAAATGGGTCATTACCGATACCATTCCCCGCGGTCTGGTTCTGGACGAAAGCAGCGTTCAAATCAAGAACTATGGCGTTGCCCTGCCCGCTACATCTACAGTCACCAAAAACGCAGACGGAACCACCACGCTGGTAATCACCATGTTGCCGGAGTCGTTCAGTTATACAAATAACTGTGTGACTGAGATCCGCAAGCAAATCAATATCACCTACGACACTACGCTGGATCCTAAATGTACCGACATCTGGAATGACAATACCGCATCGTTTAGGAACGTTGCCGAGTTCAAGCGCAATGGCGAGAAGATAGGTGATACCTCCTTTACCGAAACAGTTACGCGCAGAGTTGTTGGCAAGAGCGGTACTTTTGACGAAACCACCGGTCTTTTGACCTATCAGGTCAAACTGAACCCCTACGGTGCAACGCTGAACAATGGCACCGACATGGATCTGCAAGACGTCATGACCGTGCCCTCTGATTTGTGGGCTGATGGGTCTGGTACCAAGCGTGTAACGCTGGAAGGCATCTCTGTTTTTGATGCCAAGCTGCAGGCAGATGGTACGCTGGAAGCAACCACATGGCGTGCAGACCTTACCTGTGTAGCCGGAAATAACGTTGACACGTCCACCTACTATTTCAAGTACAGCAGCGATAACAGCCACCAGCTTAAGGCATGGACAAAGGTACCCGATAGCACCCCGCTTGTGCTGGTTTTCCATTACCGAGTTAATACGGAAGGTCTGGTTAAAGGCATTACCTTCACCTTTGAGAACACTGCAAAACTGAATGGCAAGTGGAGCTATGAGGATTCGAACACCAAATTTACTTCCAGTTCGGGAGCTTCTGCCGGTATCGACTTCAACTCCAACCGCTTGACCATCGTCAAGTATTCCGGCACGCCAGACAAGGTTCTGCCCGGTGCAGAGTTCAGTCTGGAAAAGTATAACGAAACCTCTTGGGATAATGTCGGCAACTGCACGACCAGCACCAGCGGCAACGTAACGCTTGGCAGTCTGGACGTTAACACCTTCTATCGCTTGAAGGAAACACAAGCGCCTGATGGTTATCGGACACCGAATAATTACCATTATTTTGTAATTTCTGACAATAGTCGCAGCTACACGGCCTCTGGCGTTCCCGACTTTAAGAGTACAGACACCTTTAGCGAGTACAAGTTGGCTGAAGGGCAGGAGTTTGGCAGCTTCTACTACTACTGCGAAAACACCCCCAATGACAACTCTGACTACGTCCTCCCCTCTACCGGCGGCACCGGTACATTCCCGTATACAGCCGTAGGCGGCACAATGATGCTGTCTGCGCTGGCATATAGTTTTATCCACCGCAAGCGCAGACGCGAAGGGAGGGCAGATGACTAAACTGCACTTCCCCCAGCTGGACGCCCGAGGCTGAGCCCCCGCCCGCCCGGCGCAAAGTTTACGCGATAGACCGAACAAAAACGACACCCCTACCCCCCCCCCTGTACAAAAACACAGGGGGCGGCAAGGGGCAGAAAAGAAAGGGGCTTTTTCCATGAAAAAAGCAATGAAGAAACTCATGGCTGCACTGCTGGCAGTTGCTATGGTTTGCGCCATGGCCATTCCGGCGTTTGCAGCAAGCGGCAGCAGTCCTGCTGACAAAGGCAGCATTACCATCAACAAAGCAGTTGCCGGTGAGGACTACACGCTTTATAAGATGTTCGACCTGAACAGCTTTGACACCGATGCTGGCACTTTTTCCTACACCGTAGATGGCAACTGGAAGGCTTTCTTTGAAGGTGACGGAGCCGGTAAAGATTACATTGCGCTTGATAACGGTCATCCCACTTGGATAGAAGGTAAAGATGCTGCTGAGTTTGCCAAGGCAGCACTTGCTTACGCAAACCAAAAAGGTATTACCGCTACGAAAAAAGAGACTGCTACCAGCAATACTGTTAAGTTCGACAATCTCGACCTTGGCTACTATCTGGTGGATACTTCTCTGGGTGCTCTCTGCAATCTGGATACCACCAAACCCAATGCTACCATCAATGAGAAGAACGAAGTGCCCGACATTGATAAAAAGGTAAAGGGCTCCGAGGGCAACTGGGTTACCGAAAACACCGCTAAGATCGGCGATACTGTCAACTATAAGGTCACCATTACCGTGCAGACCGCAAACAACCGCTACGTCCTGCACGATACCATGAGCGAGGGTCTGACCTTTAACAAAGATTCCGTCAAGGTTACCGTTAATAATACTGTGGTTGATGCAACTAACCACTATACACTGGTTACTGAAAACATTGGTGGTGAGACCTTCAACATCAAGTTTGAGGACAGCTACATTGCTACTCTGGACGCAGGCACTAAGATCGAAGTTACCTACAGCGCAGTTGTGAACGCGAAGGCTAAGGTCGATTCTGACAAGAATACGAACGAAGCACATCTGGTTTACGGCAACGAGCACAAAACCGAGAAGCACGAAACCAAGACTTATCTGTGCGAGTTCGACCTGATCAAGTTCAGCGGTTCTACTAAAAAACTGCTGGGCGGCGCTCAGTTCAAGCTGTACGATGCAAAGACTGACGGCAAAGAGATCCCGCTGGTAAAGAATGAGGATGGCACTTACCGCGTGGCAACCGCAAATGAAACCCCTGTTGACCATATTGAAACGGTTGCGGGTAAGACTGTTAAGATCTCCGGTCTGGACAAAAAGGTCTACTATCTGGATGAGATTGTTCCCCCTGCCGGTTACAACGGCCTGACCGAGCGTGTTACGGTTGATCTGCGCACCGGTTCTAAGAAGGTAACTACCGGGTATCTCAACGATGGCACATATGACGAGTTACTCGCCAGTTCCAGCGGCGGTGTCGCAGTTGAGAACAACGCCGGCACTACCCTGCCCGGCACCGGCGGCATCGGCACCACCATCTTCTATGTGATCGGCGGCGGCCTGATGGTTGCAGCAGCTATCCTGCTCATTACCAAAAAGCGCATGGAGAACCGCTAAGCTCTCCTTTTCCCCTGCACAGAGCGGGGCTGTAAAGCCCCCTGCTCTGATCCTGAAACTATAACGTTAGGGAGTAGCCCATGAAAAAGAACAAAAGCACCATTATATTGATCCTCGTCTTTTTCGTGGGTCTATCCGTGATGTTATACCCCACTATCAGCGATTACGTCAACCAGCGCAACCAGTCCCGCGCGGTGGCAAGCTACGCGCAGGACGTGGACGCCATGACCGATGCGGATTACAGCGCCTACTTTGACGCCGCCGATGCCTTTAACGCACAGGTGGCCGCCAACGAAAACGCCCTTTACCGCCCGGATCAGCTTACCGGCTACAACGAAACGCTGGATATTACCGGCACCGGCATTATGGGTTACATCACCATCTCCAAAATCGGCGTGGAGCTGCCCATCTACCACGGCACCGGCGACAGCGTATTGCAGATCGCCGCAGGCCACTTGGAGGGCACCAGCCTGCCGGTGGGCGGCGCGTCCACCCATGCGGTCATCTCGGCGCACCGCGGCCTGCCTAGCGCAAAGCTGTTTACCAACCTCGACCAGCTGGAAGTGGGCGATACCTTTACCATCACCGTGCTGGACCGGGTGCTCACCTACGAGGTGGACAAAATTTCCATCGTGCTGCCCACCGAGACCGATGAGTTGAAGATCGCCGAAGGCAAGGACTACGTCACCCTGATGACCTGCACCCCCTACGGCATCAACACCCACCGCCTGCTGGTGCGCGGCCGCCGCGTAGAGACCCCGGATCAGTACAAGCACCTCCGCGTTACCGCCGAAGCGCTTAAAATTGAACCCATTATTGTTGCGCCCATTATGGCGCTGCCCATGCTGCTGATCTTACTGATCGGTATGCTGATTTCCACACGCAAACCCAAGAAAACGAGAGGTGAAGAACATGAAAAGCATTGATTTGCGTCATCGTCTGGCGGCTGTGCTGCTGGCTATGTGCCTTGTGGTATGCTGCGCCCTGCCGGCGTTTGCCACCAGTGCCAACATTGTACTGGGGCGTCTGGGCTCGCTCCACGTCCGTCTGTACGACACCCACAACGATGTGCCCCTGCGCGGCGGCGAGCTGACCCTGTATCAGGTGGCCTCGGTCAAGCGCACCAACGGCAACCTGTACTTTGACTATACCGGCGATTTTGCGGGCTGCGGCGTGGTGCTGGGCGACCTTTCCGACAGCACGCTGGCTGACCAGCTGGTAAAGTATCTGCCTGCTGTGCCCGCCATTGCCGCCCAGCAGGACGTGAACGAAGAAGGCTACGCCGACATTACCAAGCTGCCGCAGGGTCTGTACTTGGTCGTGCAGACCGAGGCATCCCACGGCTACGAGGCCATAAAGCCCTTCCTTGTGTCCATCCCCATGCCCGATGGCGACAACTGGATCTACGATGTGGACGCCACCCCCAAGGTAGGCGCTACCATCCCGGAAACGCCGGACACCCCCGACACCCCGGATGTGCCTGATACGCCGCCCGTCACACCGGACACCCCCGATACTCCGGAGCAGCCGGATAACCCTGACACTCCGGTAAGCCCGGACAGCCCTGATAACCCGGTAAGCCCCGGCAACCCAGACAACCCGGTAAGCCCCGAGAACCCGGACAATCCGGTCTCCCCTTCCAACCCCGATAAGCCTGTTCTGCCCCAGACCGGTCAGTTGAACTGGCCCGTGCCGGTACTGGCTTGCAGCGGTGTGCTGCTGTTTGCCGTAGGCTGGGTGCTGAACCGTCAGGGCAAAAAGGAAAACTGACTTTGCGCTCCTTTCTTTTCGGCATAGCGTGGCGTTGTGTGCCGAATTTGCTCCCCCGCAAGGGGGAGCATTTTTTGTGTTCTCTCCCCTACCGGGCACAGTACGATTTTGAATGCGCTCCGCGTTGCTCTGCGCATAATCAGCGGAAAATATATTTTTTAATTTGCAATTCTGGAAAATCTGCGGATTTTCCAGAATTGCCTTTTCACGGGAGGG
>OKRS01002143.1_pt1 | contig 11778 bp, 12 predicted proteins | sample 1601191 | NCBI WGS metagenome assembly OKRS01 (sample SAMEA3541509, study PRJEB24748) | human gut metagenome | biome: human gut; feature: human-associated habitat; material: faeces | place: China | collected 2012 | reverse complement strand
GTCACTCCCGGCAAGACCTACAAGGTTTCCGGCACCCTCTACGAGAAGGTCACCGCCAAGGACGGCAAGGTCTCCAAGAAGCAGCTCCTCGATGCCGACGGCAACCCCGTCACCGCCGAGACCGAGTTCGTTCCCGAGGACACCTACGGCACCGTCGATGTGACCTTCGCTTTCGACGCGTCCGACCTCAAGGCCAAGGACAAGGTGGTCGCTTTCGAGTCCCTGTCCCTGAACGGCAAGGAACTCGCGAGCCATGCCGATATCGAGGACAAGTCCCAGACCGTCACCATCACGAAGCCCACGCTTTCCACCACTGCCGTGGACGGCTTGGATGCGGACAAGAACCTTATCGGTGAGGGCGATGTTACTATCGTCGATACCGTGAAGTACAAGAACGTCACTCCCGGCAAGACCTACAAGGTTTCCGGCACCCTCTACGAGAAGGTCACCGACAAGGACGGAAAGGTCACGAAGAAGCAACTCCTCGATGCCGACGGCAACCCCGTCACCGCCGAGACCGAGTTCGTTCCCGATGATACCTACGGCACCGTCGATGTAACTTTCACTTTCGATGGGTCGCTTCTGAAGGACAACACACCGGTGGTCGCTTTCGAGTCCCTGTCCTACAAGGACAAGGAGATTGCTTCCCATAGCGATATCGAGGATGAAGACCAGACGGTCACCATGCACACCTCCGAGATTGGTACCACAGCCACGGACAAGCTCGATGGTGACAAGACCGTCATCGCCGATGCCGAGTCCACCGTCACCGACAAGGTGGAGTACGACCATGTGCTCACCGGCAAGGCTTACACCATGGCCGGTATCCTGATGGATGCAAAGACCGGTCTTCCCGTACTGACCGGCGAAGGCGCGAAGAAGTATACCGAGGATGACCTCATCAAGTTCACCTCCGGCCTGATGAACGTGCTTGGCTTCCAGTCGAACACCTACTCCATCAAGGTTAAGGACAAGGACTGGGGCAACGGTGCCGCCATCGTGAAGAACGCGGACGGTTCCTACACCTATGATGCTTCCGAGCGCACCGAGAACGAGGACGGCACTTGGACTGTCAAGACCGACACCCAGACTCTCACCGAGCAGGAAGATGGCACTTGGAAGCTCACCGGTCTGGAGGGTAGCGGCAGCGCCACCGCAGACGGCGGCACAAGCTACGTCCGTAATATCGAGGAGACCTACAAGGCCGATGAGGTCGAGGTCACTGATAACGGTATCGACTGGTCGAACGCAAAGAAGCTCCCGACCGCTTCCATTGACCTCGCCAAGGTCAAGGCATATGCCGAGGAGAACAAAGACCTCCTCTCCTGCCTTGTCTACAAGACGGCGGAGTTCACCCCTGAGAAGGAGTCCGGTTCCATCGACATGGACTACACCTTCAACTCCAACGACGTTATCGACCGCCTGTCCGGCGAGACCAAGAACCTCGTGGTCTTTGAGGTCATGTTCAAGGGCAGCATCGAGAACGCTTCCGATGAGACTCCCGTTTCCATCGTCGCGAGCGAATGCGATAAGGACAACGAGGGACAGACGGTAAAACTCGCCCCGAGTACCATCGGTACCACTGCGACTGACAAGTCCGACGGTGACCATGAACTGATGGCTGGCAAGGATGCCGTCATCACTGACGAGGTGAAGTACGAGGGTCTTATTCCCGGCAAGGAGTACACGCTCCATGCCACGCTCATGGATAAGAAGACCGGCGAACCTTTGAAGGTTGCCGACAAGGGCGTGACCGCCGAACTCAAGTTCACGCCGAACAGTGAGAGCGGCACGGTCTCCATCAACCTCGGCGAGTTCGATGCAACCTCCCTCGACGGTCATACACTGGTTGTCTTCGAGGAGCTGACCAAACAGAGCGATATCGACGGCAAGACCACGGACGTTACCGTGGCGGAGCATAAGGATATCAACGACGAGGGACAGTCCGTGACCGTCACCTCGACCCCGGCAGGCTCCACCTACGGAAAGACCGGCGTTGACATGACGAACATCGCCATCGCCATCGGCATCCTCCTGATTGCCGCAGGCTGCGCGACCGCTTACGGCATCAAGAGCCGCAAGACCACCAAGGGCGATGCGGACGAGAGCGCAGAGGACAACACCGAAGCCTAGTGCCCGTAACGCCTGAAACCGGCAGGGTGCCAGCTCTTCGGCACCCTGCCTTCCTTTTAATTTGAAAGGGGGATACACCCATGAAGGACGATAAAGAGAACGATATCGAGATGAACGACGGAGATTCCACCGAATCACCTGCGGATGGGAACAACATGCACGCGAACCCGGAAAGCGAGAAGAAGCCGCATAACCGGAAGGTCATTGCCGCCATCTGCGGCCTTGCTCTCGTCGCGCTCATCGGCGGCGGTGCCTATTATGGCATCGGCCACCAAACCGATGCAGATTCCAAGGCCGAATCCGTGCAGGCGAATGATTCCAAGGAAAGCGGTTCCGCCGCGTCTGCGAAGGACGGCTCTAAGAGCAAAGAGAAGTCTCACACCCACGACTGGTCTATCACCTACAAGACCGTCCACCATGACGCTGTGACGCACACGGAGCACGTGGCACCCGTCTACCAGAACCTGACCACCTACCATACCGTTTGCAATGAGTGCAAGCAGGTCATTGACGGCAAGGCCGATGACCACATCAAGCAGACCGGTCACTCCGGCTACTCCACCAACGTCCCCATCACCGATGAGGTCATGGTGAGCGAGGGCTATGATAAACAGGTCACCGACACCCCGGCTTACGATGAGACGGTCATCGACAAGCTGGTCTGCACCACCTGCGGAGCGACGAAGGATGCCCCGCAGGCCACATCGGATGCCGCCAAGTAATTCAGATGGCCAGATTGGGAAATCATAACCGGAAATCCCGTGCGGCTTTTGCGGCAGCGGCGGTCTTCTTGGCCGTCGCTGCCATCCTTTTCGGCGTGCTGCTTCATTTCTATCGGGATGCAAGTCCCTCACCGTCACCAAACGGCACGCCGCAGGAAACCGCCACGGAAAGCGCAGGTGGTCGGGAATCCGAGTTCCCTACTGTTGATTGGGATTACTGGAAGAGCGTGAACGGGGATGTTATCGGATGGATAACCGTGCCGGGGACGGATATCAACCATCCCATCCTGCAAGCTCACGCATCCGACCCGGATTACTACCTGCATCACGATATCTACCGGAACTACAATCCCTTGGGTGCGCTCTATCTCGACGCAGAATGCGAGAAGGAGGGCTTTCAAAGTCCGAATGCCGTCATCCTCGGACACAGCCTGACCCTCGGGAACGCGGTCACCTGTTTCGGCAACGTCCAACGGTATAGCGATAAATCCTTCGCTTCTGAGCATCAGACGGTACTCATCCAAACCCCAAACACCAAGATGCGCTACACCGTGCGCTTCGCGAATATCGTGAAGGGATGGGAGCCGACCAAACGGACGGTCTTTGCCGGTGATTCGGATTTTCGGAACTGGTACGATTCTTCGCGAGAATCTGCCGCCATGGTACTCGATACCAATTCCGAACCGAATCAGGTCATCTCCCTCGTCTCCTGCTCCTATAACTTCTGGAAGCAGAATGAGCGGACGGTCGTGACCACCAGTATCGACCAAAAACAGGCGCAAACGGAAACTGTTTCGACCGAATCCCGTCAGACTGGCTCTGGTGCCGAATAAGGACAGGTTTCAATCTATTCGCACTCACGCTACAAACCTACCGCCAAGACCCCGCAGATTCGATTCTGTGGGGTCGTTTTCTTAGAGCATGTCGGAAAAGCGGCAGCTATCGTATAATTTTAATGAGCTTTCCCGGAAAGGAGACCATGATGAAATCTAAGCAGAAGCAGACTCCTACGGAGATTATTGATAACCAGCGTCAGGCGGTCGTTGAGAAAATCATCGAGGACATGAAGCGCGACGGGCTTCGTTGGGCAGAACCGTACCTGCCCTCCCTAACACCGCACAACCCCGTCTCCGGCACCGTGTATCAGGGCGGAAACCGCGTGCATCTTGGCTTCATCGGGTTCATGCGCGGCTACACGGACAACCGGTGGGCTACCTTCAACCAGATAAAGGATGCCGGTTGGCATGTGAAAAAAGGTGCCAAGTCCGCGCTCATCGAGAAATGGAAGCAGTTCGCCTTCTACAAGGAAAACGAGGATACCGGTGAGAAGGAGCTTGCGGGACGCTACCCGAAGCTCGTGGGCTACTGGAACGTCTTCAATGCGGAGGATATCGAGGGCATCCCGCCGGAGAACGCTCCCGTCCATCTGAACGACCGAACGGCAACCATCGCACAGAACCTTGAAGAGTCTTCCAGATGCCCCGTCATCGAGAGCAGCGGCTACCTCGGAAGTGCCGCCTACTCTCCGGCTACCGACCGCATCCTCATCGCCCCGCGAGAGACCTTTCGCTCAGATGAAGCGTTCACCCGCGTCCTGCTGCATGAGATGACCCACTCCACCGGACACCCATCCGCCCTCGCCCGTGAACTCGACACCCGGTTCGGAAGCCCCTCCTATGCTGAGGAAGAGCTGGTCGCGGAGCTTGGAAGCCTGTTCCTTTCCGCAGACCTCGGTATCCAGAGCACCGATTTGGAGGGCGAGTTCTACGAGAACCACGTCTCCTATCTGCAATCTTGGATGAATGCATTGGAAAACGACCCTTCCTATCTCTTCAAAGCCGCATCGAAAGCCGACCATGCGGACACCTTCATCATGGAGCGCTACGAGGAGGAGCTTGGAAAGAACATCGAGATTGACGCACCGGAACTGGAAGAGGAGGTGTCGCTCGCCGGAGAGAGTCATGATATGGCAAGCGCATCCGAACACCAGCCGGAAAGCGAGATGCCGGAACCTGCCCTTGCTGCCGTCCTGTAGCCGTGTGCCCGCGCCGAAAGAGGAACATGCGTTCAATTAACGTATTGCCGTAATACTGGCATTATAGTATAATGGTAACATATGATAACAGCCATCTGGCAGAAAGGACGATAGGTATGGCAGAAATGGAAAAGAAACCTTGGCGCTTCACCATCGAGTTCGATGAGGAGAAGGCAAAAAGGAATGGCTACAACGTAGATGACCTCTATGACTGTGTGGGAAAATATGCGGAGCAAATGGGTAACGTCCGCATCGGACTTGGTACTTGGCAGGCAAAGAACCGCAAGGTGCAGTTCGGAGCGCAGTGCCCTGTTTGCGCCGCCCTTTCTAAACAGCCTTGGGTGATGCAGAACATTAAGTCATGGCGCACCTATGAGGACATGAACGAACCGGAGGGCGAAGACTACCTACAGGTAATCCGGGATATCAGCCCGAAACGCATTTACGACTAGTCGCATTCGTACTTAGGATTCCAGATGGAACTTGATAGGAAAGCATTTCACTTCGACCTAGACAACGAGTCTGTTAAACGCTTCTATACCGGTAAAAGGAATGCATGGTCAGATATTCAGGACTTTCTGGAATCCCATAGCTTTGAGAAGCCGCAATATTCTGGATATGAATCGGCAGAAAATATCGTCATGTCCTATCAGCGTGCTTATGGCACCATAGATGAGATGATGTACAAGTTTCCTTGGTTCCAAAAATGCGTGAAAGCGGCCACCTTCACGGAAATCGGTGAAAGCTACGATGTGAAGGAGTTTCTTGAGAATGGGATGCAACTATCACTTCCCCTCCGCCCCGACACCCGCAAGGAGCTTCACTTCGACTTGGGAATGGCTGCGCTCAGTGAGAATTACGGCTCCATCAGGCCGAATGCTTGGCGCGGCGCTTGGACGCTTATCCGCATTTTCATGGAACGCAACGGATTCGTCCACACCCAGTTTTCCGGGTATGAGTCGAAAACGGTAATGGCGATTGACAGGGCAATGGCCGTCATGGAGGAATTGCAAAAGAGATATCCTTGGTTCAAGGACTCCCTTCTCGCCGCATCGCTCACCGAGGTCGGCGAACGCCACGATGCCCTCTCCTATATCAAGGGTTCCAGTGGCATCATCGTTCCGGTTCCCACCCATTCGCTTGGGCTTGAAGAGCCGGATTTCTTCGGTTCCGAAATCGGTGATATGAAGAGTGCGACCGCAGAGCTATCGAAACGGAACGGGTCGGAACCACCGAAAGACCTGAACAAGGCGCATTAGAAAAAGCCCCGGCCATTTGGTCGGGGCTTTCCTTGCCTGAAATAGACGATTGCCTTGCTCTTTCTAGTTACTTCGTGGCACCGCAGGAAGAGCACTTGTACCCGGTGGTCACGGTCTCGTCCCATGCCTTGCTCACCAGCACTTGCTCGTCCCATGCTGCTTTGTCGGTCACAGTTTCATAATACCCTTGCTTTACAGTCACATAGGTAGAGTGATAGCTTCCGCAATTACCACCATTCATAAGAGAGTTGTTAATATGTCCCCATGGGTCTGACGTAATATCCGCACCGCACTGGTTGCAGATATAGTGTTCCTCCGTTACCGGGTCATGCCATACCTGATGCGTCACCGCGTCATGGTGGACGGTCTTGTACTGAGCGTCGTGATGGACGGTCTTTGTCTGGGCTACCCAGTTGTGCTGATGCGCCGGGGTGTCATCCTTTTTCGATGAGCTGCCTGAATTGGTGTTTGAGCCGGAGTTGCTGCTGTTGCCGCCACTCGGCTTGCTATCGGATTTTCCCTCGTCTTTCTTGGAGGATGAATTGCTCTTGTTTCCAGAGTTATCGGAGCTGCCTGTGGCCTTCCCATCATCTTTCTTGCTATCGGAGGTCTCCGGTGTCTTCGCATCGGACTTGTCCTCCTTGGCGGTCTCCTCGGCCTTCCCGGTCTCCTTCTCGACGGCATCGGTATCGGCGTTCGGATTGCTGCCGATATTGGTCTGGAAGATGTTGACCACCCTCACGCCGCGCTCTCCGGTCAGGGTAGAATCGCCCTTCTTCACGGCTTCCGCGACATCCTTGGCGATGGCTGTCAGTTCATCCTCCGTCACCTTGTCCGCATCTACCTTCTCAAGCGCGATGACGGTACCGCCCGCCTTCCCATCGGTCTTCACGGCAGCGATCTCACTGGACGCGGCCTTGTAGGTAGAGCCGTCCGCGTTCACCGGCGGGATGAGGGTGACGGTGTAGGTGCCGGACTTGCCGACCTTCACGGTCACCTGCTTGTTCGCGGCGATGGCGGTGTAGAAGTCCACCTTCCCGTTCGCATCCTCTATATGGGCGATAACGGGCGTGGAAGTGTCCGCATCCCAGCCGTCGGCCTTTACCTCAAGGGTAAGTACCATGTCCTGCTTCTCATCGTCCCTTGACTGGGACACCGCAGGAGTGTTCGACCCTACTCCCCATCCGGCATGTGCAAGCGCATAGCCGCCGCCACCGATGAGGAGCGCGGCGCAGACAAGCCCGGCACCAGCCGCGCAGACCTGCTTGCGGGAGAACTCGCGTCCGAAGAGCATAAGCGGTTTCCTTTCTTCTTTTCCTCTGCACCCCCGCTATGCGTTCGCGTCAAGCTGACGCTTGAGATTCGATACCTTCAACCACTGGAGAAGGAAGGCAAAGGGCGCAAATGCAGCCGGGATGGAAAGAAAAAGCGTCGCTATGAGGAGCAGTCCGAGAGCGTTGCCCCACACGAACAGCTTTGAGCGCTTGATTGCACGCCATGCGGCGATGTAGCCAGCAGGTACCGTGCCGACATAGAACCCGGTAAAGGCTGTTGCAGCCAGCAGGACGGGAACGAGTGCAACGATTCCAATTGCACCCGTCTGAGTTATCAGGGCAGGGGAATTAACGAGAAGCAAAAGGAAAACAACTATCGCCGTTATCGCCCCGACGATATAGAGGAACTTCTTCATCAAATCGAAGACTCGTTTTTCCTCATCATATTCGGCGCGAATCGCCATGGCGTTGTCTTGGCATATTGGGTGTTGATAAGTTCTCATTGTATGACCTTCTTTCTAGTTTTGTAATATGGTAGTTCATCTGATTTTTAATCATCGGAATCGGCAGGGTTGCCATCGACAATCAATTCCCCTGATGATGCTTTCGATACGGGCGGGCGGCATGTTCGGGTTGTGCGAGAGAATCGAACGCACTTCATTCGTGAACCCGTCGAGCTTGTCAGGTTCATACCATTTGTAACCGACCAGAAGAGTTTGTTGAAAATCAAAGCTGTTTATTGTGCGTTTATCAACTTGTGGAAAGTCTAGCGATTCAACATTGCACCAAAGGCTGTTGCCGGTGCCGAATATCGGTGCAAACCGGGTGTACGCAAGCGACTCAACGTTACGAATGACACCGAAACTTTGTAAGTCTCGTCCCGGTTTTCCAAGGATGTGGTCACAAGCAAATACTTTCATCACAAAGCTAAAGCTCTCAGCTTTCTCAAACCCCAGACGTTCAAAGCAACAAGTAAGGAATTGAGCTTCGTCCAGCGAATCAGGCTTCTTATGGTTTTGGACAATATCTATAGCGGGAATGAACTCCTCGTCCTCATGGAGCATGTTCGGACACGCGCAGTAGGTGCGCTTCCCTTCTTGATGCAGGGAATAAGGCACATAATCCGTGTCCGCCAGAAGACGCTTGTGCAGATGTGTGGCGATGACCTCGTTATAGACCTCTTGGTTCACGAATCCAGTTCCGCTCTTCACGAGCATACGCACGCCGTTTAAGATAGTCCACTTCTTGTTCAGGTCTCCGCCGACCGTGGAGTTCGGTGACATGAGGTTCGGATTGTCACTCGAAGAGTCCTGCCCCAGAGTCAGAAGCCCGAGGTCTTCCGTGAAGTCGTTGTCGAAGAAGTTGATATCATCCCAGTTCTGCGGATTCTCCGGGTCGTTAATCCAGTAGCGGTCGGAGAGGGAAAGCCCGAAGTTTTTTTCCGCCAGAGCGAGCGTGCTATCGACATGCAGCTCGGCAATGAGCCGCTGTATCTGGGCACGGGACGCTGGAATTGCCCGCCTGAGCCACCAGCCGTCGAGTGCAGCCCTTGTCGGGTTTCCTTTCATATCGAGAATCGCGGGAGGAGCGAAGTCAAGCTCGCGCCGCTTTAGTATCTTCACGACATGGTGCGTGTCGAGGTTGTAAAGGAAATCGAGAACCGGTCGGTTCTTGTTCATCAGCGTATAGCGCTTATCGTCCATTGATGCGTCACATCCTTCCTTATATCCATATATGGATAGTGAGTCTATTCTACTATATTGCTGGGTTGCTTTCAAGCTGGTTTGTTGTCTTATTTGTGCGGGATATATGGAGTATCGTCTTGAAGATTTATCTGGTTTGGTGGTATGATATATTACTAGTAATCAAGCTAGACGGAAGAAAGGAGATACCATGGCGGGTAAGCCACAGGCGGAGAAAGCCGTTGAGCGTTTCCCGGAACTCGGGTGTTTCGCGGTTGCGGTGCGCCGCATTGTGTACGAGAAGGGGATGACGCTCGACAACGCCATCAAGAAAAGCGGAATTAGCAAATCCGCTTGGTTTGCCGGAATGGCCGGAAGCGGGGGAAAGCCGACGCGTCTGCCGAGTCTTGCGTCCTTTTTCGCTATCGCGGACGGTCTCGGAATCACACCCGAGGAGCTAATTGCCGCGATGCGGAAGGAAGCCGAAGTGCGTGAGAAGAGCAATGGAGAGAGGGCTGAGAACGATGAGTAGGATTTTCATCACCATAGGGAGCGCCCACTCGAAAGCCGCAAATGTAAATCCCGTGGACGGCATCTGGTGTTCCGACTGCGGATGGGCTGGGCGCGTCGAGGAGGATATGACGGATTCTGAGGAGAGCGAAGAGCCGCTGTTCGAGGAGTTTTCCGAATATGTCCCGAAGTTTTGCCCGAACTGCGGGGTGAACCTGCGTAAACCCTAGAGGTGTCCAGACAAAGGGACACCTGATGCGATAGGCTGTCCTTATCCGATAGAAAAGACCGGCAAGGTCGAGGAGAGAGATGGAAAAGGAACGTTTTCTTGTCGAGGTGACGGTGAAGGGCGAGAAGGATTGGAAGGCGATACACATGTGCGGGAGTATGGCGGATGCCGTGCCGGTCGCGGATGCGGTACACAACCTCTCCTATCTGCTCGACACGCCCATCGCTATCCGCGTGCGCGAGAAGAGGGGCAAGGGTTTGGAGGGCTGACGGATGGAAAGGAGCGAAGATTACATGGCAAAGCATTTTAGCGAGGTGAAGAGGGAACTTGAGCAGCCGGACGGGCATATGGCCGGTATCGGCCAGCAGCTTAAGCTCTCCGAGGAAGCGAGGGATGCCAGAAACGCCGGACGAAGGCTTGAGGACGAGAACGACGAGACCGACCTCATCGGAACCGTGAAGAAGCTGGAAGACCTTATCGCCGAGCAGCGCCGGAGCAACGAACGCATCGCAAGGGAGATGCGCGGCATGGTTTCGGAGATGAAGGATGTGCTCGAAAAGGTCGAGGAGCTGAGAAACGGCGCGGCGGACGCGCAGCATCAGGCGAATCAGATGGCGCTCATGGGAGTTGCGAATGCCCAGCAGAAAGCTGGGGAGATGACCATAAAGAACGTCGAAGAGGTGACTGCAAGGAGCAGAAAGGTCATCGACTATACCCATGGCTATAACGACGCTCAGGCTCAGGCTGTGGGCGCTCTGATGCGCGATTTGGGCAAGTTGGCTCATGCAACCTATGGGGTGAACGGAACCCTTAGTGACGAGGGAAAGGTGTGGAATGCCTTGCAGAACTATTACGACTGCAACGTGCGCCAACTGGAGAAGGATCTTCTGCCCGGCGGAGAGTTCGTGCAGGCCATCTATAATGAACTGTCGATGGGTTGCCCTGTGTTTATGACGGGCGGCGACCATGCTTTCGTATATGACGGTTATGACGAGAACGGACTGGTGCATGTCAACTGGGGTTGGGCCGGACTGGACAACGGCTATTTCGATATCAATACGGCCTCGGTGACAGGTGGCGGATATGGTAGCGACGGCTGTTACTACGAGAAGCAATTGGCGCTCTTCATCCATCCCAACAACGGAACCATCGAACCGCTTGCCCCCAAGCCTGTTGTGCTATCCATCAATAACGACAAAGGCTTGCAGTTCCAGGCAAGCGAGGAAATGACCATCAACTCGAGGATACCTGCCCAACTCAAGGGAGTGGGCGCACGCAATCTGGCTCAGGATGCCAATGGCGCTTGTACAGGACAGGTAGGCATCGGCCTGTTTGCCCAGGATGGTACATGCCTGCACGTATTTGGCCAGACGGGAGACGGGCATCCTGCTGAATGTGGCCAATCTGAGCCGCTACCAGGCTCGTGGAGAACTGCAGGTGGAGCTGACGGGAACGGGCAACCTGGATGGTGAAACCTTCGTTGTCCCCAATTCCTATCTGTCTCATATGGTGGCCCAGCGCATGGACACCACCCAATGGATAGTGAAGTTTGTGACCTCATATACGGGAAGCGGCGGCAACCATGCGCTTCAGGCCGGCAAGTATCGCATGAAGCTCAGGTTTCATCATAATATAGAAACCAGCAGTCCGGCCTTTTACGACATCCCGGTTCCTGAGGATTTCCTGTTCGAAGTGCTGCCCGATAACTATAACGGACGCGTGACGGTCACTTCGGTCAAACTGCTGGACGAGGAGGGCAACTCCGCTCCTTCGCATTACTTCTGCCTGTCAGACTCACCCAAGGTGACATTAGGTATCTCTGGCTATGCCAAATATCTCACCCAGAACTACTACAGTACACGCATGCGCTACCGCCTGGTGGATGTGGCAACAGGCAAAACAGCCTACACGAGCAAGGGCTATAACGTCAGTTT
>OKRS01002132.1_pt1 | contig 11805 bp, 16 predicted proteins | sample 1601191 | NCBI WGS metagenome assembly OKRS01 (sample SAMEA3541509, study PRJEB24748) | human gut metagenome | biome: human gut; feature: human-associated habitat; material: faeces | place: China | collected 2012 | reverse complement strand
GGCGATTACAAGTGTTAACAACAGTTAATTTATTTCTTTAAGACTTTTTAACGAAAATAATTTGGTGGTTTCGCAAAAACGTTGTATCTTTGCACCGTGTTTAAGAAACAATATAAGTTTAACAATTTAAATTAGGTAATTATGAATGAGAATTTTAATGAGACTGTTTTCAACTGTATTACAAGTGTTAACGCTTTAATGACCTCAAATGAGGTTGCTAAAGATGATAAGGCGGTTATTAAGTTGAACCGCTTTAAGAAGTGGTTGAACGAGTTCGCAGCAGCAAACGGGGTGAATGAAGTAAAGTAACACCCCGTTACACAATAGAAGTTTAACGTTTAAAAGTTTTAAGTTATGGCTAAAGGTTTTAGTTTTGCTAGTACTTTCAATAAGACTAGTTTTGGAATCGACACAACCGATTTTCCATTTGTGAAGTTGACCGACATCTACAACGATAAGAAAGACGGTGGCGGTGATGTGGTACACCCTATTAATGGTATGTACGTTCACAAATCGCAGTTGGGCGATTCACCTGTAATCATTGATGCCGAGAACAAACGTTTAGTGAACTTGCCACAGTTCACAGGCGATACAGTTCGTGAGATTTTAGCGAACCCCGATGCGGTGGACGCTATCAAAGCGAACAAAGTTGGTTACACGATTTATGAATATGAATCGCACGCCAAAAAGTGTTACGGTATTACCTTTGTAGATAAGTAGTTTGTAGGGTAAAGGGTGGATAACGGCACGGGGGTAAACAGTAATTTAAATTATTGTTGCCCCCGTTTTTGTTTCATTTAAAAGTGTTGATATTATGGCAAAGTTAAATCCGATTGGGTTTTCAAAAAGAACGTTTGCAGCAACGAGCAAAGTGCACGTTGATAAGCAAATTTTAGATGCAATAGAATCCCGTGGCTATTTGCGCAGAGAAATCGCCCGTGTGTTCCAACAGGCTAACAGGCGCATTCAGAATGTGGAAAAATCGGGTTTTGTTTCGCCCGCCGTTGTTGCATTAAATAAAGGTGATATTAAAGGATTCACAAAGTTTTCAATGAAACACGATTGGAACGATTTAAAAATCGAATATTCCAAAGCGGTTTCGTTCTTACAACAACCTACATCAACGGCAAGTGGTACACGTGAGTATTCAAACCATTTAAAGAAGTCTTATGACTTAAATGATAAAGAATTTAAGTTGATGCAAGATAAATTGATAGGTAAGATTGCAAGTGTTTCCGATGAACGATTTTTGGAACAATACTTAATGCAATATAAAGATTTTACGGGGGAACTTGAGCAAGAATCCCGTGACGTGTCCGACCAAATCGAAGACGATGCCGTTAAAATTGAAAACGCCTTAGATGATGCGATGGAACAAATTGCAAAAAGCGGAACTGCTGAGGCTTATGTGAACGGTGTTGACCATTTTAACGATGATGCCCCGTTAAAAAAGATTCTATCAGAATTTGAAAAATTTGATTTATAATGAAGAAAATACCCTTTGAACTACATACAGAAGTTTACACGCCTAAAGATATTGCAAAAGTTTTATCTTTGGCGGTGAACGATAAGAATTTTACAGGAAACAATAAGGGCGAAAAGTTCTTAAACGTTCCTGTATCTTTCGATATTGAAACTACATCATTTTATCGTGATGAAGACGGGGAAACATATAGTTATGAACGCTATATGAAATTAGGTGGTAAATCCACCAAAATGGAAAAGTGTTCTTTAATGTATGTTTGGCAATTTGGAATAAACGGTTTTTGCATAATTGGTAGAACGTGGGACGAATTTTTGCAAATGTTATCCGAAATCGTGGATATATTGAAACTTTGCCAAAAGAAACGAATTATTATATACGTTCACAATTTGGCTTATGAGTTTCAATTTTTCCGTGAAATGCTAGATTGGGAAAAAGTTTTCTCTATAGATTTACGCAAACCGATTTACGGTGTAACAAAAACGGGTTTAGAGTTCCGATGCTCTTATTTGCTTTCGGGTTATTCGTTGGCGAAATTGGGTGAACAACTTCACAAATATAAATGTGAAAAGTTGGTCGGTGATTTAGATTACAGTTTGTTACGACACAGTAAAACACCGTTGACACAAAAAGAAATTGGCTATTGCTTGAATGATATAAAAGTGGTGATGTGCTACATACAGGAACTAATTGAGCAGTACAAAGGAATAACCCGTTTGCCGATTACGAAGACAGGTTTTGTACGTAAATATTGCCGTTCGGTATGCTTTAAAACAACTGACGAAACAGGCAAAACGATTCCAAACTTTAAATATATTGATAAGATTCATTCTTTAAATATAACAGGTATGGAAGAATTTGCGATGTTACAACGGGCGTTTTCGGGCGGTTTTACGCACGCCAACGCAAAATATACCGATGAAGTGATAGAAAACGTAGATAGTTACGATTTTACTAGCAGTTACCCTTATGTGATGGTTTCAGAAAAGTTCCCGATGAGCACGGGCGTTGTAGTTCCTGTAAAGTCAATGAAACAATTTGAGTTTATGACTAGTAAATTTTGTTGCGTGTTCGATGTGGAGATAACAAACATTTTCGCAAAATCAGAAAACGAGAACCCAATATCTGTTAGCAAATGTTTCGTAAAAGAAAACGTTTCCGAAAACAACGGGCGTTTAGTTTGCGCAAAGAAAATATGTATGACGATAACCGAAATAGATTACAAAGTGTTTTCACAGTTTTACACGTGGGAACAAATAAGAATCGGGCGAATGATATGTTATAGAAAAGAATATTTGCCGACCGAATTTGTAGAATCTATTTTGCACCTGTATGAAATGAAAACAAAACTAAAGGGTGTAAAGGGAAAAGAAGTAGAGTATTTGAATAGCAAAGAAATGCTAAACAGTTGTTACGGAATGTGCGTTACAAACCCGTTGCGTGATGAAATTTTGTGTGATGGTGAAACGTGGGATATTGAACACCTTACAGGTGAAAAACAATTAGAAATGCTGAATAAATACAATGATAGCAAAAACCGCTTTTTGTTTTACCCGTGGGGAATTTACGTTACCGCTTATGCCCGTAGGAATCTATTTACAGGTATTTCGGAATGCGGTGACGATTACATTTATAGTGATACCGATTCCGTTAAAATAATGAACGGTGATGCACACAAAGAATATTTCAAAGCCTACAACGATTTAGCACAACAGAAATTGCGAGCAGCCTGTAAGCATCATAAAATACCGTTTGAAAAGGTTGAACCCGTCACGATAAAGGGAATCGCAAAACCGTTGGGGGTTTGGGATTATGAGGGACGTTACACACGTTTCAAAACTTTAGGTGCAAAACGTTATATGGTGCAAGAAGAAAACGCCCTTACAGTAAACGGCAAAGATTACGATTATTCAATGACCGTTTCGGGCGTTAACAAAAAATCTGCTATCCCGTATATGTTAGAAACGTTTGGTGAAAGTGGAATCTTTGATGCATTCACAAATTATCTAGATATACCACCATCGGCAACAGGTAAGAACATTCACACGTATATTGATTATGAACAAACAGGAACTATAAAAGATTACAAAGGTACGGTTTCAAGTTACAATACGTTAACGGGCGTTCACTTAGAACCAACGGGGTATACTTTAAGTCTTTCAGTTCTTTATATTAATTATTTAATGGGAATCAGACTAAAGAAAGAATAATATGAAACAGAAGAAAGAAAAGGTAGAAACACCGAAATTTTACACGTTGAACCGCATTTTGTCAAAGAATGCCGATTACAACGTGATTTTCGGTGAACGTTCCAACGGTAAGACGTATGCAACGTTGTTGTATGGCATCAAAGAATATTTGCGCACAGGAAAACAAATGGCGTATATTCGTAGATGGCGTGAAGATTTAAGGGGCAAACGTGCCGAAAGTTTGTTTGCGAATCACGTTGCAAATGGCGTGATACAGGAACTAACAGGCGGTAAGTTTAATGAAGTGTTTTATATTTCGGGCAAATGGTTTCTTTCGTCTTACGATGCCGAAACAAAGAAACGTGTACCCGATAACGTGCCGTTTTGTTTTGGTTTTTGTCTTTCAGAACAGGAACACGAAAAATCTAGCAGTTACCCAAACATAACTACAATAGTTTTCGATGAGTTCCTAACAAGACGTTATTATTTGCCCGATGAATTTATGTTATATATGAACCTGTTGAGTACAATTATCAGACAGAGAAACGATGTTAAAGTTTTTATGTTAGGTAATACGGTGAATCAGTTTTGCCCGTATTTCTCAGAAATGGGATTGAAACAGGTGCGAGTGATGGAACAGGGAACTATTGATATTTACCGTTTCGGTGAACACGGTGCAACGGTTGCAGTAGAATATTGTAGCACGATTGTTAAACACAAAGCGAGCAACAAATATTTCTGTTTCGATAACGAAAATCTGCAAATGATTACGGGCGGTAAATGGGAACTCGCAGCCTATCCGCATTTACCTGTAAAATACAAACCGAATGACGTGTTGTTTGTCTTCTATATTCAGTTTAACGAAATGACCTTACAGGGCAACGTTATTCAGTTGGAAGACGAAGAAACGGGGGTGAACAACTTCATTTACATTCACAACAAAACAACCCCGATTAAGGACACGGATAACAGTTTGATTTATTCGTTGCAAATGAACGGTAAACCGAACTACAAACGAAAGTTGTTGAGCAATGCAACGTTTGTTGAATCTCAGATTACTAAGTATTTCGCAACGGATAAGGTATTTTATCAAAATAACGAAATAGGCGAAATTGTTCGCAATTACTTGATGGCAAGTGCAAGAAGTAACATTATTACTTAATATCTGTTAACGGGGGTTAAAAATGTTTCACGTGGAACACTTTTCCCCCGTTTTATTTGGTAATACCAAATAATATTATTATCTTTGCATCGTTAAATAACAAAGTTAAAATTTGCTATATGGATTTAAACGCTATTGTATCGCTAGTAAGTAACGTGGGTTTTCCTGTAGCGGTTTGTATCGCCCTTTTCTTCTATATGGAGAAACAGAATGAACGCCACCAACAGGAAACCGACAAGTTAAACGAAACCGTGCAAAGTAACACTAAGGTGTTAACAGAACTTTGCACCTTAATTAAAACACTTGTTAAATAATGGAGAAAGAAAACTTATATAACAGGTATCAAACAGAAGTTAAAAACAAAGATTCAGCATTATTTACGTTTATGCAACGAGTTCTTTGTATGACTTCAAAGATGTTTGAATATACGGGCACACCCGAAACGATGCCGCCCGTTGAACTTGAAAAGATTCTGCAAACATCGGGTAACGTTGGAATCGCCAAAGTTAACGGTGATTTGTACGCTTTACAGGGTTCACGTGGTGGCGAATGTGATGCCTATTATCACGGCAAAGATTACGTTGTTGCAAACCCGTGGTTAAAGTTGGATAAAACTTTCAAAATTGGTGATGATATTGTAGTTATCAACAATACACCGTTTGCAGATTCACTTTTGCCGATAATTGGCAAATATGGGGTTTTATATACCGATGCCACAATAACTTTAAATATGGCAAGTATTTTAACCCGAATAATGATGCTTATTTCTGCTAGTGATGATAAGACAAAACAGAGTGCCGAATCATTCTTACAGAAGATTTTGAACGGTGATTTCTCAGTAATCGGGGAAAATGCCTTTTTTAAAGGTGTAAACATGCAAACGCCACCGTCACAAAGTAATCAGCAAATCGGGCAATTAATTGAACTTTTGCAGTATTACAAAGCATCAATGTTCAACGATTTAGGATTGAACGCAAACTATAATATGAAACGTGAACGTTTGAACACGCAAGAAGTTTCAATGAATATAGATGCTTTAATGCCGTTTGTTGATTCAATGTTAACAGAAAGAGTTGAGGGCGTGAAACGTGTTAACGAAATGTTCGGCACGGATATTACGGTAACGTTGGGGTCTAGTTGGAAGATTGAGCACGAAAACTATTTGTCACTACTCAAAGCAACGGAAGACGGGCACGACCATACAGAAACGGAAGACGTTGACCCTGTAAAGGAAAACGAAACAGAAGAAACGCAAGAAACTGAGGAAACAGAAACAGAAACAGAAGAAACAGAAGAAACAGAAGAAACAGAAGAAACGGAAACAGAAACAGAAGAAACAGAAGAAACGCAAGAAACAGAAGAAAAAGAAAATAAAGATGAAACTTAGTGAACTTTTCACGGGTGAAAATGGTTTGTTTGAAAAAATCTTTGCGCCCCTGTTTCCTGTTTTGTACAAATCAATTTTCGGTGAAGATGACCCAAAATTAATTGATATTGATTTGCGTTTCAAATATGGAAACAGAACTCTAGTTGATGCCGTGACAACTGAAACCGCAACAGATATTGTTAAAAGTCTTATTACGGTGAAGTTCGATGAATGGCAAAAACAGATTCAAGTGTTTAATAAAGAATATGACGTGTTAAACCCTGTAACGTCTAAGAAGACGGAAACAACAAATAACACCGTTGATGAAACAGGCAATAATAACACGGTCGATTCAAGTGTTACATTTAATAATGGAGATTTCGGAAATGACACAAAGCAGCAGCGAGATTCCACAGGGAACAGACAAGAAACGGGCACGAAAACAACTGTTGAGAACGGTGTTCCGTCTAGCGTTCCTACTAGTGAAATTATTCAAAAAGAAATAAGTTTGCGCAAAACTAATTTCAAAACGCAAGTAATCACAGAACTTGCAAAAGAGTTAACAATAGATATTTATTAATACTTAATTTTTATAAAAATGGAAGTAAAACAGATTTACACGCTTATTAATAGCGTTTCGGGTGAAGTACTCGGCAAAACCGATTTGGTACAAGAAGACCTTACAGGTGTAGTTGATTTGGGCAACGAGATTTTTAATCAGAATGCCGTTGACAATTACGTTAAATCACTTGTGAACCATATTGGCAAAGTGATTTTTGTAAACCGCCCTTACAGTGGTAAAGTTCCATCGGTTCTTATGGATGCATGGGAATTTGGTTCGGTGTTGGAAAAGATTTCCGCTGACGTTCCAAACGCAGAAGAGAATGACACGTGGAATCTTACTGACGGTAAGGAATACAAACAGGACGTGTTCCACAAACCGACCGTTTCGGCTAAGTTCTTTAACTCAAAGGTAACTTTTGAGGTTCCTGTATCTATCACAGAAAGACAGGTTAAAGAGTCTTTCAGCAGCGCAGAACAGTTGAACGGCTTTTTGTCAATGATTTATTCAGCAGTTGAGAAGTCAATGACTATTAAGACCGATGCTCTTATTATGCGTACAATTAACAATATGATTGCCGAAACTTTGGACGCAGACAAAGCGGCATTCGGTTTTGTTGCATCAACACACGAAACTGTAGATTACGCAAGTGCATCAACAGTTCGTTGTGTAAACCTGTTGAAACTTTACAACGAGAAGACGGGTGCGTCTTTGGCTGCAAATGTAGCAGTAACAACCCCCGATTTTATCCGTTTTGCTGCATATATGATGAGTTTGTATGCCGACCGTTTGCAGACAATTTCAACTTTGTTCAACGTTGGCGGTAAGGAACGTTTCACACCGAAAGACGTTTTGCACACCGTTCTTTTGTCTGACTTTGCAGCAGCAGCAAAAACATATCTGTATGCTGACACGTTCCACAGTGAGAATGTTTTGTTGCCACAGGCTGAAACCGTTGCAAGTTGGCAAGCATCGGGCAAAGATTACGCCTTTGCTAACGTTTCAAAGGTAGATGTTAAATCCGCAAGCGGTGCAACCGTTTCTATCGGTGGCGTGTTGGGTGTGATGTTCGACCGTGACGCTTTAGGCGTTACAAATTTGGATAAGCGAGTAACAACCAACTACAACGCCAAAGCAGAATTTTTCAACAATTACTACAAATTCGATGCCGGCTACTTCAACGACACAAACGAGAACTTTGTTGTGTTCTTTGTTGCCTAATTTGATTGTTTAACTGTTGGGGGTGTTCCTGTAGTTGATAGCACAGGAATGCCCCTTTTAACTTTTTAGGTATGATTAAAATTAAAACTTTCGTTTACGATGGCAAACCAAACGAAGTAAACAAGACTTTACAGGAAAACGAAGAATATACGGGTGTGTTGAATGCAACGTTTAACGTTTTATCGCCTGTAGTTCGTTTCAGAACTCGCACGCCTGTAACGTTTAATTACGTTTACATCGAAAGTTTGAACCGTTATTATTTCGTTTCAGAAAAACGGCAAGATGGTGATATTTGCACCGTTCATTTGCGTGTTGACGTTCTGTTTACTTATAAGGATATTATATTAAACAGTTCGGCAACGTTAACAAAAAGTGAAAACGGTAACAAATATCTTTCAAACCGTTCAAACGTGGTTGATGTTCGACCAAACATAAGGAAATTAGATTTCCCGAATAAAGAGTTGTTGAACGAAACAGGTAGTATTATTATGGTAACTATTAAAGGTAACGTTTAATTATGGCAAATTATTTAAATTATGATTTATCGGGTTTTACGGGTGATGTTACCGTAACAGATTCTAGAAAAAGCGATGGAGATAACGACCATTTCATTATAACGGTAACGGGTAACGGTGACGGTACGTTTACAGATTTAGCAGCTAATTACACAACATATACGGGTTTTCCACAAAGTGATGTTCCATTTGATGTTAACGGCAACGTGGGAACTTTGGAAGTTCCCGTGCATTATGGTGATACCGTTGAAATTACAGGTAAATTTGAAAAATCAACAACACCGCCAACACCCCCAACACCGCCCGAACCAACAGGGAATCTGTTAACTTACGACACAACAGATTTAACGGGTGACGTGACAATAACAGACAAACAGGGAACGGATTCACACCATTTCGATATAACGGTAACGGGTAACGGTGACGGTACGTTTACAGATTTAAAAGCTAGTTATCAAAATTGGGACGGTTATTGGGTTGCAGATGCACCGTTTAACGTTTCGGGCAACGTTGGTACGCTTACGGTTTATTGCGATAGCGGTGACGAAATCACGATAACGGGCAAATTTGGTGATGCACCGAAAGAACTGCAAATAACGAACAATATTACGAACACTACTGCAAAAGCGGTTGCAAGTGAAACAAATTACACCGTAACCGTTACAGGAACGGCACAGGGAATGTTTAACGGCACGCCTACAATAACATACGGTGGCGAAACTTACGAAATGACAGTTACCGACCAAACGGCAACGATTATTGTACCTATCGCAACAGAATCGGTTATTATAAACGGTGAATATCTTTTGGGTGAATATATTGCAGTAGATTACGGTTTGACAAATTGCGAAATTGTCGGGGATAAACCCGTAAAAGTGAAGACGGGGCAAAGTTACACGTTTAATTTCAAAGCGAACCCGAATGCGGAATTAACAGAGATACAGGCAAATTTCACTAATAATTTGGGTGATGCCGTTGTAAGTAAGGGCATAATTTCAGAAGATAAGCAAACGGGCACGGTAACATTCAATTTAACATCGGGTGCAACCGATTTAACCGTTTATGCAAATGCCGATGTAGTGCAACCGCCAACGATTAAAAATTACGGTGCAATAAACGTTTATATTGTTACGTTGAAAAATTTAGATGAATTTTCAAAGAAACGTTTCTTTAAGCCAACGGGCGAAAACGACACGGGAACAACCTATACTGAGGTAAATTTGGGCGAATATGTAAACCGTATCAAAAGAATCTTTGCGCCCGTTCCTGTTGGCGGTGACGATGTTTTGAAATGTGGTAACTACAACACGGGCATAAAGGTTAAATACCCCGAAAGTGATGTGATGTTACTAGATTTCGGCAACGTTGAACTAACAGGTGCAAACGGGAACAATGAAGACTTTAACGCACAGATTCAAATGTTTATCCCGTGCCGTGGTGTTGTTTCTGTTGATAGTAAGTATATCGGTAAAACGATTAATTTATCTATCAAAGTAAACGTGATTACAGGTGATGCCGTGGCGTTGTTGTCGTGTGATGGTGTAACGTTCCAACTTGAAAGTTTTTCGTTGTCACGTGATGTTATTTACCGTTTGGGCACAGATTTAAACGTTGTTGGCGGTGAACAATGGAACGAACAAATTTTGTATGGTTTAGAACCTTACGTTTTGATTACTGAGAATTTAACAGTAAACGTTCCTGTAAACAACACACAGGAAAACGTAACAGTAAAAGACGTTACAGGGTTTGCACAGTTTGAAAACGTAAATTTGAACGCTGCAAATTTGTTGGTAGATGAATATAACGAAATTGTTTCACAACTTGAAACGGGCGTTTATTTATAAAAGAAAAACAGGCGGTAAAATGTTACCGCCTGTTTCTTTATTTTTTGCCGTAAAACTCATTTAACAACCCTTTGTTATTGATGAACGTCAACAGGGCGTTTCGTTCGGCTAAATACGTTTGCGCTTCTACTTCTAAGGCATCAATGAAAGTTAAATTTGCCTGTAAGGTATCAGCGCACGAAGTCAACAACAAACCTTTTTCACTCGCTGAATCATTTGCAACAGTTTCCAAACTCTTCTTTGTTAGTGAAATGGAATCTTTCAACAGTTGGAAATGTTCTTTCATTTCTTTTCTAGATTCATTATTATTTGATTACGGGGTTTACCGTTACGTGGGCAAACTGAAACGTGAAACCAAAACGAGTTCGGGAAACCTTTGCGGTGTTCTTTAATAAGTTGGTCAAAACCGCCTGTTTCTCTCAGAACCTTTTCCAAAGATTCCATATCAGCACAAACCAAATCAGCGGCTAAACCTTTTTGGTGTTGACTGTTAACAACACCCCCGACCGCTTTATTCAGCATCGGGCAACGATACCCACTACTAACTAAGAGGGGTTTACCCAACTTTTCACGAATGGCGTCTAAGTAATCAGCTAAACGATTCAAGTTATCCACAATTTCAAACGATGGCATATTGTCTATTGAAAGACGTTTTGCCGTTGCTGAGTTGATGAACTCAGACAATTTAAAATACTTAATCTTTTTCATATCACTTATTTATTTTCTGTTGGTGTAACAATAAACCATTTGCGAGAATCTTTGTGCGTTGGAAAACGCCCCTTAACTGTTATTGAACAATCGCCCTGTAAGTAATCAATCTTATTATTAAAGAACTCGCTTACTTTGTCCGAACGTACCATAAAAACCGATTCTTTGTCGGTTTGTTTCAATGTGATTCTAAAATATGAATGTTCCATATATCAATTATTTTAAGCCTGTAAGGGGTGAACCTTACAGGCGGTTAAACTTTAGATAGTCTTTACAGGTTTGCCGTTAACGTCTAAAACATCAACCTTTGCATATTCACCTACAAATTTTGTATGGATATACAAATTATCACCACAAAAACGATAGTCTTTTAACGCTTTAGTAACTACCTTTATATTTTTCGTTTCAAAAGATTCAAAACGATTTTCAAACTTAAACTTTTGTACTCTTATCATAACTTTATATTTTGTGCCTGTAAGGGTTGAACCTTACAGGCGGTTAAACTTATTGTTCGATTTTCAAAATACCGTAACCAACTGCTAACAAACTGTTGATAACGTTTTCTTTCTGAGAATCTTTAACGGTCATTTGACCTTTACCGTTTACGTTGATAAATTTTATTGTTACCATAATTTTATATTTTAATTGTTCAACTTTGTTTCTTAATCACGTTGCAAAGATACAACAATTTTGCGAAACCACCAAATTATTTTTGTTAAATAGTGTAAAAAGTTTATTTTAAACCTTTTTAACAA
>OKRS01002123.1_pt1 | contig 11837 bp, 5 predicted proteins | sample 1601191 | NCBI WGS metagenome assembly OKRS01 (sample SAMEA3541509, study PRJEB24748) | human gut metagenome | biome: human gut; feature: human-associated habitat; material: faeces | place: China | collected 2012 | reverse complement strand
TATATATAAATTGAAATATAATGTATTATGTAAGATGTAATGCAATTTATAAAAAGTGAAATGTTAAAAAAATATACATAATTATTGAAAATAGAACTTTTTGCTTATTGAAAATATTGTGGAGATATTGTAAAATATTTCTAAAATAGTATACCAATGAATAATATTTATGAAATGAGGCATATATATGAGCAATATCAAGAAGTTAAGAAAACTCAAAATCCAATGGAAAATATTGCTTTCAGCAATGCTTGTTATATTCGTATTTGGCGGATATATGGTATTTGCTAAAGCTGATTCCAGTGTCACTGTATCAGTGACAACGACAGCAACAATTGTTAATCAGGGCACAGAGTCGAACAGCATCGTGGCAACTATGTCGGGAAGAGATGAGAATAATGTCAGTCAGGATTCACCGGATAATTATAAGCCGGCAGTAAGAAATCTTAAATGGACAGTATCCAACTCTGATATTATTAAATTTGTCGTAAGTGATAGTGCGGGAACTAAATATGCAGACACAGCAGAAGGCACTGCCAATCCTACAATATATGGTAATAGAGCAGGTAAGGCAACAATTACGGCTACATATTATACTAAGGCTTACGGACCAGACGGTAGCATTACTTATGAAGAAGAGCTTGGAAATGACTCTGTAGATATCATCGTTCCTTTAAAGATTAACAGCTTTAAGGCATACAGAAATGGTGTAGAGCTTACAAAAGAAGAAATGCTTTGTTATCAGGTAGGAGATGTTATTGAGATAACATCTAATGCCAATGATACTAATAAAATATTTGTTGAAACAGACAATGATAAGACAGGAAGTCTTTCTAAAGATGGTATTGTAGAGAAAGTATCATCTTCAGGTGCTAAAGTAACACTTAAGATTGTCGGTGGTGGTAGAACTAATCTTAAAGTAAGAACAGCAGATGGTGATGGTATCAATTCTCTTACAGCAACATACCAGATAACATCAAAGGTCGAATACACTGATGGAGTTGCTAACTCAGAAGGACATTCTATTCAGAAGCTTTCTGATGGTACAAGATTTATTACATTATCAGATAAAGATTTTGAAGACTTTAAAGAAGAAGCAATTCCTTCTAATATTAAGTATCCAGCAACAGCAGGTGTTACATATGTATCATCAGATACAGACGTAATTACATATAAGGCTGGCAGCGTAAAAGGTGTTAACGCAGGTGTAGCCCAGGCAACAGCAGGTGTTGCAAGTATTGATGTACAGGGTAACATAGGCTGGGCGACCAAAGATGTAGTTAATGTTGTTGTACCATTTAAGAAGCTTGGCAATGATGTAAGCAATATGAATGTGGGTGACTCAATACAGCTTAAGACTTCTGCTAAATCAACAGAGGTTACCTGGTCAACATCTGATAACAGCGTACTTCAGGTTGATGCAACAACAGGTCTTGTTACAGCAATGGGAGCTGGTAAAGCTACTATATATGCAACAAGAGTTGACGATGAACTTTCAACAAAGTACAAGCTTAATAATCAGCTTTCTTATGAGATTACAGTTATCGATGGATTTGGCTTAAGCCTTACATCAATGAGTGTTAATATAGGTGATACACAGAACCTTGTGGCACTTGTAACTAATAATCCTAGCAAGGATGATATTACATTTACAGTAGAGAATCAGCCAGATGCAGCAGGAGTTGTTCCAACTGAGACTTTAATTAATGTAGTTCAGTCAGAAGACGGAAGAACATTCAAGGTAACAGGTATTGCATCAGGTATAGCACATATTAAGGTGACACAGAATGTTAATGGCGTTATTAAGAAAGCAACCTGTGTTGTATATGTTACAACACCAGTGGGTGAGATTACTATTAATCCTTCATCACTTACAGTAGACAGAGGTTCATCTGATACTGTACAGCTTATATTTAACCCATCAGCACCAACTAATAATAAAGTATTATGGTCATCATCTAATACAGATGTTGCAACAGTAGAAGGTGACAGCTATACAGCTACAATTACTGGTGTATCTGGTGGTACAACAACAATTACGGTCATAACAGAAGACGGACTTAAAGTAGCAACTTGTGATGTATATGTAAGAGAACCTGTAACAGGTCTTGTACTTAATGCAACAACAGTTGAATCATCGATGGCAGTTGGTCAGTATCAGCTCGTTGCAACTGTTCTTCCAGCAGGCGAAGGTGTTGACCGTGCTGTAACATGGACATCATCAGATCCATCGGTTGCAACAGTAGATGAGAATGGTCTTGTTAAGTATGTTAAGCCAGGATATTGTACAATCGTATGTAAGACAACAGATGGAGCATATATAGCTACTTGTAACTTTATCATAAGCATACCAGTAGAGCAGATTAAACTTGATTATACTGATGAGATAATGTCAATAGGCAGTACATTAAGAATTACAGCAGAGGTTCTTCCGGTAACAGCTACTAATAGAACAGTAGTATGGGAATCTTCTAATACTAATGTGTGTATCGTAGATTCTAATGGTCTTGTAGAGGCAGTTGGAACAGGAAGCTGTACAATCCTTTGTAAGTCATTGGACGGTAACTACACAGCAATGTGTAATATATATGTTAAACAGCCTGTAACACAGGTTATACTTAATACAACAGATATAACTGTAAGACAGGGTCAGGTATTCTGGCTTAATGCTACTTGTCTTCCAGAGAATGCAGATAATAAGATTATCAGCTGGGAAAGCCGTGATGAGAGCGTGTGTACAGTTGAGAGCGATGGTAAGGTTACAGCAGTAGGTGCTGGTACAACATCTATTATTGCAACCAATGTTGATACAGGACTTACAGCATATTGTGTTGTAACGGTTACACAGCCGGTAACAGGAATTTCGCTTAACTCAGATTATCAGGAATTATGGGTTGGAGCTAAATATGCAATCATACCGGTAGTTGAACCTTATGATGCTGAGAATAAGAATGTTACATATTTATCAAGTGATCCATCAGTAGCAACAGTAGATGAAAATGGTGTTGTTACAGCATTAAAGGGTGGAAGTTGTATAATTGAAGTGACAACCGAAGTTAATAAGTTAACGGCGGCGTGTACGATTGTAGTAAAAGAGTATGTATCATCAATAACTCTTAGTGAAACTGATAAATTTATGAATGTTGGTTCAACAGGAACGCTTGTTGCTTCTGTTGGAACGGATACAGCTACTAATAAGAATATAGTATGGTCATCTTCTAATTATGATATATGTTATGTAGATGGCAATGGTAACTTAAGTGCCAACTCAGTTGGTAATGCAGTTATTACAGCAACAGCGGCAGACGGAAGTGGTGTTAGTGCTTCTTGTATTGTAAAGGTTGTTGATCCTGTAATAGGAATTACAGTTGAACCAGATACAGTAAGGCTTCTTGTTGGTGATTCAGCTAAGGTTACAGCAGTCATAACACCAGACAGTGCAACTGTCAAAGATGTATCATGGACATCATCTAATGAAGCTATTGCAACAGTAGATGAGTCGGGAGAAATATTTGCCCTTAGTACTGGTAAATGTAAGATAACAGCTACATCACAAGACGGTAACGAAGTTAAGGGTGTATGCTGGGTATATGTAACACCAGTTGTTAACATATCATCATTAAGAATTAACTCTAAAGAAATATATATGCTTTCTGGACGAGCTAGACAGTTATCAGTAATTGTAAGACCTGTTAATAATACAGATTCTTATGAGTGGTATTCAACAGATACAGGAATTGTACAGGTAGACCAGAATGGTGTAATCACAACCGTTGGTCCTGGTACTGCAGATGTGTTTGTTATAAGCAATAACAGCAGTGTAGAAGCTTCATGTACGGTACATTCGCTTGCTATGAGTACATCACGAGTGAGATTGGAGCAGTACGATAGATTTAATCTAGATGTAATAGGTACAGAAGATGCTGTTACCTGGAGAAGTTCTAATCCAAGAGTATGTACGGTTTCATCATCAGGTGAAGTTATAGGTAGACGGGCAGGAACAGCTACAGTAACAGCTACAGTTCATAATAAGACACTTAGCTGTACAGTAACAGTTACTAACATCAGGTAATGCTGCTGGAAAATTTCAATTCTTGATATAAGCTTTAAAGATATTATAGAACTTAAAGATGGTTATGCCAGACATTCAAGTCTGGCATAACCATTCTTTATATAATATTTTGACTGTTATCAGAACATAATGGAACTGACTGTAATAATAAACGGCTTATAGAACAAAATAGACAATATAAAAAGAAACAGGCACTATAAGATTATTCTTATGGTGCCTGTTCTTTATTATTTAATATGAGGGGGAGATAGAAAGAATTAACTTTGCTATCTGATTATTAATATAACCTGTAATTGTGTGCAAAGTATGTCTTATTTATGAAAGAACGATAAAAAGAATTAACAAAATAAAAAAATAATATATATCAAATGGATAGCAGCTATAAAGTTCAAAAAGTTTAATTTGTTAATTTATTGATTATTGAGTATCAATATGTTAGAATTTATTCGTTAAAATATAAAGGCAGGGGAATAAGTATGAATAGCAATGACAAAGATGAGTTAGATGATGAGTTAATTAAATCAATGAAAAAGCTTGTTGAAGAAGAAACTAACGTTGCTAAAGCATTCATAGATACTCAGAATGAGTTATCAGATGAAGATGATGAGTTGGCTGATGAAACAATGGGTAAGACAAGAGTTATCGCGGAGACCGGTGCCGGACAGCATGGAGTTGCAACAGCTACAGTTGCAGCCATGATGGGCATGGAGTGCGAGATATACATGGGTGAGGAGGACACGATCAGACAGGCTCTCAACGTGTACAGAATGAGACTCTTAGGAGCAAAGGTTCATCCGGTAAAGACTGGAACAGCCACACTGAAGGATGCTGTATCTGAGGCATTCCGTGAGTGGACAAGCAGGATTGATGACACACACTATGTACTCGGCTCAGTCATGGGACCATATCCTTTCCCTGAGATCGTCCGTGATTTCCAGGCTGTGATCAGTAAAGAGATCAAGGCACAGCTCATGGAGAAGGAGGGAAGACTTCCTGATGTCGTCATGGCATGTGTGGGCGGCGGTTCAAATGCCATCGGAGCTTTCTACGATTTCATACCTGACGAGAGCGTCAGGCTGATCGGCTGTGAGGCAGCGGGCAGAGGTGTTGATACATTTGAGACAGCGGCAACTATCGCAACTGGAAAGCTTGGTATATTCCATGGCATGAAGTCATACTTCTGTCAGGATGAATATGGCCAGATCGCACCTGTATATTCTATCTCAGCGGGACTTGATTATCCGGGAATCGGACCTGAGCACGCGTACCTTCACGACATAGGACGTGCAGAGTATGTGGCGATCACAGATGACGAGGCTGTGGATGCATTTGAGTATCTGTCAAGGATCGAGGGAATCATCCCTGCAATAGAGAGCGCACACGCTGTGGCTTACGCCATGAAGCTGGCACCTACAATGGACAAGGATAAAATAATAGTGATCAATGTATCAGGACGTGGAGACAAGGACGTTGCAGCCATCGCAAGATACAGAGGGGAGGATCTTCATGAGTAATATAGCAAAAGCATTTGAACATGGAAAAGCATTTATACCATTTGTGACATGTGGCGATCCGTCGCTGGATGTGACAGAGGAGGTAGTATACGCAATGGTTGAGGCCGGTGCAGACCTTATAGAGCTGGGAATCCCATTCTCAGACCCGACAGCCGAGGGTCCGGTCATTCAGGGCGCAAATATAAGAGCGCTTGCAGGCGGCGTGACGACAGACAAGGTATTTGACCTTGTGAGAAAGCTCCGCAAGAAAGTGACAATACCTATGGTGTTCATGACATATGCAAATGTCGTGTTCTCGTACGGTTCGGAGAGATTCATCAGCACATGCAGGGAGATTGGCATAGACGGTCTGATCCTTCCTGACATTCCTTACGAGGAGAAGGACGAGTTTGATGGAATCTGCAAGCAGTATGATGTGGATCTCATTTCACTCATCGCACCTACATCCCATGAGAGAATATCCATGATCGCAAATGATGCGAGTGGATTTGTATACTGCGTGTCATCACTCGGTGTAACAGGAACCAGAACCAAGATCACCACAGACATAGGAGCAATGGTCGATCTGGTGAAGAAGACGAAGGACATCCCTTGCGCTGTAGGCTTCGGAATATCCACACCTGAGCAGGCAAAGCAGATGGCGGAAAAGTCAGATGGTGTCATCGTCGGTTCAGCCATCGTCAAGCTGTGCGCCCAGTACGGCAAGGACTGTGTGCCTTATGTGAGAGATTATGTGAAGAGCATGAAGGATGCGATAAGGTAGGAAATTATAGATACTAATTGGGGTATGCATTTGTGGATGCATATTTAAGAGAGTCGGAGAAATCTGGCTCTCTTGTGTTTTATAGATATATTTATAAATATGTTGACACCACAATTAGTTTTTGATATAACATATACATCAGCGATTGCTGATATCCATAATGAAAATTGAATAAATCATATTTTAAGTAGAAGAGTTTGAAAACATGATGAGTAGCAAGTGCTACAAGTCTGCGATCATGACTCTTTTTTTGTTGCCTTTTGGGCATGGGGCAGATTTCAAATGAAAACTGAATATGCATCTGCCTGGTATCCGGGGCAGCAAAGAATACGGACACAGCGACTGTCGTCGGCTGAAAAATGACAGACCGGGGAGCGGGCACTGATAAGGTGTGAGCTGGTAAAGCTTCAGATAACACATTGACAACATTTTGTAGATTTATTTTAGTTTTATTTTTTCATTATGGAGGTAACGATTATGAGATATTCATTTACAGAAAAGACATCACATAGACAGCAGGAGACAGCATACATGCTTTATATGATCATCGGCAGCTATTTTCACAGATGCAGCTGCAGATCAAAGACGTTGGAGGAGAATCTCTTCCTTTATTATAAGGAGCTTCAGGAGAAGAGACAGGTGGAGAAGGAGAGACAGATCATCAGAGTCAGCGAGGGTGTGCTGAAAGACAATATGACAGATCTTGCGGAGATGAATGCTGAGGTGGTTATCTCAAGGGCAGATGATCTGTATATATTAAGATTTTACACAGGATTTGAGAGGGTCGTGGTGACTGTCGATGAGAAAGGCTGCTATGAGATAAGCCTGGGTAGGGATGAACTAGCGGTATAGAAGGTGTTGTGAGCAAACAGTTGAAGTATAGTGGCAGTTGTTCAGGGGATAAATAAACTTGAGCAACTGCCGTGTTTTCACTTGATATGGGAACTAATGTTCGATATAATAGATGCAGGCTTTAGCATAGAGTAGGAGACTTTTATGGATCATTTTGAATTGGTATCGGAATACAAGCCCACCGGAGATCAGCCGGAGGCAATAGAAAAATTGGTAAAGGGTTTTCAGGAAGGTAATCAGTTTGAGACGCTGCTGGGTGTAACCGGATCTGGTAAGACTTTTACCATGGCGAATGTCATACAGCAGCTTAATAAGCCAACACTGATACTTGCACATAACAAGACTCTGGCGGCGCAGCTTTATGGGGAGATGAAAGAATTTTTCCCGAACAATGCGGTGGAGTATTTTGTATCATACTACGATTATTATCAGCCGGAAGCATATGTGGCGTCTACGGATACTTATATTGCAAAGGATTCGTCTATTAATGACGATATTGACCGGATGAGACATAGCGCCACAGCAGCACTCATAGACAGAAAAGATGTCATAGTGGTTGCATCTGTATCGTGTATATATGGCATCGGTGATCCGGACGAGTACAGGAATCAGATGTTGTCGTTCAGAGTTGGCATGATAAAGGACAGAGATCAGGTCATCGATGAACTGACAGATATACAGTATGACAGGAATGACATGGATCTGCAGAGAGGCACATTCAGAGTGCGTGGGGATGTACTTGAGATAATTCCTGTGTCAACATTTGACGATGGAATAAGGATAGAATTCTTCGGGGATGAGATAGACAGGATCACAGAGTTTGATCCGCTCACCGGAGAGGGAAAGAGAGATCTGACATATACATGCCTGTTTCCGGCATCTCACTATGTGGTTGGACAGGAGAAGATGGAGAAGGCTCTGAAGAGGATAGAGGCGGAGCTCAAGGACAGAGTTGCTTACTTCAAGTCAAAGGATAAACTCATCGAGGCACAGCGTATCGAGGAGAGAACTAACTTTGATATGGAGATGATGAGAGAGACTGGATTTTGCTCTGGTATAGAGAACTATTCCGGTCCGCTGGCTGGAAGATCAGCCGGAGAGACGCCGAGCACACTGCTGGATTTCTTTGATGATGACTTTCTTCTTATTATAGATGAGTCACATATGACGGTGCCTCAGGTCGGTGCGATGTATTCTGGAGACCGTTCCCGTAAAATGAATCTGGTGGACTATGGATTCAGATTGCCATCGGCACTTGACAACAGACCACTCAACTTCTCGGAATTTGAGCAGAAGATTGATCAGGTCATGTTCGTATCTGCCACACCGGGCAAATACGAGGAGGAGCACCAGATGCTTATGGCTGAACAAATCATCAGACCTACAGGACTTCTTGATCCGCCGGTTGAGGTCAGACCGGTTGAGGGACAGATAGATGATCTGCTGAAAGAGGTCCGCAAGGAGACTGAGCAGGGACACAAGGTACTTGTGACAACACTTACCAAGCGTATGGCTGAAGATCTCACCAGCTATATGAGGGATAATGATATAAAGGTAAAATATCTGCACTCGGATATAGACACTATGGAGAGGGTTGAGATAGTGAGAGATCTCCGTCTTGGCGTATTTGATGTGCTTGTTGGAATCAACCTTCTGAGAGAGGGACTTGACATACCGGAGATCACTCTGGTGGCAATACTGGATGCTGATAAGGAAGGTTTCCTGAGATCGGAGACATCACTCATCCAGACCATAGGAAGAGCAGCCCGAAATGTGGATGGACATGTCATCATGTATGCGGATACTATCACGGGTTCTATGAAGTATGCCCTCGATGAGACGAGCAGACGTCGTGAGATACAGCAGAAGTATAATGAGGAACATGGAATAACCCCTAAGACTATAGAGAAGAGCATAAGGGATCTCATAACCATAGAGGTGAAGAAGGAGGAACTTCCAGATGAGGATAAGGACGCTGAGTCCATGACGAAGAAGGAGCTTCAGAAGGTTATCGCCAAGCTGACCAAGAAGATGAATATGGCGGCAGCAGACCTCAACTTTGAGGTGGCGGCGGAGATCAGAGATCAGCTCAAGGTGTACAAGGCGGCACTGAGAGATTATGATAAGGACTGAAATATAAATAATAAAGAGAAAAGGTTAGATCAAGATGGAAGACAATAAGAATTATGAACGTGGTGAGCATCTGGAGAATATAACGGATGCGAGCATGAAAGATGATGATTATTTCAACGCCAGCAGGAATATTGACAGGAAGTATATTACTATTGAGGGCGCACGTGAAAATAATCTGAAAAATATCAATGTCAAGATTCCAAGGGACAAATTTGTTGTCGTGACAGGACTTTCGGGATCAGGTAAGTCTTCACTGGCATTTGACACGATATATGCGGAGGGACAGAGACGATACATGGAGTCGCTGTCCTCCTATGCGAGACAGTTCCTTGGACAGGCTGAGAAGCCGGACGTGGATAAGATAGAGGGACTTTCCCCTGCAATCTCCATAGATCAGAAGTCAACAAACAGAAATCCCCGATCCACAGTTGGCACTGTCACTGAGATATACGACTATTTCAGACTTCTCTATGCCAGAGTGGGAATACCACACTGCCCGAACTGTGGTAAGGTCATAAGCAGACAGACGGTTGACCAGATGGTGGATGAGATCATGAAGCTACCTGAGAGGACAAAGTTCATGGTGCTTGCGCCTGTGGTCAGAGGCCGAAAGGGAGAGCATGTAAAGCTGCTGGAGAAGGCAAAGAAGAGCGGATTTGTCAGAGTGGTAGTCGATGGCAGCATGTATGAGCTGTCGGAGGAGATAAAGCTCGATAAGAACAAGAAGCACAGTATAGATATAGTTGTCGATCGTCTGGTTGTAAGACAGGATGTGGAGAGGCGACTCACAGATTCCATAGAGACCGCACTTCAGCTTGCAGAGGGGCTTATGAAGATTGAGGTGATCGGGGAGAGGGATGAGAATGGTGTTCAGAAGGAGAATACCATTATCAATTTCTCAGACAGTTTTTCATGCCCGGATTGCGGAATCAGCATAGATGAGATAGAGCCGAGAAGCTTTTCGTTCAACAATCCATTTGGCGCATGCCCGACATGTGCAGGGCTTGGGTTCAAGATGGAATTTGATCCGGATCTTATGATACCCGATCAGAGTTTGTCGATAAATGATGGAGCCATAGTGGTTCTGGGATGGCAGTCGTGCAATGATGGCAAAAGCTATTCAAATGCAATACTCAGGGCACTCAGTGCGGAGTATGGATTCTCTCTTGATACGCCATTTCAGGATTATCCACAGGATATCAAGGATCTCTTATTATATGGAAAGAACTCTCGCCCGGTTAAGGTGTACTATAAAGGACAGCGCGGGGAGGGAGTGTATGATATAACATTTGAGGGACTCATAAAGAGTGTTGCCAGAAGATACAGGGAGACATCTGCGGAGTCCACAAAGGCCGAGTATGAGACATTCATGACTGTAACTCCGTGTGAGGTCTGTGGTGGTAAGAGACTTAAGCCGACAGCCCTTGCTGTTACAGTTGGAGATAAGAATATTGCCGAACTTACAGAACTACCTATCACAGAACTTGCAAAGTTCATGAAGGATCTGGAACTCACTGACAGACAGAAGATGATAGGTGCGGCCATACTCAAGGAGATCAGGTCGAGACTGCATTTCCTTATAGATGTGGGACTTGACTATCTGTGCCTGAGCAGAGGTACAAGTACGCTCTCAGGTGGAGAGGCACAGAGAATAAGACTTGCCACGCAGATAGGTTCAGGTCTGGTCGGAGTTGCATATATTCTGGATGAGCCAAGTATCGGACTTCACCAGAGGGACAATGACAAGCTGATAGCAGCGCTCAAGAATCTGAGAGACCTTGGAAATACGCTTATCGTTGTAGAGCACGACGAGGATACCATGAGGGCGGCGGATCACATTATAGATATAGGACCGGGAGCCGGTGCAAATGGTGGATATGTGGTAGCTGAGGGTACGGCTGAAGACATTATGAAATGTGAGAATTCTATCACCGGTGACTACTTAAGCGGCAGGAAGAAGATAGAGGTTCCGGATGTGAGGAGAAAGCCAACCGGATGGCTCACTGTCAAGAATGCTTATGAGAACAATCTCAAGCATATAGATGTGGACATACCACTTGGAATCATGACATGTGTGACGGGTGTGTCTGGTTCAGGAAAGAGTTCTCTGGTAAATGAGATCCTGTACAAGAAACTTGCGAGAAGACTCAATAAAAGCAGGGTTAAGGCAGGAAAGCATGACCATATCATCGGTTATGATGCTTTGGACAAGATCATAAATATAGACCAGTCACCTATAGGAAGAACTCCGAGATCCAATCCGGCTACCTACACAGGTACGTTTGACCTGATAAGAGACCTGTTTGCCGGTACAAAGGATGCCAAGGCAAGAGGTTACGGCAAGGGAAGATTCAGCTTCAATGTATCTGGTGGACGATGTGAGGCGTGTCGTGGAGATGGAATAATCAAGATAGAGATGCACTTCCTGCCAGATATATATGTGCCATGTGAGGTGTGCGGAGGAAAGAGATACAACAGGGAGACCCTTGAGGTGCGATATAAA
>OKRS01002121.1_pt1 | contig 11866 bp, 8 predicted proteins | sample 1601191 | NCBI WGS metagenome assembly OKRS01 (sample SAMEA3541509, study PRJEB24748) | human gut metagenome | biome: human gut; feature: human-associated habitat; material: faeces | place: China | collected 2012 | reverse complement strand
GGGCATTGGATCACGTCCAAGATTTGGGATTCTGAAAAAGATTGGACATTCGATACGAAGGAATCTTTTTTAGGGCAAGGCGATTTTGGCCCTCGCATCCAGAATGCTCGGGCAGATTTTGCGTCCGCTGATACGGACGCATTTTATTTTTCTTTTATTTTTTCTTCCCGTTGGTACTGCACATGAAAATGAGCGTGTTTGTAACGGTCATTCTGACCTTCGTGCTGAACTACGCGGCGTATCTGGCTGAAATTTACCGAGGCGGCATCAACAGCGTGGACAAGGGACAGCATGAGGCGGCGTTCGCGCTGGGACTGAGCAAAAAGCAGACCATGCTTGACATCATCCTGCCGCAGACGATGAAAGCGGTGCTGCCACCGATCGTCAACGAGGCGATCACACTGGTCAAGGATACCCAGAAACTGCTCCCGCTCAACCCCGAGAAGCAGAAGAACATCTATATGGTCGTCAACCGCATGACGGATATCACACCGATGCTTTTCGCGGCGCTGCTGTATCTGCTCATCAATCTGGTCCTGACCATGTTCGCGGGCAGACTGGAGAAGTACTTCGCGCGATATGACCGGAAGGAGGAGTATTGATGGAAAAGATTTTGGAAATGAAGGACATCGTCAAGGACTTTGGGGATTTTCGGGCTGTCGATCATGTCGATTTTTCGATGGAAAAGGGCGAGATCGTTGCCATCATCGGACCGTCCGGCTCCGGCAAAAGCACCTTGCTGCGCTGCATCAACCGACTAATACGTCCCACTTCAGGAGAAATAATAATCAACGATACTGATATTTCGAAGGCTTCAAAGCAACAACTGCTGCAAATACGCAGAAAGGAACTTGCCATGGTATTTCAGCACTTCGGCTTACTACCCCACCGCTCCGTTTTGCACAACATTGCTTTCGGATTGGAACTGCAAGGAGTAGAAAAAGAAGAACGTGAAAAGAGGCAGCTGATCAGCGAAAAGAAAGAGCGGGCAGAGATGGAGGCATCCTATGTCTGGCGGGATCTGCATCAGTTAGAAAATGAAGCGGAACAGCTGAAAAGAAGCTGTGAAGAGAAACGCAGAGAATGGGAAAGCTGGGTAAATGAAGATAAAAAGCGGAAGAAACGGGAAGAGGCAGCAGGATATTTTGCCGGGTGGAGGATTCATCCACTGGAGGCAGTGAGTATGCTGGGGGCATTTTTTGTGACTTTTCTGCTTTTTCATAAGCCGTGGAATTTTCTTGTGGCAATCGTGGTGGCACTGGCTGAAGGGCTGTATGTCTGGAATTGTCTGAAAGATGGAAAGAAGAAAAAGAAAGCCAGATTACAGGAGATAAAAGAACAGGGCATTTCTCTCAAGGCAGATTATGAGAGGCAGAAAGGAAAGCTTGCAAAAGTACAGGAAACCTATCATGAAAAAGAAGTGTTGTATGAAAATCTGCAGGAACGAGTCGGCGAGTTCGATGAGATGAACAGTGAAGAGATAGAGCGATTAAAAAACAAGCAGGGTGTTGAACTTGCTATGGAACAGTTGACCAGACTTGCCGCACAGATGCAGAGCCGGACAAGCGATCTTATGAATACAGAAGTATCTGCAATCATGGATGCCATCACAGATGGAAAATATAACAAACTCTGGGTAGACGAAAATCTGCATGTGCAGCTTATGAGTAATGGAAAAAAGATATCCATGGATCAGGTAAGCCGTGGAACTCTGGAACAGATTTATTTTGCAATCCGGATGGCCGCAACAAAAATTCTCCACGAGGAAGAATGTCCGGTGATCCTGGATGATACATTCGGCTATTATGACGACAGTAGACTTGTGCAGACCCTTCGCTGGCTGAAAGACAGTAAGCGGCAGGTAATTATATTCAGCTGTCAGAAGCGGGAGATGGAAATGCTGGAAAAGATGGGATGTGCATATCATAAGGTGATGTTGTAAAGACAAGGAGGAAGATTTTATGATTCGGCTTCAGGATATTGCAGAAATGGCAGGTGTCAGCCGTACTACGGTATCTAATGTTATAAATGGCAATACCAAAAGAGTTTCCCAGAAAACGATTGATAAAATCACGACTATTCTTAAAGAACAGAACTATGTTCCGCATATGGGTTCCGTGATGCTTTCCGGCCATGGTTCCAGAATTATAGGTGTAGTACTCGGATTTTCTTATGCCCATGGTATGCAGTCACTTCAGGATCCATTTGTGGGAGAACTGATCGGAACGATTCAGATGGAAACGGAAGAAAATGGATATTATGTTATGCTTATTGGCGGTGAAAGTATTCAGAATGTAGTGGATATTGCCTCAAAATGGAATGTAGAGGGATTGCTTATCCTTGGCTACAATGAAGAACAGTATCGCAGTCTTTCGCGCAGATTAAACAAGAAAATGATTCTGATCGATGCTTATCCGGAAGGTGCTTATACCTTTCAGAATGTCGGTATAGATGATTATTCGGGAGGGTATCAGATCGGAGAATACCTGTATTCCTGTGGATATAAGAAAGCATTGTTTGTTGCGGAAACGGAGAGAGACAGTGATTACTATCGGTGGATGGGATTCAAACAGGCGATGGAAAAATCGGGGGGATTCTGCAGTCGCTCCCGATATATAATTATTCCGGGTGAAAAAAGATTGCGTCTCAGAAAATACAGAGAGCTTCTCCCACGTTTTTTAGAAGCAAAAGCACTTGCGTTTTCCTCAGATTATAATGCGATAGAAGCGATAAATTTCTTTTTTGATGAAGGCATCATGGTCCCGAATCAGATTTCTGTTACAGGATATGATGACAGTGTCTACGCAAGTATGGTTCGACCGAAACTGACAACGGTTCATCAGGATGTTCCGCAAAAGGCGCATGTGGCGCTGAAACGTCTGCTGAAATTAATTCAGGGAGAGACACTGGACGAATTAAATATAAAAAATCCAGTCTATCTGGTAAAGAGGGATTCTGTCAGGGAATGACAGGATCCTTTTTTCAACTTTGCATGTATACAGGTAAGCCGGTGGAATGGTCTGGTTGTTTTTGTGCAGACTGTATAAAAACAGGAAATAAACTTTGTTGTCTTTTATAGTTTCGCGAGAAACCTCTTGATTTTGCTAAGATGTATGGGGTATCATGAATAGTGTTATTACAGGAGCGGTTAAATAATACTAAACAATTATAAACGAGGAGATTTGGCATGGAGAAAAAATGGTGGAAAGAAAGTGTAGTATATCAGATATATCCAAAGAGTTTTAAAGACAGTAACGGTGATGGTGTGGGAGATATCAGAGGAATCATACAGAAACTGGATTACCTTAAAGAACTTGGGGTAAATGTATTGTGGATTTCTCCGATGCTGGAATCACCTCAAGACGATAATGGTTACGATATTTCTGATTACCGCAGAATTTATGAAGAATATGGAACGATGGAGGATTACGAGGAATTGTTGTGTGAAGCACACAAAAGATCCATCAGGATTCTGATGGATCTCGTAGTCAACCATACTTCAGATGAACATAACTGGTTTATTGAAAGCAGAAAATCAAAAGATAATCCATATCGTGATTATTATATCTGGAAAGATCCGGTAAACGGAAAAGAACCTAATAACTGGGGCGGAGTATTTGGCGGTTCTGCATGGGAATATGATCCGCAAACTCAGATGTATTATCTGCATCTGTTTTCAAAAAAACAGCCGGATCTCAATTGGGAAAATGAAAAAGTACGCCAGGAAGTTTATGACATGATGAAATTCTGGTGTGAAAAAGGAATCGATGGCTTCCGAATGGATGTTATCAGTATGATTTCCAAAGATCAGAGATTTCCGAACGGAGAAATGAATAACGGTCTTTATGGAGACTTTGGACCATATTGTGTACATGGTCCAAGAATCCACGAATTCCTTCAGGAAATGAATCAAAAAGTTCTTTCAAAATATGATATCATGACAGTCGGTGAGACCGCAGGAGTCACAATAGAAGAAGCACAGAAATATGCGGGTGATGACCGAAATGAATTGAACATGGTATTCCAATTCGAGCATGTGGAGAGTGGATGCGGAGATTATGGAAAGTGGACGACTGCAAAATATGACTTCAAAGAGTTCAAAAATATTATGATCAAATGGCAGGAAGAACTTCAGGGTAAGGCGTGGAACAGTTTGTTTTTAGGTAATCATGATCAACCGAGAAGTGTCAGCCGTTTTGGAAATGACAATCCGGTATACAGAGAAACCTCCGCAAAAATGCTGGCGACCTGTATTCATATGATGCAGGGAACGCCATATGTATATCAGGGTGAAGAGCTTGGTATGACAAACATTTACTTTGACAAACTGGAAGATTACCGTGATATTGAAAGTATTAATTACTTTAAAGAGTTTACGGAATCAGGTCTTATGACTCCGGAACACATGATGAAATGTCTGATGCTGAGAAGCCGTGACAATGCGAGAACTCCGATGCAGTGGGACGACAGTAAACAGGCTGGATTCACAGAGGGCGAGCCGTGGATCAAAGTGAATCCGAACTACAAGAAGATCAATGCAGCACAGCAGCTTGAAGATCCGGATTCTGTTTTCCACTACTATCAGAAACTGATCCGATTGCGTAAAGAAAAAGACATTATTGTTTATGGTGAATTTGAACCTCTTTACCGTGAGGATGAACAGATTTTTGCGTACACAAGAAAACAGGATCAGGAAAAGCTTCTGACTGTCTGCAACTTCAGCGATAAGAATGCAGAAGTAGAAGTGCCGGAAGAATTTAAAGGCGCAGAGTGCCTGATCACAAACCTTGGAAGAAAAGAATTTGAAAGAAAAATTGTTCTGAATCCATATGAAGCATTTGTACTATATTATAAACACTAGGTGATAAAGAAATGATTAGAAAATATAGATATGGAACTCCGTTTGATACGGAGGCACTGACTGAAAAGATTGAAACAACTAAGGGCGTTCTCCCGTATGGAGAAGTCAGTCAGGAGGAAGGATTTGTTTTTACTTATATCATGGATGAAGATGACATTGTCTATGGTCTGGGTGAAGCCAATCGTGGAATCAACAAGAGAGGGTACTGTTATATCAGTAATTGTACAGATGATCCGGTACACACAGAGGACAAGCGTTCTCTGTACGGAGCCCACAACTTCATTGTTGTGAGCGGAAAGAGGACGTTTGGATTGTTTTTCGACTATCCCTCAAAACTGACCTTTGATATTGGATATGACAGAGAGGATACCCTTAAGGTATCTTGCGAAAATGCTGACTTGGATATCTACGTGCTTGAAGGTGAGAATGCTTATGATATCGTAAAACAGTTCCGCCATGTAATCGGACGCAGCTATATCCCACCGAAGTTTGCCTTTGGTTTCGGACAGAGCCGCTGGGGTTATACGACGAAAGAAGATTTCCGTACTGTCGCAAAAGGATATCGGGAGAATCATATTCCGATCGACATGATTTACATGGATATTGACTATATGCAGTCATTCAAAGATTTCACAGTGAGTGAAGAAAATTTTCCGGATTTTCCGGAATTCGTACAGGAAATGAATGACCAGAGTATTCGCCTGATTCCGATCATTGATGCCGGTGTCAAGGTTGAGCCGGGATATGAGATTTACGAGGAAGGTGTCAAAAACAACTATTTCTGCAAAAGAGAAGACGGAAGTGATTTCGTTGCAGCTGTATGGCCGGGAGATACCCATTTTCCGGATATGCTGAATCCGGAAGCCAGAAAATGGTTCGGGGACAAATATCGTTTTCTGATCGAACAGGGAATAGAAGGTTTCTGGAATGATATGAACGAGCCTGCGATCTTTTATTCTTCCGAAGGCCTTGCAGAGGCAAGAGAACTTGCCGGAGAGTTTGCAAAGGATACCGAAGGCAAGATCCATCCTTGGGAAATGCAGGACAAGATGCTCAGTATTGCGAATAATCCGGAAGACTATAAAAGATTTTATCACAATGTGGATGGCAAAAAGATCCGCCATGACAAAGTACATAATCTTTTTGGCTATAATATGACAAGAGCGGCCGGAGAAGCGTTTGAACGCATTGACCCGGAAAAACGTTTTCTGATGTTTTCCAGATCTTCTTACATCGGAATGCATCGTTATGGCGGAATCTGGACCGGAGATAATAAATCCTGGTGGTCACATATCCTTCTTAACCTGAAGATGCTGCCGTCTCTGAACATGTGTGGTTTCCTGTATACAGGTGCTGACCTTGGAGGTTTTGGTGCTGATACAACAAGAGAATTGCTGCTACGTTTTCTCGCACTTGGTGTATTTACACCACTGATGCGTAATCATTCGGCGACGGGGACAAGAGAGCAGGAGTGTTATCAATTCGAAAATATCGAGGATTTCCGTGCTGTCATTAACACCAGATATCGTCTTGTGCCGTATCTGTACAGCGAGTATATGAAAGCTGCGCTGAGTGATGATATGTATTTTAAGCCTTTAGGGTTTGTTTATCCGGATGACAAGAGAGCAATCCGCGTAGAGGATCAGCTGATGCTCGGAAACGAGATCATGATCGCTCCGGTTTACGAGCAGAACGCAAGAGGACGTTATGTTTATCTGCCGGAGGAAATGAAATTTATCAAGTTCCTGCCGGATGGAAGCATTTCGGAAGAGATTCTCGCGAAAGGTATCCATTATGTAGATGTGGCATCAAATGAAGTACCGCTCTTCATTCGAAATGGTAAATGTATCCCGGTTGCAGAAGCGGCAGAGTGTGTGAAGGATATTGATACCGAACATCTGCAGCTTATCGGATACGAAAACAGCAGTTATACCATGTATGAGGATGATGGGATCCGCAAAGATTACGATAAAAAAGAGAATTACCGAGTATTCACAAATTAACGTTTAAGAGTAAAAAAATACTGCCTGAATATCAGAAAATGATATTCAGGCAGTATTTTTTGTCATACAGCGGAAAAATTTCGCTCGTATAAATTAGTCAATCGCTTCCCCTTTTTTATATTTCTCAACTACATGCTGGATACGTTCGCTTGGATCAAGGATGCTGCTGATAGAAGCATCATGGTTCAGTGTATCGATCACCAGTGCGATGTACTTGCTCATGTCGCAGTTGATGTAGTAAGGACGGCTGAGCAGTTCCGGTGTCTGATAGATCAGGTTTGTTGTGAGGATTCCGCTGATCAGTCCTTCTTCGTAAGCCTGGTCGAATTTTTCCATACCGTTTGTGAAAAGTCCGAAGGTTGCAGCAGCGTAGATACGTTTTGCTTTACGCATCTTGAGCTGGCGTGCTACATCGAGGATACTGTCACCTGACGAAATCATATCATCGAGGATGATTACGTCTTTTCCTTCTACGGAAGAGCCAAGGAATTCGTGTGCTACGATCGGGTTACGTCCGTCTACGATGGTTGTGTAGTCACGGCGTTTGTAGAACATACCCATGTCGAGTCCGAGTACGTTGGCAAAGTAGATCGCACGTCCGGTTGCACCTTCATCCGGGCTGATCGCCATCATATGGTCAGCATCGATCTGAAGATCCGGTACATGCTTTAAAAGTCCTTTTACGAACTGGTAAGTCGGACGGATCGTCTCAAATCCGTTCAGCGGGATCGCATTCTGGACACGTGGGTCGTGTGCATCGAAAGTGATGATATTGTCAACACCCATGCGGACAAGCTCCTGCAGACCAAGTGCACAGTCCAGTGATTCACGGCCGCTTCTCTTGTGCTGGCGGCTTTCATACAGGAAAGGCATAATGACGTTCAGACGACGTGCTTTTCCTCCTACAGCGGCGATGACACGCTTCAGGTTCTGGAAATGGTCGTCCGGTGACATATGGTTGGTATTGCCGCTGAGCGAATAAGTCAGGCTGTAGTTGCAGACATCGACCATCAGATAAAGGTCTTTTCCACGTACAGACTCATTGATAATACCTTTGGCTTCACCAGATCCAAAACGCGGTACCTTTGCGTTGATCAGATAGTTCGGCTTTTCGTAGCCGTTGAAAACAAGATTGTCTTTCTGGAAACGAGTCTCTTCCTTTCTCCATTTTACGAGATAGTCATTGACTTTATTTCCCATCTCTTCACAGCCGTCTACAGCAATAATGCCGAGAGAGCCAACTGGAATATTATCCAGAATTCGTTCACTTCGATGTAACATCAGTGTTCCTCCCTGTACATAAGTTTCTTTTGAATGCGGATATCATCACCGGCAAGGCGAAGTATCTTATAATGGTTGCTTATCCGGGAAAATGTACGTTCTGTATAGTTCGTCTTGATTTCCTCCAGAGTAAGATTAGTAGAAATGATCGTGGATTTCCTGTTCAGGATCCGATCATTTAAACACACAAAAAGCTGAGAAACGACAAAGTCTGTATTTCGTTCGGTTCCCAGGTCATCAATGATCAGCAGATCACACTGGTGGATCTGCTCATATAAAAGACAGCTCTCATCATTCCGGGTCAGTGCTTTTTCAAGGAGCGCATCGAAAAATTCAGAGGCAGTCAGGTAAAGAACGGAATGCAGAGAATCCATCACTTCTTTTGCAATGCAGTGACTGAGAAATGTCTTCCCAATACCAGTATTCCCAAAAAGGAGCAGATTACCATGTTCGGTATCAAAATTGTGGATGAAATTCATACATTCCTGATAAGCCCGCGTTGCAAGCTCGCGGGAATTCTGACCGGAAAGCCGGTCTCTATAATTGGATGAATAATAATCAAAATTAAAATGTTCAAAATTTTCCTGTTCGAGAAGCCCTTTTAAGTTGGACTGGGTGTAGAACAGATCAATGATCGCTTTTAAAAAGCAATGGCACTTTTTCGTGCCGACATAGCCGGTATCCTGACAGTCCGGACATTCAAAATGCTGTTCCAGATAGTCTTCCGGGAATCCGGCGTCGGAAAGGAGTCGGCGGCGTCTGTCAGAAAGAGACCGGATATCTTCCTTCAAAGAAGCGAGGGCAGTGTCATCGCCTGCGAGCAGCTTTTTCGCCTGATCAAGACTGGCAGAAGAAATAGAGGCATCAATCGATGCAAGCTCCGGAACCTTCTGGCAGGCACGCTCGTAGTGAAGATTCGCGAGGTCGCGGCTCTTCGCTCTTTTTTCTTCATATACGCGCATCAGCGCATTGTATTGTGAATTAGTTAACGGCACAGTGTTCCCCTTTCTTAGTTACTGCGTAATAATTTTTTGGTAAGCTCGTCCATATTGTAAGAACGTTCTTCAAAATTACGGAATTTGGAAGGCTGCTGGGCAGAAGGTGTACGGTTTTGCCCCGAAGGAGTTTTCTTCCGGTCTTTTTCCTGCTCAAAGGCAGAATCAAGACGCTCAACATCTGCCAGTGTACGAACGTTGCCCGTCTTCCAGTTTTCGAGAATCTTGTCAGTATATTCAAAACTTGGCTGGTGGATCGCACTGATGGTGCGGTTGCATGCTTCCAGAATGAGATCCAGTTCGAAATTCCCATCCTCCAGCCATTTGCGGATATAATCCAGTTCGGCAGATGCAGGTCCCCGCCCTTTGATGCCAAATGCATTCAGGATAGAATAGCAGGTTTTGTTGTAAAATGCAGAGGAATTACGTGCCTGATCGACGGTTGTAATATGTTCATCTGCCCATGAAAGTGCTACTTTCTGAATGTAATGCATGCTCTTATGTCCGTTCTCCACACAGTATTCGATCAGATACTCGATCAGGTCTGCGGAAAAACCAAGGGAATCATAAAAGTAGGTAATCGCATCAACATCGGTACGGGATAAGGTTTTGCCAAGATATTGTTCAGCAATAAAAAGAATCTGCTTTAATTCTCTTCTTGCAGCAAGGGAACGTCTTGATGCAGGAAGATTCTGACCGGCAGCTTTGTCTGAAACAGTGGTATTTCCATCAGACTGCGCGACCGGAGATTTTTCATGAACGGAAGCAGACTGTGCGGAAGGTGTATGGAAAGCCGCTTTGACAGGTGTCTGATGAGTTGGTGCTTTTCCGATACAGATTCCGGCGAGTTCATTTGTTTCGTCATATTCGAGAGAAAGAATTCCTTCTTTTTCCCAGTATTTGAGTGCGCGCAGGATATCGCCTTCGGTATTCTCCAGAAGGTCTGCCATCTGCGGGATATCCGGAAGCTGCTCCGGGATATTCTGATAACGGAGAAGAAGAAGATAGACTTTTACATATTCTCCGTTCGCAGATACCATATAATGATCGATAAAGTCATTCTCCACGATCGTTATGTTATTGTGGGAATGATTGCGCAAAATAAGTGCACTCATAATTTCCGCTTCCTTTCTTTTCTGACTTTGTTCATTATAACATCATCCCAGATTGTAAAAAAGAATTTTCTGACGGAAATTTTTGTTATTACAGATAAAATTTCGCAAATATTGGAGAAAATCAAGCTTTTAACAGGTCTTCCCCAATGGTTACAACATCTCCGGCACCCATTGTGATCAGAAGATCGCCAGGCTGGCAATGGGTGGTGACGAATTCTTCGATGGCTGCAAAGCTTGGAAGATAAGTTGCGTCACATCCATGTTCTTTGACTGCATCTGCAAGCTGTGTAGAAGAGATGCCTAAAGTATCTGTCTCACGCGCTGCATAGATGTCAGCAAGGATTACATGGTCTGCATGTGCGAGTGCTTCAGCAAATTCTGAGAATAATGCTTTTGTACGTGTATAAGTATGTGGCTGGAAAATACACCACAGCTTTTTATGTGGATAATGTGCAGCACTTTTCAGCGTTGCTGCGATCTCTGTCGGATGGTGTGCGTAATCATCAATGATAGTCACTCCGCCGACTTCACCTTTGTATTCAAAACGGCGGTCTGTTCCGTGGAAGGAAGCAAGACCTGTCTGGATCGTCTCCGCAGGAACACCAAGAATATCGGCAACTGCGATTGCCGCAAGTGCGTTATATACGTTGTGCTCACCGCCAACTGCAAGAGCGAGATGTGCAACATTCTGTCCGTCTTTTACGACATCGAAAGAGGCATTGCCCTGTTCGTTATAAGTAATATTGGCTGCACTGTAATCCAGGGAAGCTTCTTTGCCAAAAGTGATAACACGACAGGAAAGATCGGAGGTGATCTCTTCAATTTTATCAATATCTCCGTTGATGACGAGAGTTCCGTTTTCCGGAAGAAGCTTAGCAAAAAGGTGGAAAGAATTACGGATATCGTCCAGGTCTTTAAAAAAGTCCAGGTGATCCGCATCCACATTCAGAATAATACCGATTTTCGGGAAAAAGTGCAGGAAACTGTTGGTATATTCGCATGCTTCCGTAATAAAAAGGTCAGGTCCGCCGACACGGATATTGCCTTCGATCGCTTTCAGGATACCGCCGACAGAGATTGTCGGATCCAGGTCTGCTGCAAGAGCAATATGAGAAAGCATAGAGGTTGTGGTTGTCTTACCGTGTGTACCGGATATAGCAACCGGTGTCTTATAGTTAGTCATAAGCTGACCGAGTAATTCTGCTCTGGATAACATCGGAAGATTCTGACGCTTTGCTTCTGCAAATTCTTCGTTGTCTTCGTGGATCGCTGCGGTATAAACTACAAGGTCGATACCGTCTATAATATTGGAAGCTTTCTGACCGTAAAATACGGTTGCACCATTCTGAGACAGATGATCCGTAAGTGCCGATTCTTTGTTATCGGATCCGGATACTGTGAAGCCTTCTTCAAGAAGGATCTCAGCGAGTCCACTCATACTGATGCCGCCAATTCCGATGAAGTGGATATGGCAAGGCTGATTAAAATCAATTTTATACATAATGACACTTCCTGTTCTGTGAATTTGTTTCATAGTATTTGACTTACGTGCATAATTATATGATGATACCAGGGTCAAAAGGTCAGAAAGCCGATGCAAGCTTGCTTGCA
>OKRS01002120.1_pt1 | contig 11869 bp, 10 predicted proteins | sample 1601191 | NCBI WGS metagenome assembly OKRS01 (sample SAMEA3541509, study PRJEB24748) | human gut metagenome | biome: human gut; feature: human-associated habitat; material: faeces | place: China | collected 2012 | reverse complement strand
TGGCGTGCAGAGCAGGAGCAGCGTCCCACCTGGCGCGGACTGATCCTCAGCGAGATCGATGAGCTGATCCGGCAGAGCGTCACCGAAAAGCAGTTTTACTATCTGCTTCGTCAAAAGGGCTATGAGGTGAAATTCGGCAAGGATATTTCGGTGCGCCCTCCCGGTAAGGAGCGCTTTGTCCGTCTGACCCGGAATTTCGGAGAGGCTTACACCGCCGAGGCCATCCGGCAGCGTATTTTGCAACAGCCCCTGCCGCAGCCGGAGCGGCAAATGACCGATAAACCAAGGCCAAAAACCTACCGCGTCCAAGGCAGCCGGCAAGCTGCGTGCAAGATCACCGGCTTTCGCGCACTGTATTTCTATTACTGCTACAAGCTTGGTATCTTCCCCAAAGGCCGTCCGCAAAACCGGACGCGGCTCCATTTTCTGCTGCGGGAAGATCTGCTCAAACTGAATAACATCTCACAGGAAGTACGGCTGCTCGCACGGCATCAAATTGATACCGCCGAGCAGCTTGCTTTATATAAAAAGGAACAGGAGGTGAATATCCGAGAATTGTCCGCCAAACGCCGGGTACTGCAAAATGCGCTGCGCACAAAGGCAGTCCGGGACAGTCCCAAACAGGCCGACGCACATCGGGCGCAGATCCGGGAGTTGTCCGAAAGGCTCAAAGCGCTGCGCCGGGAAGTGCATCTGTGCGACGATATTGCCGAGCGCTCCGGCGTGATGGCGGAGAAACTGAAAGCTGTCCGGGAGGACGCACAAAAACAACGACAAAAGGAGGAACAACAGCATGAACACATCCGGAGACGCAGCTGAACAGGTCATCCGACTGAGCTTGGAGGGCATGGAGGTTGCGGCAAAAATCACCGGCAGTGCGGCAAAGGAGGTGGCGGCGCTTCTGTACGCAGCACTGAAAAACCGGGACAAGAACAAAATCAAAGGACGCCAGCGACTTACCTCCATGCTGCGCAGCGGCAAGGAGGCCTATCGCTCCTCTCACGCCATCGTCACGGCGCTCAAGGCGGGCGTTGAGTCCGTCGGCGGCGATTCCGACATTGTCAACATCGTTGAGGATACAACGCATGCGAGCGCGCAGGTATTGATGACGGCGGACGGCCTTGTCGACCTGCTGATCCCCCGCGGCGGCAAGGGGCTCATCCGCGCGTGCGTGGAAAATGCAAGCGTTCCCTGCATCGAGACCGGCACGGGCATCTGCCATGTGTACGTCGACAGGGACGCTGACCTCAACATGGCGGTAAAGATCATCGAAAACGCCAAGACGAGCCGCCCGTCCGTCTGCAACGCGGAGGAGGTCTGCCTTGTCCACCGCGACATTGCAAAGGAATTTCTCCCCAAGCTCAAGGCCGCGCTTGTCGACAAGCGTAGGGAAGCGGGCCTTGTCCCCGTCGAGCTGCGGCTCGACGAAGCCGCGGCGGAGATCATTCCCGGCACGGCGGCAACGGAGCTCGACTTCGACACGGAATTTCTCGATTACATTCTCGCCGTCGCGGTCGTAGATGATCTGGATGCGGCCATCGCACATGTCCAGCATCACTCGACGCACCACAGCGATTGCATCGTGACCGAGAACCAAGCCGCGGCCGACCGCTTTGTCGACGAGGTCGACAGCGCGGCGGTGTACGTCAACGTCTCCACCCGCTTCACCGACGGCGGGGAGTTCGGCCTCGGCTGCGAGATGGGCATTTCGACGCAGAAGCTCCACGCGCGCGGCCCGATGGGGCTCGACGAGCTGAGCACCTATAAATACGTCATCACCGGCAGCGGCCAGATTCGATAACAGGAAAGGCGCACACTCCGATGTACCACAACGACAAAAAGTACGCATTGACAAACTGCGTGCTTCTCGACGGCTCTGAGCACATGGAGCCGCAGACGGGCAAGGCCGTCTGCATCGACGGCGAGAAAATCAATGAGATCGTCGACGCACAGCATATCCCCGCAGGCTATGAGGCAGTCGACCTCGGCGGAAAATATGTGCTGCCGGGTCTCATCAACATGCACGTGCACCTGCCCGCCTCGGGCAAGCCGAAAAAGAAGGCGAGCGACCCCAAAAAGCTCGTCAAGCTCATCACCTTCTGCGCGCTGACGAACAGGATCGGCGTCAACATGTGCGAGGGCTACGCCAAAACCGAGCTGCTCTCCGGCGTCACGACCATCCGCACAGTCGGCGGCGTCGCCGATTACGACACGAAAATTCGCGACCTCGCCGCGGCGGGCAAAATTCTTGCCCCGCGCGTGCTGGCGTCGAACATGGCGGTCTCCGTCCCCGGCGGGCACATGGCGGGTTCGCTCGCCTACGAGGCGCACTCCGCCGAAGAGGCCGCGGCGCTCGTCGAAAAGATTGCCGCCGAAAAGCCCGACCTCATCAAGCTGATGATCACCGGCGGCGTGCTGGACGCCGAAGTCGTGGGCGAGCCGGGCGTGCTGCGCATGCAGCCCGAGCTTGTCAAGGCCGCGTGCGACAAGGCACATTCGCTCGGCATGATTGTCGCGGCGCACGTTGAGAGCCCTGAGGGCGTGATGGTCGCGCTGCAAAACGGCGTCGACTCCATCGAGCACGGCGCGCAGCCAAGCGATGAAATGATCACGCTCTTCAAGCAGCGCAAGGCGTTCCAAATTTCGACCATTTCCCCCGCCCTGCCCTACGCGCTCTTCGACCGCAGCATTTCGCACGCGACGTATGAGCAGCAGGAAAATGGCAAGATCGTCTTCGACGGCATCGTCGCGCTCGCAAAGGCAAACCTCGCCGCGGGCGTGCCAGTCGGTCTCGGCACGGACGTCGGCTGCCCGTACATCACACATTACGACATGTGGCGCGAGCTGCACTATTTCGTCAAATACTGCGGCGTGACGCCCGCGTTCGCGCTCTACAGCGCGACAAAACTCAATGCCCGGCTCGCGGGCATCGGTGATCTGACCGGCAGCATTGAGGCGGACAAGCAGGCCGACCTGATCGTCTGCTCCGGCAACCCTCTTCAGAATTTGAGCGCGCTGCGTGAGCTCGACATGGTCGTCAAGGGCGGCTATCGCATCGACAAGCCGCAGATCAAGAAGATGGATGAGGTCGAGCGCGAGCTCGACAAGTTCCTGTAAGCGCTATGAAATACTTGGTACTATCCGACTCGCACGGCAATGTCGACAACATGGTGCGCGCGGTGGAGCTCGTAAAGCCGCAGGGCATCATCCATCTTGGCGACGGCTGGCGCGATGTCGAGGAGCTGCGTGAACTTTTCCCCAGCCTGCCGCTCGAGCAGGTCCCCGGCAACTGCGACTTCGGGCGCTTTGAAGCGCTTGAGCGCGTGCTGATTCTGGATGATCACCGCGTGCTCATCGCGCACGGGCACACGTTAGGGGTGAAGACCGGACTTCTCCGCGCGCAGTACCGCGCGCTCGAGATGAACGCCGACATTCTGCTCTTCGGCCACACGCACGTGCCGCTCGTGGACGCGGCGTCGCGGCCGATGATGATGAATCCCGGTTCGATTGGCGATCCCCGCCGCCCGACCTACGGCGTACTCGAATTCAGGGACGGACAAATTTACCCGTCGGTCTTTCGGCTGGACGCATAAAAAAAAGAGATGTACCTTGCGGTACATCTCTTTCTCTTTTCTCACCCGTTCCAAGCGCGCACCTGCTCGCGCAGCCAATTACACCAAGCGTCCACGCCCTCGCCGGTTTTGGCGGAGAGGGGGAATATCTTGAGCTTCGGGTTGCGCATGTGCGCGTATTCGACGACCTTTTCCATGTCGAAGTCGAAATACGGCAGCACGTCGATCTTGTTGATGATGAGCGCGTCGCACACAGTGAAGATGAGTGGGTACTTGAGCGGCTTGTCGTGTCCCTCCGGCACGGAGAGGATCATCGCGTTTTTGACCGCGCCCGTGTCGAACTCCGCGGGGCAGACGAGGTTGCCGACGTTTTCGAGCACGACGAGGTCCAAGTCCTTCGTGCCGATCTCCTTGAGGCCCTGCTCCGTCATGCTTGCATCGAGGTGGCACATGCCGCCCGTGTGGAGCTGGATGGACTTGACGCCCGCGTCCGCGATAGTCTTCGCGTCCACGTCGGAGTCGATGTCTGCCTCCATCACGCCGATGTGCAGCTCATCCTTGAGCGCTTCAAGCGTGCGCAGCAGCGTCGTCGTCTTGCCGCTGCCCGGCGAGGACATCAGGTTCAGCAGAAACGTTCTGTCCTGCTTGAGCTGCGTGCGAAGGCGTGCGGCCTCGCGGTCGTTGTCGGCGAAGACGCTCTCTTTCACCTCGATGATCTTATAGGGTTCTGTCATATCGCCTCGATCTCCTTTAAGTTGATCTCGCTGCCCTGCTTGAGCCACGTTTTTTCGCTGCCGCAGTGCGGGCAGGTGCGGCCAAACTGCACGGTGGGATAGTCGCGCCCGCAGCCCTCGCAGTACGTAACGGCGGGGATGGTCTCGATCTTGAGCGCGGCCTCCGGTAAAAGCTCGGTCTTCTTGACTGCCCAGTTCCAGCAGCTTTCGAGTTCGTGCGGGATCGCACCGGACACCTCGCCAAGCTCGAGCGTCACGGACGCGACGTTCGTCAGGCCGTTTTCCTCTCCGATCTTTTCCACGCTCTTGATGACGTGGAAGACAATGCCCAGCTCGTGCATTACTTGCTCTTTCTCGCCGCACGCTTGATCTTGAACTCACGCTTGATCATGTACGGCAGGATGGCCTTCATCTTGTCCTCACAGGCGTACATCTTGCTGCACTCCGGTCTCTCGCGGTGCAGGTGGATGGCGTCGAACGCGCACTTCGTCGTGCAGACGCCGCAGCCGATGCACTTGTTCGGGTCGACGATGCTCGCGCCGCAGCTAAGGCAGCGCGCGGTCTCCTTTTTGATCTGCTCTTCGGTAAACGCGACGCGCTCGTCGCTAAACGTCCTGCGCAGCGCCTCGTTATAGCCGATGCGCTGGCGCGGCGTTGTGTCGTAATTGACGGGGATCAGAGCGTTCTCCTTGTCGAGCTCAATGAACTGGCGGCGGTTGCGTCCGACCGTCAGCGTTGCGCGCTGGACAAAACGGTGCAGCGAGATCGCGCCCTCCTCGCCCGCGGCGATGGCGTCGATGGCAAATTTCTGACCCGTATAGGCGTCGCCGCCGACGAAGATATCCTTTTCCGCCGTCTGATACGTGACGGGGTCTGCCTTGACCGTGCCGTTGGGGTTGAACTCAACAGCGGTGCCGGTGAGCAGCTCGCGCCAGTCGACCTTCTGGCCGATGCAGTAGAGAACCGTCGTGCACTCGGCCTGCTCGCTCACACTGTCGTCAAACTCAGGTGCGAAGCGGCCCTCGTCGTTCTTGACGCGCGTGCACTTGCGGAACCTGATGCCCGCGCACTTGCCGTCCTCCACCACGATCTCGGTCTGGCCCCAGCCGGCGTGGACGGTGATGCCGTCGCGCTCGCACTCGCTGCGGTCTTCCTCGCCCATCGGCATATCGTCGTAAGCCTCTAAGCAGTAGAGGTGAACGCTCTCCGCGCCGCAGCGCACCGCCGTGCGCGCAACGTCCGCGCCGATGTTGCCGCCGCCGATGACGACGACCTTACCGGAAAGCGTCTTCTTTTCATGCAGGTTGACCTGCCGCATAAAGTCGATACCCGCCATGACGCCGTCCGCGTCGCCGCCGGGGATGTTCAGCTTGCCGCCGGACTGGAGGCCGGCGGCCACGTAGAAGCTCTGATAGCCCTGCTCGCGCAGCTGCGCGATGGTCACGTCTTTTCCGACCTCCACGCCGCAGCGGAACTCGACACCGAGTTCACGCAGGATGTCGATCTCTGCCTCCACCACGTCTTTTTCAAGGCGGAAGCTCGGAATGCCGTTCATCAGCATGCCGCCGGGACGCGCTTCCCTTTCAAACACCGTCGGGCGGTAGCCCTTTTCAGCGAGGTAGTATGCGCACGACAGGCCCGCGGGGCCGCCGCCGATGACGGCGATCTTCTCGGAAAATTCGCCGTCGACCTTCGGAATGACCTTTTCGGGCACAAAGCGCGTTTCCGCGTTTAAGTCCTGCTGGGCGATGAAGCGCTTGACCTCGTCAATGGCGACGGCCTGATCGACCGTACCGCGCGTGCAGGCATCCTCGCAGCGGCCGCAGGCGACACAGTTCTCGCTCTTGACGCTCGCAACATACGCGCTGCGCGACAGGTTCGGCGTGTTGAACAGCTGCGATGTGCGCAGCGCGTTGCAGACATTGACGTTGCAGTTGCAGATGCCGAAAATTTTCTGCTCACCGTCGATATTCGTGATCTGGTGGACAAAGCCGTTGTCCTCGGCCTTTTTGAAAATTTCGAGCGCTTCGTCCTTCGTGATGTATTCGCCGCGCTGTGTTTCGACGATGTAGTCGGCCATGTCGCCCACACCGATGCACCAGCTTTCGGCGTCGTCGCCGCAGCCCTCGCCGAGCTTGGCGCGGCTCAAGCGGCAGGAGCACATGCTCTTGGCGTACTTGCCCTCGTACTTGCTGAGCCAGTAGGAGATGTGCTCTAAGTCAACGGACTTGTTCTCTGTCTCGATGGCCTTTTCCACGGGGATGACGTGCATGCCGATGCCTGCGCCTCCCGGCGGCACCATGGGCGTGATCTTTTCGAGCGGGAGCATCGTCATGCGCTCAAAGAACGCTGCGACCTCGGGATGCTCGTCGATCTGGCTTTTGCGCATGTTCAGAAATTCCGCGCTGCCGGGGACGAACAGCGGCAGCACCCAACGCTTTTCATGCTTGAGGTTCTTGCCGTCCAGGTTCTCCCAGTTGTACTCGATGATGCCTGTCCACGCCATCTCCGTGAGGAGCTTTTCGAGCGGCTCGCGCTCCATTTTGGTGAGCTTCATCAACTGCTCGGTCGTCTTGGGCTTGCGCACGCCCATTTTGAGCGCAACGTCGACCATCTCGTCGGTCATCACGCCGGCAAGGCCCCAGTACTCGGGGTCGTCCGCCGTGGCCTTGAGGCCGATGCGGTTCGTGATCATACTGCCGAGCTTGAGGACGTTTTCGCGCGGAGCGTCCGTGCGGGGTATTTTGAAATCCAGTTTACTCTCGTCGAGAGGGAAATTCGTGGGCTTGCTGCCGTTGATATCGCTCATGTTCCTGCTCTCCCTTTTCGCGGCGCACCGCGTGCTTGCCGCCGCGCAGCAAAAATATCGCGCGGCGATCATCACCTATCTTATCCGAGCTCTATTTTACAGGAAAATGTTGGATTTTTTCATTGACTGATTCCATAAACCGCAGTCATATCGCTCAATTCCCCGCATTTTTGCGCAGATCGGCAGAATTGCCCAAATTTACAGGTCAAGGAACCGCCGCGCAAGCGCGGGCACATTGGTGTTTTTGAGGCACACGACGTTCAGCTCGTGCACGCCCGTGAGCGGCGGGCAGGAAAAATGCCCGAACTGCGCATCATTCTTGACGACGGCCTCGTAGAGGAAGCTCACGCCGCAGCCCTCGCTCACCAGATGCCGGATGAGCTTGAAGCTGCTGATGCAGACATTCGCGCGAAACGCCTCGACCGTGTAGCCGCACTGCATGAGCTCTCGCTCTAAAATCTTTCGCGTACCGGAGCCAGGCTCGCGCAGGATGAGCCGCTCGGAAAAGAGCTCATCCATCGGCACCTCACAGCCCGAAAACGGGTGATCTTTCGCGCAGATGCCAATGTAGGGCTCGTTGCGCAGCAGAAAGCTCTCGTACCGGCTCTTGTCGAAAATGCCCTCGAGCACGACGAAGTCAAGCTCACCGCCCTCGAGCTGGGCGAGCAGGTGTGCCGTATTGTCGACGGTAAAAAAAAGCTCGTTGTCCGGTTCTTTCAAAAAGCGGATGATTTGCGGCAGCAGGATATAGTCGCCGATGGACTTCGTCGCGCCGATGCGAAGGCTCGTCTTCTCCTGCCGTTTGAGCGCACGGCGCAGCTCCTCGTCCTGATAGCGCTGGCTGATGGCGTAGATCTCAAGCGTTTCGCCCTGCGGCGTTTTTCTGAGCTTTCGGCTGTCGTAGGTAAAAAGGCGCACGCCGTACAGCGCTTCAAGCGCCTGAATCTGTTTCGTCACGGCGGGCTGCGTCAAATGCAGCTGCTCCGCCGCCTTACGGTAGTTCATCGTGGCGCACACGGTCAAAAAGGTCTCAAGCCGCTGGTCCATGTTCTCTCTCCTTTGTCGATAACAAACAGGAATCGACATATTCTTATTTATAATTTTATTATATCATAAGTCGGTGATATAATACACCCGCAACACGCATTGGAGGAGAGAAAAAGCACATGAAATTTATCGAATCCGTAAAGAAAATGCTGCCCGGCTGCGCCATCGCGCTCGTCATCGCCGTGGTGGCCAAGTTTTTAGAGCAGCTGGAGGAATCCGTGGGACTGCACCTGATCGGCGCGTCGGTCATCGCGATGTTCATCGGCATGATCGTGAACCGCTTTTACGCGCCGAATGACAAGACGAAGCCCGGCATCAAATTCACCTCGAAGAAAATTCTGAAATTCGCCATCATCCTGCTCGGCGCCAGTCTGAACATCACGACCGTGCTGACGGTCGGTAAGTTCTCGCTCACCGTCATGCTCTTCACACTGGCGACGTGCTTCGGCCTCGGCTATGTGATCGGCAAGGCGCTGGGGCTTGACTGGAAGACGAGCAGCCTCATCAACGCGGGCACGGGCATCTGCGGCGGCAGCGCCATCGCCGCCATCGCGCCGGTCATCGAGGCAACGGACATGGACATCGCCTACGGCATGTCGGCAACGTTCCTCTTTGACACGATCATGGTCGTCGTGTTCCCGCTGCTCGGCCGCGCGATGAGCCTTTCCGACGCGGCGTTCGGCCTGTGGGCCGGCACGGCGGTCAACGACACCTCGAGCGTCGTCGCCACGGGCTACGCCTTCAGCGAGGCCGCAGGCGACTTTGCCACGATGGTCAAGCTGACGCGCACACTCGCCATCATCCCGACGGTGCTGGTCTTCGCCGCCATCAGCGTGCACCTCAAGAAAAAGGCCGCCGCGCAAAGCGGCAACCATGGCGTCAAGGTCAATATGAAGTCGGTGTTCCCGTGGTTCATCCTCGGTTTCCTTGCAATGTCCATTCTGTGCAGCGTCGGCGTCATTCCCGCGGGCCTCGCTACGACGCTCAAGAGTATCAGCAAGTTCCTGATGGTCGCGGCGCTCGCCGCCATCGGCCTCAATACGAACTTCGCGGCGCTGTGCAAGTCTGGCGCAAAGCCGATGCTTCACGGCTTCATCATTTCGCTGCTGGTCGTTCTTGTGGCGATTGCGGTCGAATATGTGCTCGGCATCGCGCCGAGCGGCACGCTCATTTAATCGTCCGCCGAAAGGATGAGATCGCAGCGGTTCCGCACATCGAGCGCGTCGAAATAGCGCTGCTCGAAAGGGATCCAGCGGTCGAAAAACTGCTTTGCATGTGCGGGCGCATTCCGTTTGAGGATGCGCTCGCGCTGTTTTTCTGCCGAAATCGGCAGAAAAACGGATAGATCGTAGTACGGCGCAAGGTCAGGGTGCATGGAGTACGCGCCCTCGACAATGTTGAGTGTTCCCGCCTTAATCCGCTGCGGCGGGGCGATGGTAAACGTCGCGCAGTCGAAGCGGCGGTAGTCGACGGGCTTTCCTTCGCGCAGCGGCAGGAGCACCTCTTCCAAAAAGCGCTCGCGGTCGACATTGCCGCCGGGCTGCGTGAAGCGCGCCTCCGTGCGCTGCTCGGGCCGGAGGAAAAAGTCGTCCATGTGGAAGACAGGACAGCCGTAAACATTTTGCAGCAGCTCGCCGAGCGTCGTCTTGCCGCTGGCGCTGCCGCCCTCGATGGCGACGAGCACGCGGCTTCTTTCCGCCGTCAGGCAGTCGATGCGCGCAAACAGCGGCAGCGCGCGGGCGAAGTCGCGCCGCAGGACGCGGTACGCGGGCGCGTAATTCTGCCGAAATATCTCGGAGTGGTGCAGCGGCGGAAAGCCGTCCTTGCGCCACCTCTCAACAGCTTTCGCCGTCTCCTGCGCAGAAAACGGCAGCTCGCCCGCGTCGGCCATTGTCTGCAAGGCGGTGAGCATCGCTTCGAGCTTTTCGCGCCCGCACTCCTCGTGCCGCGCAGAGAGGGCGAAGAGGCGCGCAAACGTCTCCGCGCTCAAGCCGTCCTGCAAAATGCCGAGGTGCACACGGCAGTAGTCGCCGCCGAGCAGCTCGACGAGCTCGGAGATACGGTCACCGCTTCGCGCCGCTTCGGCGCGGATGTAGTCTGCGGCGGCGGACGGGTCGGCGATCAGATGCTCGCAGCCAAAGGCGCTCTGATAGAGCGCCTTGAAGACGTCCTGAAGCGCCAGCTCTGGATAGCGCGCGCAGTGGGCGCGCAGAAAGTCGCGAATATCGGTAAAATTCGTCATAGCGGCGGGGTTCCTTTACCAAAAAGTTTCGTTTATCATAGCGCTTTTTCGCCCCTTTCGCAAGGGGCAAGGGATTGACAGCCCTGCGCTTTTTTGATAAAATTCCCGCGTCGGCACAAGCCGGCAGCGTTGGCACAAGCTGACTTTTCTTCCGCGCGTTCCCTGAAAGCAAACGAGGTATCACCAAGGTATCAATCTCCCTGCAAGGGGAATATTGATGCCTTTTCTTTGTCTTTTCAAGGGTTTTCGCGCAGAAAACAAGACGCAAGAGAGGATGAGAACGCCGTGACGATCCTTGTCATCGACGGCCAGGGCGGAAAGCTCGGCAAAACTTTGGTCGAGAACATCAAAAAGTCCTTCCCGCACCTCGAGATCATGGCGGTCGGTACGAACAGCGCCGCTTCCGACGTGATGCGCCGCGCGGGCGCTGACCGCGTGGCCACGGGCGAAAACCCCGTCATCGTGGCCTGCCGCAGCGCGCAGATCATCGTCGGCCCCATCGGCATCGCGATCGCCGATGCGCTGATGGGCGAGATCTCCCCCGCCATGGCAAACGCCGTCGCGTCAAGCAATGCCTACCGTGTGCTCATCCCGATGAATCTATGCAGCACGTATGTCGCGGGCGTGGACAAAAAGTCCTCCGCTATTCTGGACGACGCCATGGCGCACATCCGTTCGCTGCTTGAAGGAATGGAGAACAAACCATGAACAACGCTGCCACTGCAACTGCCCGTACCGCTTCCCCGGTGAGAAAGCTCACCTATTCCGCGCTCTTCCTCGCCTTGGCGATGGTTCTGCCGTTTTTGACCGGCCAGATCCCCGAGATCGGCTCCATGCTCTGTCCCATGCACCTGCCCGCGCTGCTGTGCGGCTTCATGTGCGGCTGGCCGTGGGGACTCGCGGTCGGCTTTATCTCCCCGCTGCTGCGCTCGATGTTCGGTATGCCTCCGATCTGGGTCGCCATCCCCATGGCGTTTGAAATGGCAACCTACGGCGCCATCGCCGGTCTTCTGTACCGCAAGCTGCCGAAAACAGGCTGGCGCATCTATGCCTCGCTCATCTCCGCGATGGTCGCGGGCCGCCTTGTGTGGGGGCTTGTGAAGTTTCTGCTCGCGGGCCTTCAGGGCACGGAGTTCAGCCTCGCCCTCTTCCTCTCCGGCGCGGTGACGACGGCCATCCCCGGCATCATCTTGCAGCTCATCCTCATTCCCATCCTTGTGGTGGTAATGGAGCGCACAAATATGGCGCTCGACGTGTGAGCACTTGATAAAAACAGAAAAGGACTTGGACAAAAGCGTCCAAGTCCTTTTCTTTATTCCTCCGCTTTACTCAGCAGCTTCGGCGCGCTCGTGTCCATCAAAAACGCCCCGAGCGGCGCGGTGATGACGATGCCGAGCACCGCGACCGACAGCACGATGCTGCTCTCAAACGAATCGGGCTTTTCGGGTCTCATCGGTATCCCGAT
>OKRS01002119.1_pt1 | contig 11871 bp, 10 predicted proteins | sample 1601191 | NCBI WGS metagenome assembly OKRS01 (sample SAMEA3541509, study PRJEB24748) | human gut metagenome | biome: human gut; feature: human-associated habitat; material: faeces | place: China | collected 2012 | reverse complement strand
AAGGTGGGTGAGAAAAGCGACAGCTTTTCGAGGGCGGAGCGAACAAGACCGCTCCACCCTGTGTGCCGTTTGCAGCACTGATATATTGAAAACGTTCCAGTGGAACGTTTTCAACAGAAACCGCATAAGTAGGGACACGGCGTGCCGTGTCCGTCAAAATCCCAAACAACCCCAAAAGGGCTGCGCCAACGTGGACGCAGCCCTTTTGGAATTTATGGTAGAAATGGAAAATCGGATTATGCCTCAGCCGGAACTGCCTTCTTCGAAGATGCAATCGTCTCCGCCGGCTCTTCTTCCTCCTCCTGCTTCTTCAAACGAGCATGGAAGCCGACCAGCAGCAATCCTGCGAATACCACAGCGATAACTGCCAGAACGACGCAGTCCGTGGTAACGTCCAGGCCAGAAGCAATGCCGCTCCGGAAGCCGTGTACCGTATAGGTAAACGGCATAAACGGATTGATGATCTGATAGAACCGATCGGACAGCTCCAGCGGATAAGTGCCAGCGCAGCCGCTCAGCTGCAACACCATGAACACCAGCAGAATGAAGCTGCCGATGATGCCCATAAAGAAGTTAACGCAATATTCCAGCGTCAGGAACGCAACAGAAGAGAAGCATGCGATCAGAACGGTTCTTGCCAGATTGTCCGGCTCGAATCCATTGAAGACCACCAGACAGAAAATCATGAGAACTGCCTGCAGGATGGCGAGGATCCAAAGCTTGCCCAGCTGGAGTCCCCAGGCACGGGTGGCGTTTTTGCCCTTGATCTTCTGGTCATACGGCGAAAGCATGACACAGAATGCAAGGCCGGCTACCCAAAGGCCGACTGCCATCATATACGCTGCCATGGCGTTACCGTTGGCAGAAACAGCAGTTTCAAACGACTCCGTGGCGTTGACCGGTTCGGAGAACATCTCGAAGTTCTGGTCGCCGGCGTTGATGGAGTTGACCTCATCGGCACCGTCTGCCAGTGCCGACTGCAAGGTGGCTGCACCATCTGAGAGCGTCGTCAGACCGTCGCCCAGCTCCACAGAACCGTCTGCCAGCTGAGAAGCGCCGGACTGAATCTGTCCCGCACCGTCTGTCAGCTGTGCTGCGCCGCCGCAAAGTGTCTCGTTGTTGGCAACCAGCTGCGACGTGCCGTCAGACAGCCGGGATGCACCGCTCTGCAGCTGAGAAACAGCATCGGTCAGCGTCGGCAGGCTGCCGGTCAGCGTCTGCGCACCGCTTTGCAGCGAAGCTGCACCGTTGACCAGCGCCGAGGTGTTGGCATCCAGTGTGCCCAGACCGCTTGTCAGGTCTGCCACACCGCCGGTATATGCCGAAACACCGGATTCCAGTGTACCGCTGCCGTCAGCCAGCTGGATGATGCCTGCCGTCAGGCTCTGCGAGCCCGGAAGCAGCTGTCCGTCCACTGCCTGCTGTACCGACTGCAATCCGCCGGAGAGGGACTGTACTGCCTGCCCAGCTGCCGGAAGCAGCTGGTCTGCGCTGGACTGCATGGTGCTAACGCTGGACTTCAAGGTGTCCATTGCAGCAGCACTGCTGCTCAGATCCAGGCTGGACAGGCTGCCGGAAAGCGTGGTCACCTGTGTGCCGATGTTGCTGATGTCTGTTGCCAGCGTGCTCATGGGACCGGAGAAACTGCCAAGCAGTTCTGCCTGTGCAGCCGGATCCAGCGACTGGAATGCATCGGTCTGTGTCATTGCGGTCAGCGCCGTCTGCATTGCCGTGAGCTGTGCGCCGGCATCCTGTGCGCTGGTGCCGATCGCTGTCAGGCTCTCGGTCAGCATCTTGGTCAGTGCGGCAGTATCCGGCATGGAGGTGTTTTGCAGCGCCTCGTTCAGCGTCTGAATGCCGGTTTGCAGCTGTGTCAGACCGTTTGTCACCTGCTGCAGCTGTTCCGTCTTTTCCGCAGACAGGCTGCCGTCCAAGGTGTCCGACAAAGTCTGTAAGCCTGCGGTCATTGCAGCACTGCCCTGCTGGAGCTGTGCTGCGCCGGCGGAAATGGAAGCTGCGCCGGTTGCCAGCTGGCTGCTGTTGCCGGAGAGGGTTGCTGCACCCTGATAAGCTGCGGCAACGCCGTTGGTGTAGTCCCCTACGCCTGATGCCAGACTGCTCGTTCCGTCAGACAGTGCCGAAGCGCCGTCTGCCAGTGTTCCGGCACCGCTTGCCAGCTGATCCATACCGTTGGAAAGTGTTGCGGCACCGTCATTGACGGTGGAAACCCCTGCGGTATAGGTGGAAAGTCCCTCTTCCAGCGTCTTTGCGCCGTCTACAAATGTCAGCGTGCTCTCCGACAGGACTTTCAGATTGTCCGTAATGGTCGTGTTGCCGTCCGCCAGCTTCTTGACGCCATCCTGAATATCTGAAGCGCCGTCTGCGGCATCCTGCATGCCAGTGCCAACTGTTCCCAGCTGATCAAAGATCGTCTCGGTGTACTCCTTGGTCACACTGGCAGAAACCTCTTTCTGAATCTTTGTTAGAGCGCTCTCGCTCATCTTGGAGGCAATATAGTTGGTTCCCGGATTGGTTGTGTACTGGAGCTGCATTTTCTTTGGATTGTCGTCCAGCAGTGTGGAAGCGTTCTCGGAGAAGTCCGACGGAATGGTGATCACCATGTAATACGTTCCGTCCTGCAGTCCCTCCTCTGCCTTACTGCTGTTTACGAAGTGGAAATCCAGCTGGTCGTTCTCCCGCAGGTTGTCTACGAGTTCATCTCCGACTGCAAGCGTTTTTCCCTCATAGTCGACTGACTGGTCTTCATTGACGACTGCCACCGGCAGCTGGTCAACGTTTCCATACGGGTCCCACAGAAACAGCGTCGTATAGATCGTCGGGATCAGTACGATCGCTGTCATGGCGATACCAGTGAAGTGGCGTTTGAAAAAACTCTGCTTCGGAATTGGATCGCTTTTTCGCATCGTTTGTTACACCCTTTCTCTCGTCCATGACATGCCCCCGATGCCGTGCCATGTCCTCTAAAGTGATGAAAAGAAAACTTTCGTCCAGAAATAGAAAGCTGTTGACTTTTCATCCTAAATCTATTATAATATAAGCAGACCAGATTTTCAAGCATTGATTTTCAAATTTTTGTCGATTAATCAACAGTTGTCTATCTATCATAGAAAGGATGTAATTATATGGAACCGACACAAAAGCAAGAGCGCCGTTACCGCAGAACAGAGACGCTGATTCTCAACGGACTGACCACGCTGTTACAGCAGAAGAGCATCAAGGAGATCACGGTGCGGGAGCTGGCAGATCTGGTGGACATCAACCGCTCCACCTTTTATCTGCACTACACCGACATTTACGACCTGCTGGAGCAGACGGAACAGCGGCTTCTGAAACAGTTTACGGATGCCGTGGACGAAAAATTCTCCGCCAATCTGGGACCGAATGAATTCTTTCAGTTTCTGGACTGCACCTTTACCATTCTCGCCGAAAATGCGCCTCTCTGTGCAGCGCTGATGGGTCCGAACGGGGACATCGCCTTTCTCCGCACCATCGAAAAGCTGATGCACGAAAAAGGCATGCAGGCGCTCCGTGCCTTTACGCCGAGAGAGCTGCCAGAACAGGATCTGCAATATGCTCTCTCTTATTTTCTAGCGGGATGTATGGGACTGGTGAATGCGTGGCTGAAAAACGGCTGTCCGGAACCGCCGACCCACATGGCAGAGATCGCAATGCTGCTCCTGCGGGAGGGCATTTCGGGCATGCACATTTGATTTCCAAGGAAATTCCGGCTTTTTACCCGCAAATCTTAAATACAAATCGGAGAATGTGCAGATAGTACACGAGAAAACTTTTCTTTTCCTTGTTTTCCGCTTTTTTCTTGACAAACCCTGCGGAATGTGGTATACTATGTAAGTCGTCAAACGAAAACGTTCGGCGGAGTACCATTTTGGGGTGTAGCCAAGCGGTAAGGCAGTGGACTCTGACTCCATCATTCCGAGGGTTCAAATCCTTCCACCCCAACCAAAAGCGTCTGTTTGTCAAAACGGACGCTTTTTCTTTTACCCGTCGAGTAAAACACAATCACAAAATCCCACAGCATACAACAAGGGCGGAGAAGCATTTCGGCTTCCCCGCCCTTTTGCGTGTCTATTGTCCGGGAACAGATTATTCCCCTGTCACCTTGATTTTTCCGTTCTCTGCACCAATGGAGATCGTGGACAGCGTGCCGTCACTGTCAATGATGAGGGATGCCACAGCGTCCTCCACCTTTTGCCGAATGACACGGCGGATATCACGTGCACCGTAGGGCTTGCCGTATGCCTCTTCCGCAATGGCAGCCAGTGCAGCGTCGCTGTACTGAACCGTGATGTTCTTCTCCGCCAGCGGCTGCTTCATCTCGTCCAGCATCAGCGCAGCGATCTTCTGGAAGTTCTCCTTCGTGAGGTTCCGGAAGACAACTACTTCGTCGATACGGCTGATGAATTCCGGACGAAGGAACTCCCGCAGTCCTTTCATTGCCTTGTCCTTGGAAACCTCCGTCTCCGTGCGGTTGAAGCCCACGCCAATGCTCTTATCGGTAGAGCCGGCGTTGGAGGTCATGCAGATCACGGTGTTCTCGAAGTTCACCGTTCTGCCTTGTGCGTCATCGATCTTGCCCTCGTCCAGAATCTGCATGAGAATATTCATGACATCCGGATGGGCTTTCTCGATCTCGTCGAACAGAATGACGGAATACGGACGGCGGCGCACCTTCTCGGTAAGCTGACCTGCCTCATCGTAGCCCACATATCCCGGAGGCGAACCGATGAGTCTTGCCACCGAGTGCTTCTCCATGAATTCGGTCATGTCCAGACGAATCAGCGGCTCGTTGGAGTCGAACAGCTCCGTTGCCAGCACCTTGACCAGCTCGGTTTTTCCCACGCCAGTCGGGCCGACGAAAATAAACGATGCCGGACGGCGGCGGGGGCTGAGCTGCACCCGTGTGCGCTTGATTGCCTTTGCCAGCAGATCGACCGCCTCGTCCTGTCCGATGATCTTCTCTTTCAGATGATCCTCCAGATTTGCCAGCTTGGTGAACTCGGTCTCTGCGATCTTGTGTGCCGGAATCCCTGTCCAAAGCTCGATAACCTTGGAGAGATCTTCGCTGGTCACCTGCACCTGTTCCAGTGCCTTTTCTGCGGTATCCAGACGGGATTGCAGGCGAATCTTCTCGCCCTTGACCTGTGCCAGCTTCTCATAGTCCACTTCGGTTTCGTCGCCGATCTGCTTTTCCTGTTCTTCCAGCGCTGCCTTTTCCTTGCAGAGTTCATCGTAAGCCTTGATCTCCGGCGAACGCAGGCTAGTGCATGCGCAGCCCTCGTCCAGCAGGTCGATGGCCTTGTCCGGCAAAAAGCGGTCGGTGATGTAACGCTCGCTCAGGGTGACCACCGCCGAAAGCACCTCGGCGGGCACCTGCACATGATGGTACTGCTCGTAGTAGCGCTTGATGCCGTTCATCACGGCAAGGGTGTCGGCTACGCTGGGCTCTTCCACCCGCACAGGCTGGAAACGGCGTTCCAACGCCTGATCTTTTTCAATGTACTTGCGGTACTCGGTAAAGGTGGTGGCACCGATGACCTGAATTTCGCCGCGCGAGAGGGCAGGCTTTAAGATGTTGCCCGCGTTCATGGCGCCCTCGCTCTCACCGGCAGAGGTGATGGTGTGGATCTCGTCAATGAACAGGATGACGTTGCCTGCGGCCTTTACCTCGCTCAGCAGACCCTTGACCCGCTGCTCGAACTGACCGCGGAACTGGGTGCCCGCCACAAGGCTGGTGAGGTCCAGCAGAAAAATTTCCTTATCCCGCAGGCCGATGGGCACCTGACCCTTGGCAATGCGCTCGGCAATACCCTCGGCGATGGCGGTCTTGCCCACACCGGCTTCACCGATAAGGCAGGGGTTATTCTTCTGGCGGCGGCTCAAGATCTGGATGGTGCGGTAAATTTCGCGGTCGCGCCCGATGATATCATCCAGCTTGCCCTCCCGCGCCTTGCGGGTCAGGTTTTCGCAGTAGGTATCCAGAAACTTGCGCTTGGGCGGCTTTTTGCCGTTTTTGCGATCGGTCTTTTTTTCGCCGTCCTGCTTCTCCGTGCCGGTAAAGCCCAGCGGGAAGGTGGCATTGCTGCCGGGTACAAGATCCTCGTCCATGTTCTCCGCATCGGCATCCTCGCCGGCGCCGGACATATTCATCAGCATGGAAAGGGGGTTGGAGTCGCCCAGCTCCTCCATCATGCTCTCCATGCGGTTTTCCATGTTATCCAGATCCTGCTCCGACATCCCGAATTGTTTCATCAGATCGTCCACGGGCTTGATGTGCAGTTCCCGGGCACAGTGCAGACAGTACCCCTCCTGCTTCATCTGACCATTCTCCATCCGCTGGATAAAGATGATCGCCGGACGCTTCTGGCATCGAATACAGACCATAGTTCCTCCTTGTCGCCCCTGTTACAAAAAGGGGTTGAACATATTAAACGCTTTATAGTAAAGACTGCTGTGCATCACAGTGTCGTTGAGCACATTTAGGTTGCCGCCGGTGATGACCACAAGCCCCCACACCACGCACAGCACGAGGTATAAGTCCAGCAGAGCGGTCATGCCGCCGGTCAGCCAGCCCAGACCACGATTGACCGTGCCGATGACCGGCAGCTTATTCACCAGCCCCAGCACGGTGACCAGCATACTGACCAGCAGCCGCAGCACCGCGTAGAACACAAAGAACAGCACCAGCATGATCACCGGGGTGAGCAGCGGCTGCAATACTTTTTCCACGATGGTATCGGCCAGCACCACGGCATTATCTGCCAGCACGGCGTTGATGCTGCGCTCGCAGGCTGCCACGATGGAGGCGCGGAAGCTTTCGGGCAGAAAGCCCGCGTACTGCTGTGCAATGCCGGAAAGGTTCACCACGCCGTCCTCCGAAAGGTGGGCGGCGATCTGGGTACGGAAGCCCCCGGCCAGCAGATTTTCAAACACCCAGCCCGCACAGGCGGCAGAAAGCTGCCGTGCGCCCAGCAGGCTGATGAGGTTGCCGGACAGCTGCACGATGGACGCCAGAAAACCCTTGCGGGCGTAGCGCACCATCAGCACCAGCCAGACCACCGTACATAGGATATCAAAAAGAAATGACGGATTCTTGAACATACCTTGTTTTCCCTGTTATAAAGATCACTTTCCCCGCAAAAATACTGGTTTTCCCCTCGTTCACCGGGCGCTGGAATCCGTTTGCTCCGGCGGGGCGATCTGCTGCACCGTGTTGCCGCACAGCACCAGCAGCTGCTTGCTCGCGATCAGCGCCTGCGGACGGACGGAAAGTTCCTGTCCCCACTGATACACCCCGTCTGCGGCAAAACATTCCACGCCGCTGTCGGTGAGCAGATAAAAGTTTTGACCCCGGCGCAGGATCTGGTTTGCCGCAGGCACGTTGCCGCTGTACTGCACGTTCAGGTCTTTATCCAGCAGCACGGCGGTGCACACCTGCCCGTTTTCCAGCAGCAGAGCGGCGTTTGCGCCATCCTGCGAAACGCTGACAAGGCTGCCGCCGCCAAGGTCAAAGCGCCCGCGCTCACCGCCGTCCGCACCGTACACCACAGCGCAGTTCTCGTACACAGCCAGCACGGTGTCGTTGTTCAGCCAGCCCAGCCACTGGGGCACGCTGTCCCCGCTGCTCAGCTGCACCGGGTCGCCCTGCGCAAGGCTGAGCACAAAGAGGTTTGCCTGTAACTGTCCGGCACTGGAGGTAACCGCCGCCACCGCCAGACGGCGGCTGTCGGCGGCAAAGGCCATCCGCACCGGGGTGCCCTGCGCGCTGGTCATATCCCAGTGCAGCTGTTCGCTCATGGTGGAGGTGTACACGGTCAGCCGGGCGGTGCTGTCGGCGGAATCGGTGGCCACTGCCAGCGTGCCGGTGTCCGACATGGCGCACAGATAGATGCTGTTTTCCAGCGTTTTGCTGTACAGGTTCTGGGTGCGGCTTTCCACCCGCAGCTCGTTGCCGGAGCGGTTGTACAGCACAAAGCGGGTCTTGCCCGCAGCCAGCGCCGGGCGGGCGTAGCCGCTCTGGATGCTTGCAAGGCGGGTGCCGCCTAAGCTGTACACCGCACAGGCATCCTCGTCCATGGCCACAAAGCTGCCGGACATGGGCTGCACGGCCGTCAGCTCGCCAAGACCGGTCTGCTGCGGCCAGCCCACCGCCGGGGACAGGGCGATGTGCACCGTATCCACCATGTCCTTTACCCGGGCGATGGACGCCCCCACCGCGCCGGTGGCAAACAGAGTGACCAGTATCAGCACCGCCAGAATGATGACAGTACGGCGCAGACGGCGGCGGCGTACCCGCTGACGCGCTGCCTCCAGATATTCCACACGCCCGGCGGAAAGCGGCTCTCCGTCCGGGTTGCTGCCGCCGCGATGAAGCTTTTTCATGGTTGCTCTTCCTTCCTTTCCGGGTAATCCACGCACTTCAGGAACAAGCCCTTTGCGGGCAGAGTAGGGCCTGCCCTGCTGCGGTCCCTGCTTGCCAGAATGGCGGGGATGTCGGCAGCGCGCAGCCGCCCCGCGCCCACCTCGCACAAAGTACCCGCCAGAATGCGCACCATGTTGTACAGGTAGCCGTCGGCGGTCACTTCAATGTCCACCTCGTCCCCACGCCGGGTGACGTGGCAGTCCGTGATGGTGCGCACGGTGTCCCCGTGGGCGGCAGCAGAACTGCCCGCCGCGCACAGGGCCAGAAAATCGTGGGTGCCCACGAACTGCTGCGCCGCCGCCTGCATGGCGGATTCGTCCAGCCGCCGGGGCACGCGGGTGTAGTAGGCGGCATCAAAGGGCGAGTCGATGGGGTGGTTATGGATGCGGTACAGGTAGGTCTTGGTATGGGCGGCGTACCGGGCGTGGAAATCCTCCGGCACAGTCTGCACTGCAAGCACCCGGATATCCGGCGGCAGATGCTGGTTGAGCGCCAGCGGCAGCTTTTGGGGCGGGATGCGGGTGTCGGCGTGAAAATTCAGCCGAAAGCCCAGCGCGTGCACCCCGGCATCGGTGCGGCTGCAGCCCTTGATATCGGGCCGTGAGCCCAGCACCGCTTCCAGCGCATCCTGAAAGGTGGCCGCCACACTGCGCCCGTTGGGCTGCACCTGAAAGCCGCAGTAATTTGTGCCGTCGTAGGCAAGGGTAAGTAAAAAGTTCTGCATGGAACTCCTTCCGTCACGGCTTTGCCGTGCCACCTCCCTCAAAGAGGGAGGCTATAAGGCCCCCTCCTCGAGGGGGCTGTCGCCGAAGGCGACTGGGGGAGTTTTATTTGCACATTATCTGTTTTTCAGCAGTTCTTCCCTGCTGCGGGCTTTGCCGTAATATCTCCCATAGGGATTATCCAGCGCCTGTGCAAGGGAGACCGGCTTTTCCGGCTCTGGCCTTTGCACCGGCTTTGCTGTGCGGTCAAATGTGAACCCGGCGGCAGGCCCGCCGCGCTTTACCCGGAACCGCATGGCTCAGCCCTCTGCACTGGCGGTAGAAACAGCCCCGGCGGTCAGCTTGTTCCACAGTTCTTCGCCGCCCTCAAGCAGGTCGGCGGAGTCCTTGTTCCATGCGCCGCGGATACCGATATAGTACCGGCTCATCAGCTCCTGACTGGAGCCGCTTTCGCTCTGCACGGCATCAGAAGCGTAATCGCCCAGATCAAGGCCCGCCAGCACCGGGCAGTCGGTCCAGCGGTAGACCATGTTCCACCAGTCACTGTCTGCGTCGGACTGCGGCAGGCTGCCGTCAAGGTAGCGCAGGGTGCCGGTGGTCTTCTGGAAGCCTGCGGGGTCGTACAGGATGAAGATGGAACTCAGCGCGCCCTGAATGTCGGTGGAAAGCTTGGTGGTGCCTGCCATGTCAAGGTAGGCGTCCGAGTCCTCGTTGCCAAAGTCCATGGTGTAGAGGTTCAGCTTTACCACCACCTTGCCGTCACCGTTCCGGTCTTCGCCGTAGGCGGCAAGGGCGTCCTGCAGGGCGGTCTGGGTGGCTTCCGGCAGGTAGTGGGGGGCCACAACGGCCACGTTATAGTCTGCATGGACGGTAAAGAAATACTGCCCGATGAAGTTGTAGCCGAAGAACACCACGATGATGCCGATGATGATGACCCACTTGAGGTTATAATCCCACCAGTTGGCCCAGCGTTCCTTGCGGGTGTACTGGCGCTGTTTGCGGGGCTGGAGGTCTTTGGGGTCGATATCGCGTTCGTAACGGTAGCTTGCCATGGGGCAGTTTCCTCCAAGTTCTGATTTACAGCTGTGCCAGAATGGCCTGACGCACAGCGTCCGGCAGCTGCTTCTGCTCGGCCTTGCTCATGCCTGCAGTCCGGATGGGCGGCAGCACCTTGATATGCACGCTGCCCGGATGGCACAGGTTGCCATTGTTCTCAAACAGGGCACGTGCACCGGTAATGGCCACCGGAACCACCGGTGCGCCGGTCTTGACGGCAATGCGGAATGCACCGGCCTTGAACTCACCGGCACCGCCCTCTTCTCCCTTGTAGCGGGTGCCCTCCGGGAAAATGACGAAGCTCTTGCCGCTCTCCACAATGGCAGTGGCATCGTTCAGGGCGCGCACGGATGCCCGCAGGTCGTCGCGCTGCACGAACACGCAGCCCAGCAGCTTCATCCAGCGGTTCAGCAGCGGGATCTTTTCCAGTTCTTCCTTGGCAAGGATGCCGTGGGGCTTATCCAGACTGGCCAGCAAAAGCGGGATGTCGTAGTAGCTGCGGTGGTTGCCCACGAACACGCAGGCCGTATCTTTGGGGATATTCTCAAGGCCCTCCACGCTCAGGGAAACGCCGGTCACCTTTAAAATGCCCCGGCTCCAGTGCGGGATATGCTTGTTGACGAGCTCTTCCACCAGCTGCATGTCGCCTGCAGCCAGAGCGCGTTCCGCCCGGCGCAGCACGCCATAATGGACGATCATATAACCAAATAAGTAAATAAACATCGCAATCGTGCGAAAAATGCTCATTGCGTTTTCCTCCCTCCGGCAAAATATGCCATTGTCATTGTATCACACTTTTTGTAAAAAGGGGAGAAATAACACTTTTTTTACAAATCGGAGGATCTGCGGTCTTGCAAAATTGACAAAATGCGGGTATATTTATAGTTGTAAAGCCAGCACAATGGCACTTTCTGCACGAAATGCTTTCTGCCGGCCCAATGGATGAAGAGAGAGGTACCATACGAACATGGGTTTATTTCCTTCCGCAAATGACTTCAAGGCCGGTAAGGGCGTTGAAAAGGATGCTCCCCGCAAGACCGGCGTGGGCCGTTTTTTTGAGCTTGTGGGCCGTGATATGAACGGCATGTTCCTTGCAAACCTGCTGGCCTGCATCGGCTTTCTGCCGGTGATCTGTCTGGTGTACATCGGCTTTCTGGCAAACAGCCTGCCTGTCATGCTGGCAAGCGCGGTGGTAGGCGGCATTCTGGCCGGGCCTGCGCTGGCCGGCATGTACGATACCGTGCTGCGTGCCCTGCGTGACGAAGCCGGTTACTGGTGGGTGACCTATCGCCGTGCCTTCAAGCGCAACTTCAAGGCCAGCATTGCGCCGGGCATCTTCTACTGTGTGGTGGTCACGGCGCAGATCTTCCTTGTGTATTTCTGCTTCAATATGCTGAGCAAGGGCACCAATGTGGGCGTGCCGCTGTGGGTGGCCACGGTGCTGAACCTGCTCATCTTCCAGATGCTGTTCGCCTATATGTGGCCGCAGGTGGTGCTGCTGGATCAGCCCTTCAGCCTGACCGTGAAAAACAGCATCAACTGCATGATCGCGTTCCTGCCCCACGCACTGGCGGCGGCCATCGTGCAGATCCTGTTCTGGGGCGTGGTGATCCTGTGCATGCCGCTGGGCCT
>OKRS01002116.1_pt1 | contig 11887 bp, 9 predicted proteins | sample 1601191 | NCBI WGS metagenome assembly OKRS01 (sample SAMEA3541509, study PRJEB24748) | human gut metagenome | biome: human gut; feature: human-associated habitat; material: faeces | place: China | collected 2012 | reverse complement strand
ATTTTATAGTGAAAAACGACCGAAAAGGAGATATTCCCCTCTTCGGTCGTCATTAATTCTGTTTTGCGGTTATGAAATTTTGACTATTGCGGTGTATTCGCCGTATGCCCAGCAGTCGTTATCGGTGAATGTCACGGGCACCGAGACCACATCGGACTTCTCCTTGACCGCGCTGAGATCGGCGCTCATTGCAAGCGGTGCGGAGCCGAGTGCGTCAAGAGACGCCTGCGGGCCGACCACGGTAACGTCGCTGAAATTGAGGCTGACAAGCTCGACCTTCGCCCCCTCGGGAGCGTTTATGAAGCTCACGGTCTTGGGCGCGGCGACAGAAAGAGTTTTCATGCCGCTGACCTCGACGGTGACGGTGAATTTAAGAGCCTTGTCTATCACTATGCCGCCCGTCACTTCGGAAGCGGCAACGGTGAAGGTATTCGTGCCCTCTGTGAGCTTAGTGAAGTCGATCGAAGCTATCTCAAAGGATTTCATGTCCGAGAGCTTTGCCTCCGGCACTGCGAATTCGGCGCTTGAGGGGCTTATGGTGACGTCGAACGGAACATTATCCACATAGTCCGACGGCTTGCCGCTGAAGCTGCATTCCACGGGCAGAGTGGCTATTTTATAGATGGGCACGGTGACCTGCACCACCTCGCTCTGCCTGTTGTAAGTGATATACTTCGGGGTCTCGCCGTCCTTGGTGAGGGCGGCAAGATTTGCGTCCACGGTGATGCTCTGGCGGAGCATACCCGACGCCTGCGCCCTTGCGACGACCTTCTCGATCTTGTTGACCTGGGTCTCGGGGCCTGTCACTTTGACGGTGTTTGACTCCGGGAAGATATAATCGCCCACATAGTAGCCGTCGGGCGCAATGCGGTCGCTGAACTCGATCTGAGGCTCGATGACGAATTCTTTCTCCTTTGGATAATCGAAATAAACGTCTATCTCGCTGAGCGAGTAAGAGTCGATATCGTAAAGCGGCCTCGCCTCATTGCTCGAAACGTCGATATGCAGGGTATATGTGCCGACGGAGTTGACGTAGCCGGTGTTGGCGGTAACGACAAGGTCGTCCGCTATCTTATCGGATTCGACGATATACCTCTTGCCGGTTATTGTTATGTCGACGGTGAACTGCGTCTCGCCGAAGGGCTTCAGTCCGAAGCTCTGCTCTATCTTGGCGTAATCTATCGTGACCGGGACGTTTTTGACCGTCACGGTCTTCTCGGGCGCCAGCACCCCCGCCACCACAAGCCATATCACAACGGCGGTGAGCAGCGAAAACACCAGCAAAAATCTGTTGTCATAGAAGAGATCGCTTATCTTCAGTTTTTCTTTCTTTTCCATTTCTTCATGCCCTTTATAATTTTACTGAAAGTGCCGTCACCTGTGGTGAATCTGTTGTCGGGGCTGTCGATGAGATAATCTATCAGCATCTCGCGCAGCTTCGCCTCGGTCAAATTGCGGGTCAGCTCACCCTTGAAAGCGACCGAGATGGTGCCCGTCTCCTCGGAGGTGACGACTATCATGGCGTCGCTCTGCTCGCTCATGCCTATGGCGGCTCTGTGGCGGGTGCCGAGGTCGCTCGATATCTCGTCGCTCTTGGTCAGCGGGAGCACGCAGCCGGCGCAGAGCAATCTGCCGTTCCTGACAACGGCGGCGCCGTCGTGCAGCGGGGATTTCGGGAAGAATATGTTGCCGATAAGCTCATGCGAAACATGGGCGTCAACGGGGGTACCCGTCTTGATAACGTCGCCGAGGAGCATCTCCTTCTCCATGACGATGAGCGAGCCTGTCTTGCTGTCGCTCATGCGCTGAACCGCCTTGGCTATCTCGATTATCGAGTCTCTGACGGTCTCAAAAACATCGTTTTGCCCGCCCTTGAGGATAAGGCCGAGACTCGAGAATTTGCTCTTGCCCAGCCGCTCTATTATCTGCCTTATTTCCTGCTGGAAAAGGATTATGAGCACGATAAAAATATTTTGGAATACTATGCGGAACATATAGGTGCTCGCCTGCATTTCAAGCTGATAGACCACAAGGTAGGCTATGCCGAGCAGCACAAGGCCCTTGACAAGCTGGAACGCTCTTGTCTCCCTGACGAGCTTTATGCCGTTATAGAGCACAAAGGTGACGAGCAGGATATCGAGCAGATCGGTGAAGCCGAAATGCAGCGACGGTATCTTTGAGAAGAAATCTGTTATATTTTCAAAAGATGTCATGGCCTGACAAACCCTTTCATACACAATGCTGTGTCCGATAATTCGCCGTGCGGAAGCATGACGGCGGTCGATCGGCGATTAGATGTAAACTACGATTACATAATATCACAAAGGCGGCGATGTTGCAAATCATATTTGCAGTTTTAACAAAAATTTAATTTTCTGTCAGGCAGACCGCGTGGGCGGCTATGCCCTCACCCGCCCCGGTGAAGCCCATGCCCTCCTCGGTGGTGGCTTTCACGCTGACAAATTCGTCGCTGATCCCGCAGGCGGCGGCAATATTGCGGCGCATTCCGTCAATATACGGGCGCATTTTCGGCCTCTGAGCGATAACGGTGCAGTCGATATTCACTATCGAGAAGCCTTTATCCGCAAGCACCTTAACGACCTCGGCGAGCAGCTTGAGGCTGTCCGCACCCTCGTATTTTGCGTCATTGTCGGGGAAAAGGCAGCCGATATCGCCGAGCGCGACGGAGCCGAGCAGAGCGTCACTCACGGCATGGAGCAGCACATCCGCGTCGGAGTGACCGAGCAGACCTTTTTCATACGGAATCTCAACGCCGCCTATTATCAGCTTCCTGCCCTCGACGAGGCGGTGAACGTCGTAGCCGTGACCTATTCTCAGCATATTTCTCCCCCTTTGACTTTCCCCACGAATTCATCATAGCTCGTGATGCAGTTGAGCACCTTGACGAGCGAATTCGTGGTCAATCTTGACGGTAAATCATAATATTTCAGCAGCGCAGCCCGCTTCTCGGAGCTGTTTTCGCCGCCGGTAAAGCCCAATTCATACAGGTCGAGCTTCGTTATCGGTCTCTCCGGCTCATCGGTGCGCTCGCACAGCACCCCGGCGTTCGCCAAAGCCTGCATTATCACCTGCTCCGACACGCCCTCAACGCCGAGTTTGCCCTCCTTGGACGGCTCGGTCTTGCGCCGCTCCTTGCCGAAAATATCGGGGATATAGGCGTTGATTATCTTGCCGTTATCGACGGTGGAGCCTATGAACGAACGTATCTTAAAGCCCGCCGAGTCGCTGTCGGTGAGCACGATTATCCCCTGCCGCTCGGCAAGGGTCCTTATCATTTTTTGCAGTTCCTTATCTTTGAATATTCCGAAGCCGTCGGTTTGGATTATAGGAGCGTCGATAATGCCCGAGAGCTTTATTTTGTCGTATTTCCCCTCGACGACCACGGCCTGTCTTATCTTTATCATCGGTCATCCTCTGCCGGCTCTTGCCAGCTTCACCAAAGTCTGCTCGAGCACAAGCCGCTTATCCGCAGCGGTGCTCTTCATCGCCGTATCCGCCGCCGCAAGTATCTCAATGCAGTCGCCCACGCTCTCAAACGAGAGCTTTGCGCCGTTCCTCGCAGCGTTGGTGAGGCGGAATTCTCTGCCCGCATAGCTGTAATATTTTGCCACATCCTCGGCTCTGCCGCCCGCCTTGACAGCCGCTTTTGCGCGGTAAATGTCGGAGTATGAGGCTATCAGAGCGCCGAGTATCTGGAATTCATCCTCCCGCTGCTCAAAGAGCACCGAGAGCTTGGTGAACGCGCTGTCGAACCTGCCTGCCGTGAGGTCTCTTATCATGTCGAACACCTTGGCGTCAAGGCTTTTGACGCACACCGCGTCGATATCGCTGCGGGTTATCTCGCTCCCCTCGGCATAGGCGCAGACCTTCTCCGTCTCGTTGAGCAGGGTATTCAGGTCACTGCCTACGCAGGTTATCAGATAAGCCGCTGCGCCGCGTTCAAACTGCTTGCCGCGCTTCTTTGCCCCGCTCTCGAGCATTTTTGCAAGGTCGCCCGAGGTCTTTTTATCTAGCTTGACGGTGAAGCCGTATTTGTCAAACAGCTTGACCGCTTTATTCCACTTTGCGCCCTTCGGCTCATAGGTGAGCATGGCAAAAACAAGCGCGCAGTCCTCGGGATTCTCCTCAAGCACCATCTTTAGCTGCTCAAAGCCGCCGTCATCAAGCGAATCGAGCGGCATATCCTTGACAAGCACACATTTTGTCTCCGCCATCATAGGCACGGCCGCGGCGCTCTCATATATCTCGTTCAGCGTGGTCTCCTTGCCGTCAAAGGCATGGAAATTGAAGTCGGCGAACGTATCGTCAACGGTTTTTTTAACTATTCGGTCGGTATAAATTTTTTTGAGGTAGCTTTCTTCGCCGTAGATAAGGTAAACGCCGACGGGATCGTCCCGCAGCTTCTCCTTGAGCGAAGCTTCGTTCAACGCAGCCATAAAGCCCTCCGTTTATTGCATTTTATCTGCGGCGCAGCGCCGCACAGCCCCTGCGGGCGTATATTTCGAGATCCCCGCAGCCCGCAGTAGCGGCCGCATTGACCCCCAATGCTCTCAGCTCATTGCCGACGGCAACGCCGCGCATATTATCGGCGGAGACAGCGGCAATATCGAAGCCCCCGACCGCCTGCGGGTAGTCGCTTCGGCTTATCAGCGCGTCGGCGTTCACCGCTTCGTCGGGCAAAGCGGTAATATCGGCGAGCGGGTCAAGGCAGACGAGCAGCGACATATCCTCGCTCTTTATGTATACGGCGCAGCCCGTATCGGTCCGATAGGTATGCACCGTGAAATTTTCGGATTCATAAACGCCCTCAAACGGGTGTTTTTCGACCCCGCCGAGCAGCAATTCGCAGCCCTCGGGCAGTGAGTCGTAATAGATATTCTTCGGTCGTCGGGCGGAAAGCGCGTCAAGCGCATATTCGGCATATTCGCCGTCGCCGCTCGGTATAAACGCCGCCGAAAGCGTGCCTTTCATACCCGCAAGAGCGTTATTCAGGCTGCTTTTGCCGTAAAACGCGCTGCCGCCCGCACCGATGAGCAGATTCTCACGCCGCTTGCTCACAAGCACGCAAATGCCGTTGCCCGTGTCAAGCATGGCGGCACGGGTCTGCATATCGGCAGACACCGAGAAGCCTATGACGGAGCAGCAGAATATTGCAGCGCACAATGCGGCTGTCAGGCGGGGCATCGCCCGCCCCAAAAGGGCGAAAAGCATCGAGAGCGCACACAGCAGAAACAGCGCGCAGAACACGGCGCACGCCTCGTCCTCGCTGACTGCAAAATCAGCGAGATCGCTTGAGGCAAGCAGCTTTGAGCCGTCGAGCATATATGCGGCAAAAAGCCCGCCCGCAAACGAAAACAGGTTAAAAATATGAGTTATCGAGCCGAACACCGCGCCGATCGCGCTCAGCACCATGCACGGCGAAGCGGCGGGGGTGATCACGAAATTTGCAAGCAGCGAAATGAAGTTGAAATTGCCGTAAAGCCTCATTGAGACGGGCAAAGTAAACGCCATTGCCGCAGCGGCGGTGACCAGCGCCTCGGCGATATAGACAGCCGCCGTCCTTATCCTCCACGGCAGACGGCGCTCGGCGGAGTCCCTGAGCCTCGGCAGCACAAGCTCCGAGCAGAGAATTATCCCGAGCGTTGCAAGGGCGGAGAGGCGCAGTGATACCGAGCCGATCGAGAACGGGTCGGCAAAGCCTATCACGGTGAGCGCAAACCCGAGCGAATTCAGCGGGTCGCGCTTCCTCATAAGTATATCGGAAAGCAGAAAAACAAGGGTCATTATGCCCGAACGCATAACGGAATAGGTGAGCCCCGCGAGCAGCATGAAGCCGACCGTGCCGACCATTGCCAAAGCATAAGCAAGGCGGCGTGGCATCCTTGTTTTCCTGAGAATTTTCAAAATCAGCATTGACCACAGCGACAGATGAAAGCCGGAAACGCACACGATATGCGTTATCCCGATCTTTGAGAATGCCGCCGAGGATTCGGCGGAAAGCCCGCTCCTGTCGCCGAGCAAAAGGGCGACGGCGAGCCTGCCGTTTTCATTCGGAAGCGTGCGTATGACCGCGGATCTGACGGCGGAACGCAGCTTCAATATAAGCGCACCGAGCGGCTGCCTGCCGCAGTGCGGAGCGACGGAGTATTTACCCGTCGGATAAGCGCCGAGATATATTCCCGACGAGCGATAGGATTCGAGATATTTCTCGGAGCTCTCGCCTAAGACATAAAAAGTGAAATTGCCGTCGACCGTGTCATACGGCTCGGCCTCGGGCGGGTTTGAGAACACAAGGCGCACCTTGATATCGGTCTTTTCGCCCTCAAATTCCGTGACCCTGCCTGTGTAATAATAATTGCCGTATTTTATCTCCGGCTCGCTCTCAAGGCGCACGGCAGCCTCACCGACCGAGCCGCCGAAAGCGACCCTCGGCTGATAATAAAATACATTCGCCGCGGTCAGCAGCGCGCAGGCGAGCGCACCCGCCGCAAAGGCGCAGGGCAGCACCCGCTCTTTCCTTATATTTTTGAAGCAAAGAGACACCGCAAGGGCGGCGAAAAACAGCAGAAAAGCGATCTTCGCCGCCCCGATATCGGTATCATTGAGCACGGCAAGGGTGAAGAACACCGTCAAGCCGATAACTGCGAACGGACGGGGCAAAAGCACTCACTCCGATCGTTTATTTTTCTATAAGGGGAATTTCTCCAAGGAATACGATATCGTCTCTCTTGGCAGCGTCGCCCTCGGCGAGCACCGCAGCCTTGGCAACGACGTTCGCGTCGAACTTAGCGCAAAGCTCCTCGACCGCCTTGAGGGATTCGCCTGTGCTGATAACGTCGTCAAGGATGACAACTCTCTTGCCCCTTATCTGCTCGCCCTCAATGCTGTCCATGATGAGGGTCTGGACGGACTCGGTGGTTATCGAGCGGACGTTGACGATAACGGGGTCTTTCATATAGAGCTTGGGCTTCTTGCGGGCGACGAAATACTTCTTGCCGCTCTGCCTTGACATCTCGTATGCGAGAGGAATGCTCTTTGCCTCGGGGGTAACGATATAATCGAACTCGGGCAGGCGTTTGAGCAGCTCGGCGGCGGCGTGGACGGTAAGCTCCACATCGCCGAAGATGATGAAGGCGGCTATATCGAGCTTGTCATTGAGCGGGCAGCGAAGCAGATCTCTCTCCATACCTGCGATATTTACTCTGTAATATTCTGACATTTTTATCTCTCCTTAATTTTATCAGCCTGCGGGCCAACCGAAGTCTCTGCCGCCCATGAGGTGGAAATGAAGATGCTTGACCGATTGACCTGCGCTATCGCCGCAGTTATTGACTATCCTGAAGCCGTCCTTCAGCCCCTTCTCGGCGGCTATCTTGGCGGCGACCTCAAAGATATGCGCCACTACGGCGCTGTTGCTCTCGTTTATCTCCGCCGCGGAGGCGATATGCTCCTTGGGTATGATGAGAACATGAACGGGAGCCTGGGGGTCGAGATCGTTGAAAGCCACGACGGTATCGTCCTCATAGACCTTGGTGGAGGGTATCTCACCCGCCGCTATTTTGCAAAAAATGCAGTCCATCTTTATTCTCCTTTGCGAAAATGCTTATTTTAACATTTCTTTTACGATGTCGGCAACGGCATCCATAGCCGCCTTAACGCCGGAAACATCCTTGGTGCCCGCCATTGCGCCGTCGGGTCTGCCGCCGCCTGAGCCGCCCGCAAGGCCTGCGACTTTCTTGGCGATATTACCCGCATGAGCGCCCTTTGCAACGGCGTTCTTGCCGCAGCCGCAGGCGAAATTCGCCGACTGACCGTTGACGCCGCAGATAACGGCGACGGCGTCGGGATCCTCCTTGACCTTGTCGCTCATGGCTCTCAGCTCGGCGGGCTCAACGCCCTCGACCGTGACGGCAACGAGGGTAACGCCGCCGAGGTCGACCGCGCCGCTCATTATATCGCCGGTCTTGAGCTGTGAGACCTCGGAGCGGAGCTTGTCTATCTCCTTATCCTTGGCTTTAAGCTCATTCATGACCGACGCCGCTCTCTTCTCAAGCTCGGTGGTATTCGCGAGCTTCATTGCAGCGGCGGTATTCCTGATAAGCTCCTCATTCTTGGCAATGTGCGCAAGAACGCCGAAGCCCGTGACGCCCTCTATCCTGCGAACGCCCGCAGCGACCGAGGATTCGGAAACTATCTTGAAGAGGCCGAGTTTGCCTGTATTATCGACATGGGTGCCGCCGCAAAGCTCGGTGGAGAAGTCGCCCGCTCTGACAACTCTGACGATGTCGCCGTATTTCTCGCCGAAGAGAGCCATTGCGCCGAGCTTCTTCGCCTCGGCTATCGGCATCTCAACGCTTGTAACGGGCAGAGCGGAGAGAATAATTTCGTTGACTCTCTGCTCAATATCATGCAGCTCCTCGGCGGTGAGGGCCGAGAAGTGAGTGAAATCGAATCTGACCTCATTGGAATTGACGAGCTGACCCGCCTGCTCGACATGAGTGCCGAGCTTCTCTCTGAGGGCGGCCTGGAGCAAATGCGCCGCGGTATGGTTGCGGGCAGCGGCTTCCCTTGCCTTGACATTGATCTCGGCCTTGATCTTATCGCCGATCGAAATGCCGTCGCCGTCAACTATCCTGCCGACGTGCAGTATATTGCCGTCAGCGGTCTTGCCCGTTGCGGTGACCTCAAAGAGGGCGCTCTCGGTCTTGATAACGCCGGTGTCGCCCGCCTGGCCGCCGCTCTCGCCGTAGAATACGCTCCTGTCGAGCACGAGCGCAGCCTCCGCGCCCTCGGCGATATAATCAACTCTCTCGCCGTCGGCAACTATCGCCTTGACGGTGCCGTCGCAGGCGTAATCGGTGTAGCCGAGGAATTCGGTTGCGGGAATATCCTTGAGAGATGCGCTGCCGCCCTTCCATGCCTCAGCGCCCGCGTCCTTACGAGCTGCTCTGGCGGCGGCTCTGCTCTCGGCATAGAGCCTGTCGTATTCGGCGACGTCGACCGTCATGCCTTTCTCGGCAAGCAGCTCCTTGGTGAGGTCTATCGGGAAGCCGAAGGTATCCTGGAGCTTGAAAGCGTCAGCGCCGCTGAGCTGCTTTGAGTCGCTCGTTGCGATAAGATTCTCGAGCACGGTAAGGCCGGTGTCGATGGTCTTGTTGAAGCTCTCCTCCTCAGCCTTGATGACCTTAACGATAAGGTCATGCTTCTCGACGAGGTTGGGGTAAGCGTCGGCGTTCTCGCGGATAACGGTCTCGCAGACCTTATAGAGGAAAGTGCCCTTGATGCCGAGCAGTCTGCCGTGGCGGGCGGCTCTCCTGAGCAGGCGGCGCAGGACGTAGCCCCTGCCCTCGTTTGAGGGCATAACGCCGTCGCCTATCATAAACGTGGTGCTCCTGATATGGTCGGTGATAACTCTGAGAGAAACGTCGTTCTTCTCATTGTCGTGATACTTAACGCCCGCAATGTCGATGACGTGCTTCATAATATTCTGAACGGTATCGACCTCAAAGAGGTTATCAACGCCCTGCATTATGCAGGCAAGGCGCTCAAGACCCATGCCGGTGTCGATATTGCAGTTCTTAAGGCGGGTGTAATTGCCGTTGCCGTCATTCTCAAACTGAGTGAAAACAAGATTCCAGAATTCAACATATCTGTCGCAGTCGCAGCCGACCTTGCAGTCGGGCGAGCCGCAGCCGTATTTTTCGCCTCTGTCGAAGTATATCTCCGAGCAGGGGCCGCAGGGACCTGCACCGTGCTCCCAGAAGTTATCCTCCTTGCCGAGCCTGACCATGTGGTCGGGCGCGACGCCGATATCCTTTGTCCAGATATCATAAGCCTCGTCGTCGTCAAGATAAACGCTGACAAAGAGCTTGTCCTTGGGCATTTTCATTACTTCCGTGCAGAATTCCCATGCCCAATGGGTAGCCTCCTGCTTGAAGTAATCGCCGAACGAGAAGTTGCCGAGCATCTCAAAATAGGTGCCGTGGCGTGCGGTGATACCGACCCTCTCGATATCGGGGGTACGGATGCACTTCTGGCAGGTAGTCACCCTCTTGCGGGGCGGGGTAAGCTCGCCTGTGAAGTACTTCTTGAGAGGCGCCATGCCCGCATTGATGAGCAGGAGGCTCTTATCCCCCTGCGGCACGAGTGAGAAGCTCGGAAGCCTCAAATGACCCTTTGACTCAAAGAATGAGAGATATTTCTCTCTGATCTCGTTAAGTCCCATCCATTCCATATTGTATTTCCTCCTTGGGATCATACATCCCTGATTTTACTGAGTTAAAAATGAAAAAAGGGTGCAGTTTCACAACTCAAATGGGACGGCTCCCGCCGCGGTACCACCCAAATTGTGCAAAGCTGCACCACTCGATCCTTATAACGCAGGTAACGCCGCCGCTCATCGCAGCGGAGCTCCGGGGCGGCTTAACACCTCTCAAACGCCCGACCACCGTTTCAGCATTATCGGCAGCCTCTCTGTGAGCAAAAGGTGAATTTTCCCCTTCGTCGCTTCGGTATTCAATTAATTATAGCATTTTCGCCGTAATTGTCAAGTGACCAATAACTAACTTATCGGTCGATCAAGCGTCAACTTTTTCAAGATTGACCATGGCGACCCAGCCGTATTCGCCCTTATAGTCGATGCAGGCCCATCTCTTGCCGTTGTCGGCGGTCTTAGTGGTGAACACAGTGACCTCGTCGCCGTCGTTCAGCTCGCCGAGTTTATCATAATCCGCGCCCGCGTCGCTCCTGACATTTGCGCCCTCGTCGGAATTGACCCTGTATTTCTCGCCATCCGAGCCGTTGGGGCCGGTGGGAGCCTCGGGGGTGACCTGCACGACAATATTGACGCCCGTGAAGGTATTAACGGCGTCGCCCGTGAGGATAACGCCCCAAATGCCGTTCTTCTGAGCGATGAACACGCCGCCCTCGCCCTCGAGGATATCGGTGTATTCAAACGGAACAACGGTGTTATTCTTGAGGTCGATTATGCCCATCTTGCCGTCCTTCTTAACGGGGATAAGCCCGCCTGAGACGGAGCGGCAGTAGTCGCATGAAAGCATGGTGATATCGTCAAAGGTATTGACGGCTTCGTATTCGTATGGGATGACCTTCTTATCCTTATCCTGGCTGACATAGCCCCATTTGTCGTCTTTTCTGGCGGCGGCGTAGCCCTCGAAGTAGCGGTCGCGCTCGTCGTACTTCGCATTATCGGGCAACTCGTCAGTGACTATGGAATGCGCCGCGTGGGGAGTTGAGGATATGGCGGGAACGCCGTCGGTGAAGGTGACCTCAAAATAATCGTTGCCTATCTTGACAAGCGCATGATAGCTGCCTCTGCTCGAATGGTCTCTGCCGCTGCCGCAGACTTTGAATTCATCGTAATTCGGTTGTAAAATAACATTGCCCTGATAGTCGAGCAGGCCGTATTTGCCCGTGGTCTTTGACTTGAACACGCAGCATTTCTCATTGAGGTAGGTTATGCTTTCGCACTCTTCAAAGCCACCCGCGACCCACTTGTAGGCCGCTGCGTCGGCGTTGACGTTGCCTGAATCGCCGCCCTTGCCCGCGAGCTTCGAAATGCCGAATATCGCAAGTATCACAACAACTACGGCAGCCGCAATTATGGCTATATTCTTGGGCGTGAGTTTCTTTATCTTATTGATGATATCCGCAAAATCAAACTTCTTAGCCGGCTTTTTGACCTCCTCGGTCTTAACGGTGACCGGCTCGTCGTTGAAGGCGTCAAGCTCCTCGTCGGTGAGCGGAGTGCTCTCGGTCTCACGGGCAAGGAACGGCGGGACTGCAAGCCCGTCATCCTCATCCTCGTCTGCCGCTTCTTCTCTGACCGACTCGGGAACGTAATTAT
>OKRS01002111.1_pt1 | contig 11899 bp, 9 predicted proteins | sample 1601191 | NCBI WGS metagenome assembly OKRS01 (sample SAMEA3541509, study PRJEB24748) | human gut metagenome | biome: human gut; feature: human-associated habitat; material: faeces | place: China | collected 2012 | reverse complement strand
CACCACCGACGAGCTGATCGACGTGATCGCCAGCGAGCCGAAGATCGTGAAGTATCTGGATATTCCCATCCAGCACTGCAACGATACCATTTTAAAGGCCATGAACCGCCGGGACACCAAGGCGAACCTGCTGGCCCTGCTGAAAAAGCTGCGGGAGAAGGTTCCCGGTCTGGTGCTGCGGACCAGCCTCATTGCGGGATTGCCCTACGAGGATGACGCGGCCTTTGAGGAGTTGTGCGACTTCCTGCGGGAGGTCCGCATCGAGCGGGCGGGTGTGTTCCCCTTCTCCCCGGAGGACGGCACGAAGGCGGCCCTCATGGAGCACGTGGACATGGAAGAGGCCCAGCGCCGCGCGGAGCTGGCGGTGGATGTCCAGTCTGACATCATTGACGCCTACAATGACTCCATCTTAGGTGAAGAGCGGGAGGTCCTCTGCGAGGGGTACGATTCTCAGGCTCAGATGTTCTACGGACGCAGCTATGCTGAGTCCCCCGACATCGACGGACGGATCTGGTTCACCGCCGACAGCGAGATCGCTCCCGGCAGCTTTGTGAATGTCCGCCTGACCGGCACCATGGACGGCGAGACCACCGGCGAGCTTGTGTGAAGGCGATTGTTTTTCCTTGAAAACCCTGCGAAAGGACGTATATTATGAATTTACCCAATAAACTGACCATGCTGCGGATCTTGCTGATCCCGGTGTTCATGGTGGTGCTGTACTGGGACTTCCCCGGCGCTACCTGGGTGGCGGTGGCCATTTTCATCATCGCCAGCTTCACCGATCTGCTGGACGGGAAAATCGCCAGAAAGTACAACTTAGTCACGGATTTCGGCAAGTTTGCCGATCCTCTGGCGGATAAAATGCTGGTGACGGCGGCACTGCTCTGGTTCGTGGAGATCGGCCAGATGCCTGCTTGGGCGCTGCTGATCGTCCTTGTCCGGGAGTTTGCCGTCAGCGGCCTGCGGATGATCGCCAGTGATAAGGGCCGGGTTATCGCCGCCGGTTGGTCCGGCAAGGTGAAGACGGCCAGCACCATGGTGTGCATTGTGCTCATGTTCCTGCCGATCCCCGGCTGGCTCAATACCGTGTGCGTGGCAGTGATCGCCATCACCACCCTGTATTCCGGCGTGGAATACTTTGTGCTGAACCGGGACATAATCGCCACAGCCTGAGAATTGAAATCGAAAATGAAAAAGGTGCGGGAACGATGAGTCCTTACACTTTCCTTCGTGCTATTGGTCCTGAGCCATGGAATGCGGCTTATGTAGAGCCATCACGTCGTCCAGCTGATGGACGTTACGGGGAAAACCCAAACCGTCTTTACCAACACCACCAATTCCAAGTGGTGATGAAACCATCACCATCAAACATCCAAGAACTCTACCTTGAGTCATTGGAAAAATTGGGTATCAATCCTTTGGAACACGATATTCGTTTCGTTGAAGATAACTGGGAAAACCCATCAACTGGTTCAGCTGGTCTTGGTTGGGAAGTTTGGTTGGACGGTATGGAAATCACTCAGTTCACCTACTTCCAACAAGTTGGTGGATTGGCAACTGGTCCGGTAACTTCTGAGGTCACTTACGGATTGGAACGTTTGGCTTCTTACATCCAAGAAGTAGACTCAGTTTATGACATCGAGTGGGCTCCAGGCGTTAAATACGGAGAAATCTTCCTTCAACCAGAATATGAACACTCAAAATACAGCTTTGAAGTTTCTGACCAAGATATGCTTCTTGAAAACTTCGAAAAATTTGAAAAAGAAGCAGGACGTGCTTTGGAATTGGGCCTTGTTCACCCTGCCTATGACTACGTTTTGAAATGTTCACATACCTTTAACCTGCTTGACGCTCGTGGAGCGGTATCTGTTACAGAACGTGCCGGCTACATTGCCCGCATCCGTAACTTGGCCCGTGTCGTAGCCAAAACCTTCGTCGCAGAACGCAAGAAACTCGGTTACCCACTTCTTGACGAAGCCACACGCGCAAAACTCCTAGCAGAAGAGGAAGAATAACGAGAGCGTATTAGATGGGATTGGCTGATCGAGCAATCCTAAAGAACCAGTTGCCGCAGTGATAAAGGTATCGTTAGAGAAACTAACGATACCAGGCAAAATTGGAGACCTTAGGCTCCAATTTTAGCAATGAAACGACGAAGTCGGTTGCTTGCGTGCCAATCACATAAGGCAAACTGGAAAAAAAGATATTTTTCGGAGAAAAAACATGACAAAAAACTTATTAGTAGAACTTGGACTTGAAGAGTTGCCAGCCTACGTTGTCACACCAAGTGAAAAACAACTCGGTGAGAAAATGGCAGCCTTCTTGGATGACAACCGTCTTTCATACGAAAGCATTCAAACCTTCTCAACACCACGTCGTTTGGCAGTCCGTGTGATTGGTTTGGCTGATCAACAATCTGATTTGACCGAAGATTTTAAAGGACCTTCTAAGAAAATCGCCTTGGATGCAGATGGAAACTTCTCAAAAGCGGCTCAAGGATTCGTCCGTGGAAAAGGCTTGACGGTTGATGATATTGAATTCCGTGAAGTCAAAGGTGAAGAGTACGTTTATGTCACTAAGCACGAAGCTGGAAAACCAGCTAAAGAAGTCTTGGCTGGCGTTCCAGAAGTGCTTGCTTCATTGACCTTCCCTGTCAGCATGCACTGGGCTAACAATACATTTGAATACATTCGCCCAGTTCACACCTTGACAGTTCTTTTGGGCGACGAAGCGCTCGACCTTGATTTCTTGGATATCAAGTCAGGTCGTGTGAGCCGTGGACACCGTTTCCTTGGACATGAAGTGGAAATTACTAATGCGGATTCTTATGAAGAAGACCTTCGTACTGTTTACGTGATTGCGGATAGCAAAGAACGTGAAAACATGATTCGTGAGCAAATCAAAGCTATCGAAGCAGAACAAGGTGTTCAAGTTCAAATCGAAGAAGGACTTTTGAATGAAGTCTTGAACTTGGTCGAATACCCAACTGCCTTCATGGGAAGTTTTGATACTAAGTATTTGGATGTTCCAGAAGAAGTTTTGGTGACCTCAATGGAAACGCACCAACGTTACTTTGTTGTACGTGACCTTGATGGTAAGCTTAAACCAAACTTCATCTCAGTGCGTAATGGTAACGCTGAGCACTTGGAAAATGTCGTTCGAGGAAATGAAAAAGTCTTGGTGGCACGTCTTGAAGATGGTGAATTCTTCTGGCGTGAAGACCAAAAACTTAAGATTGAAGACCTCGTTGCTAAATTGGCTAACGTGACCTTCCATGAAAAAATTGGTTCTCTTTCAGAACACATGGCACGTGCGGGTGTTATTGCAGCGTCACTAGCTGAGCAAGCTGGTTTGACTGCAGAAGAAACGGCAGCCGTAGCTCGTGCAGCTGAAATCTACAAATTTGACCTCTTGACTGGTATGGTCGGAGAGTTCGATGAATTGCAAGGAATCATGGGTGAAAAATACGCCCTTCTCGCTGGTGAAGATGCTGCGGTAGCGACAGCTATCCGTGAGCACTACCTTCCTGATTCAGCAGACGGAGCCCTTCCAGAGACTAAGGTTGGTGCTATCCTTGCGCTTGCAGATAAATTGGATACCCTCCTTTCATTCTTCTCAGTAGGCTTGATTCCATCAGGTTCCAATGACCCTTATGCACTTCGTCGTGCAACACAAGGGATTGTTCGTATCTTGGATGCTTTTGGTTGGCACATCCCTATGGATGAATTGATCGACAGCCTTTACGCTCTTTCATTTGATAGTCTTTCATATGACAATCAAGCAGAAGTCATCAACTTCATCAAAGCGCGTGTGGACAAGATGATGGGACGCACTTCAAAAGATATCAAAGAAGCCGTTCTTGCTGGTTCAAACTTTGTCGTGGCTGATATGCTTGAAGTAGCTGATGCCCTTTCAGAAGCTGCTAAGACTGATGGTTACAAGGCAGCTGTTGAGTCACTTTCTCGTGCCTTCAACTTGGCAGAAAAAGCGGATGCTTCAGTGACAGTCGATGCTAGTCTCTTTGAAAACGACCAAGAAAAAGCCCTTGCTAAAGCGATTGAAGAGCTTGAATTGACAGGTTCAGCAAGTGACAAATTGGCACAGCTCTTCGCTCTTAGCCCAGTCATCGATGCCTTCTTTGACAACACTATGGTCATGGCAGAAGATGAAGCGGTTAAAAACAACCGTTTGGCCCTTCTTGCAGGTCTTGTAGCGAAAGCTAACGCTGTTGCAGCCTTCAACCAATTGAACACAAAATAGAGGTGAAAGGGAATGGATCCTAAAAAAATTGCTCGTATCAATGAGCTTGCTAAAAAGAAGAAAACAGAAGGTTTGACTCCAGAAGAAGCAGTGGAACAAGCAAAACTTCGTGAAGAATACATTGAAGGCTATCGTCGTTCAGTTCGTCACCATATCGAAGGAATTAAAGTGGTTGACGAAGAAGGTAACGATGTGACACCTGAAAAACTACGCCAAGTGCAACGTGAAAAAGGTTTGCATGGCCGTAGCCTTGATGATCCTGAATCATAATAACGATGAACAAGGGTTTGGAATTTTTCCAAGCCCTTGTTTTGAAGTATAAAATTCTGAATATTCTGTATAAAATTGACCAATTATTTCAAAAATGGTAAAATATAAGTTATGTTAAAAAATGGCATGATTCAATGAGTCGTGCTCAATAGAATTGGAGTGAAAAAAATGTCGCAAAAGCAACATCATAAAGACGACGACAACCAGACTGAGAATGGGATGGTACGTGGTCTTCAAAACCGTCACGTCCAGCTGATTGCCATCGCTGGTACCATCGGTACAGGTCTCTTCCTCGGGGCAGGGCGTTCTCTCTCCCTAACAGGACCTTCAATCATCTTAGTATATATACTAACTGGTATCTTCATGTATCTTATGATGCGAGCGATCGGTGAGATGCTCTATATGGATCCTGACCAGCACACCTTTATCAACTTTATTACCAAATACCTTGGTAAGGGCTGGGGATTCTTCTCGGGTTGGTCTTACTGGGTATCACTGATATTCCTTGGAATGGCAGAAATTACGGCCGTATCGACCTATGTGCAATATTGGTTCCCAAGTTGGCCTGCCTGGCAGATTCAGATTGTCTTCTTGATTATCCTGAGCTCGGTTAACCTGATTGCGGTTAAGATTTTCGGGGAAGTTGAGTTTTGGTTTGGGATGATCAAGATTATCACCATTCTTGCTCTTATCGCAACAGGTATCTTCATGGTAGCAACCAACTTTGAAACCCCTGCTGGACATGCTAGCCTTGCCAATATTACACACGGCTTCCAGATGTTCCCTAAAGGTTGGGTAAGCTTTGTTATGACCTTCCAAATGGTCTTCTTTGCTTACCAAGCCATCGAATTTGTAGGGATTACAACTTCTGAGACAGCAAATCCACGTAAGGTCTTACCAAAGGCAATCAAGGAGATTCCGATTCGTATTGTCATCTTCTATGTGGGTGCCCTCATTGCCCTCATGGCTATCTTCCCATGGCAAAAACTTCCAGTTAATGAATCACCGTTCGTAACGGTCTTCCAAATGGCTGGTATCAAGTGGGCAGCAGCCTTCATTAACTTTGTTGTCTTGACAGCAGCGGCTTCATCATTGAACTCAACGCTTTACTCTACAGGTCGTCACCTTTTCCAAATTGCTAAGGAAACACCAAATAGTAAAGTCATGAAAGCTTTGAAGCTAGATACTTTGTCACGTAATGGTATTCCTTCACGTGCCATCATTGTTTCAGCCATTGTAGTATGTGTTTCAGCCTTCATCAATGTCTTGCCTGGTGTATCTGATGCTTTCGCTTTGATTACGGCATCATCATCAGGGGTCTACATCGCCATCTATATCTTGACCATGCTTGCTCATCTCAAGTACCGTAAATCTCAAGAGTTCATGGCAGATGGCTTCCTTATGCCAGCCTACAAGATTCTTAATCCATTGACTATCCTTTTCTTCATCTTCGTCTTTGTTTGTCTCTTCTTGCAAAAGTCAACAGTTGTCGGAGCTATTGGGGCAGCCATCTGGATTGTCGTATTTAGTATCTATAGTAACTGGAAACACAGCAAATAAATCAATTTAGCTCACCTTTATGGTGAGTTTTTTATTGCAAAAAAAGGACACAAGGTGTCCCAGTTATTAGTTATGCAATACTTTCTTGGTTTCCGTGGTGAAAGAAAGCACCTAAGAGGCCCTTGCTACGATGGAAAATAGCAGGCTTATGATCGTTGTGTGAACGACCATTAACATCAAGTTTGGCCCATTCAAGAGCCTGGTAGGCATTTCGGTCTGAAACTGTAGATGTCCCAATATAGCTATAGATTCCTGCCTGAGCAAGAATAAAACCTTGTAGTTGGCGAATATGCTCATCATTGAGGGCTTCGGAAAAATGAATCTTCACTGTCTTATAAGTTAAAGCTTGGACAGACTCGACGATTGGTGACTCTGCTAAGAGGTGCAAAAGTTCTTGATGCTTAGTAAAGTACTTATCATAGTCCATTGGAAGAATGATAGTATGGGCAATCCAATCTTCTAAGTTGGCTTTGGCTTTCTTACTGAGACCTTTTGCTGTGATACTGAGATCATCTATATTGAAAGGAAGCTGGTCGATGTGAGCAGTGTTTGAACCATATGCCTTTCTGAAAAGCGGTGTACTTGATAGAATATGTCCAGTGGGAGAAATAATAGCCAAGGCAGTTTCCTTGGTTTGGTAACCAAGTTCGTGGCATTCCATGCTAGCGTATGTGTCTTTAAATTCAATAATTGCTCTTGTTTTCATCGTGTAACTCTCTTTCTGTTAGTTTATAAACTAACAATAGTTTATCATGACTTATAATCTTGGTCAAGATTTTACCTTCAAAAACAAAAAAATATTTTTGTAAGGGCTTGCAAAAATATTTGAACTCTGATAAGATAGAACCATAGCAAAAGGATTGTTACTGGTCAGCAGGCAAAACCTAGATAAATACGAAAAACTAATGGGAGTAGTGTATGCTCATTCCAATTGGTTCTTGGTATTTATTTAGGTTTTTTTCGTTGAAAAAGCCTCAAAGAAAACTAGGATCCTAGACAAGAAAGGAGCCCTTATGGCTAAATATACTGAATTAGCTGAAGACATTCTCAAACACGTTGGTGGCAAGGAAAATGTCAATAGCTTAAAACACTGTGTGACACGTTTGCGTTTTGATTTGAAAGATGAGTCTAAAGCAGATGATGACTACCTTAAGAACCGTGACGGTGTTGTTACTGTTGTTAAGGCAGGTGGTCAATATCAGGTGGTTATAGGTAACCATGTCCCTGATGTTTATGCGGAGGTCCTCCAGGTTGGCGGTCTTCCAGCGGGTGGTAGTCTTGATCTTGATGAAGGTGATGCGCCTAAAGGGAATCTCTTTGACCGCTTTGTATCTTTGGTTTCAAGTATTTTCCAACCTTTCCTTGGGCCTTTGGCTGCAGCCGGGATTATCAAAGGAATAGTCGCTGTCATGGCAGCATGTGGCCTGTCAGCTGCAACAAGCCCTATGTATGTCATCTTGAATGCAGCAGGAGATGGTTTCTTCCAGTTCTTGCCAATCTTAATTGCCTTGACATCTGCTCGTCGTTTCAAGGTTAATGAGTTTACAGCTATTGCGATTGCAGGAGCACTTGTTTATCCTGATATTGCTACTCTGGTGACTGCTCTTCAGAAAGCTGGTCAAGGTCATGTTCTAGGAGTTATTCCATTTGCGCTTCCTGCAGGGGGCTACCTCTCAACTGTAATGCCTTCTATCTTGGCCGTTTGGGTGGCTTCATACATTCAAAAATTCTTTACCAAGATTACTCCAGATGTCATTAAAGTCTTCGTAGTACCCTTCTTTACATTACTCATTACTGTCCCATTGACATTCTTGGTGGTAGGACCAGTTGCTAATACTTTCTCTGATGGATTGACAAATCTTTTCCAAGCGATCATGAACTTTAGTCCGATTGTCTTTGGTCTTATACTCGGTATCTCGTGGCAAGTCTTGGTTATGTTCGGAATGCACTGGGCGCTTGTTCCCCTTGCTATCCTAGATGTGGCAACAAACGGAAGTTCTATTATTCTTTCGGCAGCTATTCTTCCATGTTTCACGCAAACAGGTGTGTTGGGAGCTATCATGCTTAAAACGAAAGAAGAAAAAGTCCGTACCATCTCTATGCCAGCCTTCATTTCATCTATTTTTGGGGTTACAGAACCTGCTATCTATGGGGTAAGCCTTCCAATGAAAACGCCATTCTACATTTCATGTGGTGTTTCAGGACTTATGGGGGCTGCCATGATGGCCCTAGATATTAAGACGTATTCAATAGGTGGTCTGGGTGTCTTTGTCTTCCCAAGCCTTATTGGGCCTGACGGTAACCTTTCTAAAGTTATCTTTGCCATTATTATTGCCATTGTGGGTGGTGTTCTTGCCTTCCTCATCCAACTCTTTGTGCGAGTACCAAATCTATACGGTGGTGGAGCAGCTAAGGTTGAGAAAAAAGCTGAAGAAGCTGCACCTGCTCCTAAAGAAATTCAACAAGAAATTATTGCGAGCCCACTTATCGGGAATGTTGTCCCACTTGACCAAGTTCCTGACCAAGTCTTTGCCTCAGGAGCTATGGGTAAAGGTATCGCTATTGACCCTACTGATGGGGTAGTTGTCGCACCAGCTAAGGCAACAGTTAATTTAGTCTTCCCTACTGGTCATGCGATTGGTTTGACAACTGAAAATGGTGCAGAGCTTCTCATCCATATTGGTATGGACACTGTTTCTCTTGCTGGTAAAGGCTTCAAGACCTATGTGGAAGCAGGTCAAGTTGTAGAAGCAGGACAAAAACTTATAGAATTTGACCTAGCAACTATCCGAGATGCTAAATTACCAGTTATCACGCCAGTCATTGTGACCAATACACCTGACTTTGATGATGTCTTAACGACTAAAGAAGCTCGTGTTAACACTGGTGACTATCTCCTCACTGCTGTTAAATAAAAAAGAAATCCGAGAATCAACTTCTCGGATTTTTGTTTATTTGAATTTGTAGTCTTTAACAACTTCAACGGAATTAACCGTTACATTTTCTTTTGGTTTGCTGTTGTCATCGACTTCAAGGTTAGCAATGGTATCAACGACATCCATGCCTTTGATGACTTGTCCAAAGACAGTATATTTGGTATCACCAGCTGGGTAACCACCTTTTTTGTAGGCGTCAATGATAGGTTTTGGATAGCCGGCATTTCCTAGTTGCTTGCTTTGATCGTCCTTGTTTTGAACAATGTAGAATTGGCTGCCGTTTGAATTCTTAGCACCAGTATTGGCCATAGCAAGTGCGCCACGGATGTTGTAGAGGAATGGTGTAGGCTCAACAGCGAAACCTTTCTTCCAGATAGATTCTCCGCCAGTACCGTCACCCTTAGGATCACCACTTTGAATCATGAAATCCTTGATGACACGGTGGAAGGTAAGTCCATCATAGTATTTGTCCTTGGCATGTTTCAAGAAGTTTTCAGAAGCCTTTGGAGCAAGTGTAGGGAAGAGTTTGACTGTGATATCACCCTTTGAAGTGTGGAGGATAACTTCAGCTTCGTCCTTACCAACCTTGTCAGACAACTGTGGAAAGGCATCTTTTCCAGATTTTTGGGCTTTTTCTAATTGTTTAGTGAATATCTTATTATCAACATAAGCATCTCCACGAACGGCGCGTGCGATGTTCTCACGAAAGGCAAAACCTAGGCCTGCGATAACAAGTACAATAATTAATGGAATGTACTTTTTAATGTTTTTCATATATAACTCCTTTGGTGCATTGTACCTACTATTGTAGCAGAAAAAAACCTTTTGGGAAACGGTTAACAGAGGTCTTTAAATATGGTAGAATGGGATTATCAACAAGAAAATGAACAATGGGACTAGATATAGGAAAAAGGTTGCCTCAGGCTAAAAAGTGAGGGCTGACTTTTGGAAGGACGCATGCTACTTGCTCTTATCAGAGACAGGTGTCTGTATCCTAACTATAGACAACTTCGCAAAGCCGAAGGGACCTCTTGTTTGGATTTCTTGAAAAAAGGAGATTTTTATGTCAACTAAAGCAGAATGGGCTGAACTCTTTGAGTCGGTACACGGGCGTAAGCCTAGCCCCCAAGAATTTTTGGATGCTAAAGCAGCTGACTTTGATACAAGTGCTTTGGCTGCTCAAGCAGCATCTGTAGAAGCACCAGCTAATGAACCTGTCGCTGAAGAAGTAGCTCCAGAACCAGTTGCTACTGAAGAAGTCACAGAACAAGATGACATCGCAGATGTGGCTGAAACAGCTGAAGATGCTGTCGCAGAACAAGCAAGCAGTGAATCACCATTTGGTGCAGAAGCTTTCTCAGAAGCACCTGTGCAACAACCAACACCACAATTTGATTCAAGCATGTTTGAAAAGGCACCTATCTCATCAGCTCAAGGATTTGGAACAGTTCCTAATCCAGCAGCAGCTGGCTCAGCAGATAAACCTCTTTTCAATCTTATCTTGCCAATCGTTGCGATTGCACTTTCAGTAATCTTTGCAGTTTTGGCATGGTTTGTAGGTCCTGCTTGGCTCTTCATCATCTTGACAGTCCTCGCAGTTGCGGTAGCAGTTGTTTCGCTTGTCTTTAGCCTTAAATCAAGCAAGAAATTGCTTTCAATCATTGCAACAGGTGTTGCTGGTCTCATGCTCTTTGTGTCTATTGGTGGTTTGATTTTCCAAATCTCTCAAAACGCTAGTGATAACACAAGCTCAAGCAAGACATCAAAAGTTGCTGATAAAGACGATGATGCTGACAAGAAAAATGATGACAGCGATTCAAAATCTGACTCTAAATCTGATTCAAAAGGTGATAGCACTGACGTCAACGATTACATTGACAAAAATGCTAAATTTGACTGGAATGAATCTAAGTTCCAGAAATTGAAAGTCGGTAAAGATACCGTTAAGTCTATCATCAAGACTTATGGTAAGGCTTCTGATGCACAAATCTCTGGCGATGAGATGAAGTTGAACTACTCTGGTAAAGACTATGGTGAAAGTGTTTACCTAACCTTTACGAAACAATATGATGGTACATTTATCTTGTCATATGCTTCAGGTAGATTCCCTCAAGATAAGGTAGAAGTTGATAAGTCTTATAAAGCTGACTGGACAAAAGAACAGTTTGATGCTCTCAATAAGGGTGATTACACTGATCCATCAAATGGTACGAAACTTGAAGATGTCGTTAAGGATCACCCTAAAGCTTCAAGTGCAGAATACACGATTTCAACATCTCGTCAAGGTGAATTCACAAAAGAAATGACTATTTCTTATAGTGATTATAAGGCTGAAGATGGCAAACTCAAGAGTGTTTACTTGTCATTTGATACCAAAGAAGGTGAAGATACATTCTACCTTACTTATAAATCAGGTCCAGATGAGGATTAATTAAGGGACAGGAGGGGAAACCTTCCTGTTTTTTCTTGATAAAAGGAGAAAGCTATTGAAATTCTTAAATTATACATTCGAGCAAAGCCAGTCTCTTGTTACTAAGGAGACCGTAGACAAGCTCAATCAAAAAGGGAGCTGGAAACGATTTATTGGCTTGTTTATCACTTCAATTGTTATTTATTTCTTCTCCATTATCACACCCATGTTTATAAAAGGATTGACGCTTGATCAAAATCCAACATTTTCTTGGATTCAGTGGCCAGTCATTCTCTTGTATGTAGTCATGTATCTGGTCTATCTTTTCTTTTCAATTAAGCACAGAAGAAGTCCGATGAAACTAAAATTCTGCACCTACTTTTATATGGTAGTCTTACTCGCTATCTTTACAGTATGTGCTGGTATAATGATGATGACACGACGAAATATTGTCAGTATACTA
>OKRS01002107.1_pt1 | contig 11920 bp, 8 predicted proteins | sample 1601191 | NCBI WGS metagenome assembly OKRS01 (sample SAMEA3541509, study PRJEB24748) | human gut metagenome | biome: human gut; feature: human-associated habitat; material: faeces | place: China | collected 2012 | reverse complement strand
TCTTTTCCGTTCTCATCTGTGATACGTATTTCACCGATCTCCACTGCAAAAACCATATTTTCATGATGTGCCTGGATTGCTTTCTCGCCATCATGCAGCGGCAGAACCACCTGTGTACATCTGCCATCGAAGAAAATTCTGTCACAGGCGATCACTTTTAAACTAAATGTATTTGCCATAATTTAGTCTCCTTGTTTTGCGCCCATTTCTTTAGCACGTTCCACGACTTCGTCAATGGTTCCGACATTAAAGAATGCTGCCTCTGGATAGTCGTCCATCTCACCTTCAATGATCGCCTTAAATCCACGGATTGTCTCCTTCAACGGAACATATTTTCCCGGAACACCGGTAAAGTTCTCAGCAACATGGAACGGCTGGGATAAGAATTTCTGGATTTTTCTTGCACGGTAAACGACAAGTTTATCCTCCTCGGAGAGTTCTTCCATACCTAAAATTGCGATGATATCCTGCAATTCTGTATATTTCTGTAAAATTTCCTGTACTTTACGCGCTGTCTCATAGTGCTCTTTTCCGACAACATCTTCCTCCAGGATACGGGAGTTGGACTCTAACGGATCAACCGCCGGATAAATACCCTGCTCTACGATTTTTCTGGAAAGAACGGTCGTTGCATCAAGATGCGCAAATGTGGTTGCCGGTGCCGGGTCTGTCAGGTCATCCGCCGGCACATAAACTGCCTGTACAGAAGTAACAGAACCATTCTTGGTGGATGCGATACGCTCCTGTAACTCACCCATTTCCGTTGCAAGTGTCGGCTGATAACCAACGGCTGACGGCATACGTCCAAGCAGTGCGGAAACTTCCGAACCTGCCTGTGTAAAACGGAAAATATTATCAATAAACAACAATACATTCTGATGTTCCTCATCACGGAAGTATTCTGCCATTGTAAGTCCTGTCTCTGCGACACGCATACGTGCTCCTGGTGGCTCGTTCATCTGACCAAACACTAGCGCGGTCTTCTCGAGAACGCCGGATTCCTTCATCTCGGACCAGAGATCGTTACCCTCTCTGGATCGCTCTCCTACACCTGTAAAAATAGAGTATCCGCCGTGCTCTGTCGCAATGTTACGGATCAACTCCTGGATCAAAACGGTCTTACCAACTCCGGCACCACCGAACAGACCGATTTTACCACCCTTTGCATATGGGGCAAGCAGATCGATTACTTTAATACCTGTCTCTAATATCTCTACGACAGGGCTCTGGTCTTCAAAGGACGGCGGATCTCTGTGAATCACCCAGTGTTCTTCTGCATCAAGATTCTCTCCACCATCTAACGTATCACCGAGCACATTAAAAAGTCTGCCCAGAGTCTTTGCTCCAACCGGAACTTTAATACCACTGCCCTCAGCGATAACCTCCATATCTTTATGTAAACCTTCACTTGCGGCAAGCATAATGCAGCGGACGGTATTATTTCCAATATGCTGTGCAACTTCCATAACACAGCGTTTTCCGTGATTGTCTACCTCAAGTGCATCTTTTATATATGGAAGGTCGTTATCTTCAAATTCAACGTCAACGACAGGTCCCATGACCTGAACAATTTTACCCTTTTTCATAGAAGCTCCTTCCTATTTTTTCTTCTTATTTTTCTGTGCCTTTGCACCACCGATCACCTCTGTGATCTGCTGCGTGATTGCAGCCTGACGTACCCGGTTATACTCAATAGACAGCTGGCTTATCATGGATCTTGCACTGTCAGTCGCTGTCTGCATTGCCATCATCCGGGAGTTATGTTCACTGGCAAAAGACTCCACCAGCGCACCATAAATATATCCGGTTACACAGTTTGGAACCACATGCTCTAAGATTTCTTCCATGGATGATTCCACTTTGATCTCTTCCTGATAAATGTCCGCCGGAGCCGGATGGATAAAATCCTCTTTTGCCAGCGGAAGTAATTTCTGTTTCTCCGCGTTCATGGAAAAAGAATTTTCCATTTTCGTGTAGACCAGATAAACCTCGTCTAACTCACCGTTCACGTATAAGTCCATCACATAATCTGCAATGACACGTGCGCGGTGCAGGGACGGATTCTGCACAGTGTATTTAAACTCTGCGTCTACCTCAAGTCCTTCCTTTGCAAAATACTGACGTCCAAGCTCTCCAACGACAAACAACTTATTGTTTTCCCCCTGGGAAAACAGTTCCTGTGCCATTTTGATGACATTGTGATTGTATGCACCCGCAAGACCTTTGTCGGCGGTGATCACAATGTAACCACGCTTTTTTTCATTGTCGGGAATCTGCTCCCTCTGATCAAAATAGCGGTTTGTCGTATCTGGCATATGTCTTAAAAATCTTGCAATTGCGGACTGGAGCGTATAGAAATACGGTTCTGTCTGCTCTAACTTCTGCTTTGCGCTGCGAAGTTTCGCGGAAGAGATCATATACATAGCACTTGTGATTTTCATGGTATCCCGGATACTTTTCATTCGTTTTTGAATTTCCTTGGTATTTGCCATGCCTTATCACCTGCTTTTATATTCTTTAACCGCCTCAACAATCTGTTCTGTGATCGTATCGTCTAAAACTTTTTTCTCATTCAGTTCATTTACGATCTCCATATGCTCTGTGTGGAAGAAATCAAGCATTCCAAGCTGGAATTCCTTGGTCTTTGCTGTCTCCACATCCAAAAGCAGACGCTTGTTTGCTGCCACCAGTGTGATGACCTGGTCTGCCAGGCTCATCGGGTGACAGAGCGGCTGTTTTAACAGTTCCATCAGACCTTTTCCATACTGAAGCTGCTCTTTTGTCGTATCATCAAGATCTGAGGAGAACTGGGTAAATACTTCCATCTCACGGTACTGTGCAAGGTCGATACGAATGGTACCGGAAGCCTTTTTCATTGCCTTTGTCTGCGCTGCGCCACCGACACGGGATACGGAAAGTCCGACGTTTACCGCTGGACGCATACCAGAGAAAAACAGATCACTCTCTAAGAAAATCTGTCCGTCTGTGATGGAAATAACGTTTGTCGGAATGTAGGCAGATACATCGCCTGCCTGCGTCTCAATGATTGGCAGTGCTGTGATTGAGCCTCCGCCTAATGCATCCGACAATTTGCTGGAACGCTCCAGCAGTCTGGAATGTAAATAGAATACATCACCCGGATATGCCTCACGTCCCGGAGAACGCTCAAGCAGCAGGGACAATGCACGATATGCAACTGCATGCTTGGAAAGGTCATCGTACACGATCAGTACATCCTTTCCCTGATACATGAAATATTCTGCCAGTGCTGTTCCCGCATACGGTGCAATATATTGCAGGGAAGCGGATTCGCTTGCCGTTGCAGAAAGTACAACTGTATAATCCAATGCATCGTGCTTTGTCAAAGTATTCACAAGTTTCGCAACGGTAGAAGCTTTCTGTCCGATTGCTACGTAAATACAGATCACATCTTTTCCCTTCTGGTTTAAGATGGTATCGACTGCGATGGATGTTTTACCGGTCTGTCTGTCACCGATGATCAGCTCACGCTGTCCGCGTCCGATCGGGAACATCGCATCAATTGCAAGAATACCTGTTTCAAGCGGCTGGTTTACGGACTGTCTGTCTACGATACCCGGTGCTTCCTGCTCAATTGCGCGGTAATCATCTGCCGGGATCTCGCCCTTTCCATCGATCGGTGCGCCAAGCGCATTGACAATTCTTCCGAGATAGGCATTTCCTACCGGAACACCTGCTTTTTTCTTCGTGCGTGTTACTTTTGTGCCCTCTTTGATCTCTGTATCTTTTCCAAGAATGATACAGCCGATCTGGTCACGTCTGATATCCTGAACCATACCACGGATGCCGTTTTCAAATATAACGATCTCACCATACATGGCATGCTCTATTCCATAAATGGTTGCGATTCCATCGCCAACCCAGATGACAGAACCAACTTCCTGTTCACCGGATACCATGTCATAATTTTCGATTTCTGTTTTCAGGATGGAGATAATCTCCTCTGAATTTATGGAACCCACGTCGTCACCTCCATGTTAATTTCTGTTGTAATCTGTCAAGCCGTCCCCTGATACTGAAATCCTCTTCGATGTCTCCCACGCGGAGCACGAATCCTGCGATCAGTTCCGGCTTTTTTTCGAATTCCAGCTCTACCTGTGTCTTTTTATATTTCCCTGCCAGATAGTTTCTGATCTGTGCAAGCTGCGTCTCATCCGGCACCTCTGCACATTGCATTTTTGCACGGAGTATCCCGTTTTTTTCATCATAACAGTTCTGGTATGCCGCAAACACATCTTCGATCACGTCCATATGTTCATGGTCACACAGTTCTTTCAAAAAATGATGTATCTCCTGCGGAAAAAATCTTTCGATCATCCGGTGCTTTTCTTTTCTGGAAACAACCGGGCAGTTCAATACACGCGGCAGCTCACTGGTCAGCTCAAATATTTCTTTTGTCTTTTCCACGATTTCTTTTGTGATGCCAAGTTCAAAAAGAACCGTTCCGTAATTATTTGCTGTCTGTGTCATTGCAACCACCTGTTTTAGCTAAAAATTGCTCATACATGAGCTTATTCTGCTCTGCTGCATCTGCCTTGCCAAGCACTTTTCCGGCTGCCATCATTGCAAGTCCTGCAATCTGCGTCTGAAGATCCTGCACTGTCTTTTCACGCTCAAGATCAATGGTCTTATGTGCATTTGCAATGATTTTTTCTGCTTCCTGATCCGCAGCATTTACTCTGCTCTCATATTCTGCCTGTGCCGTTTTTCTTGCCTTCTCCACAATATGTGCGGACTCGTCATGTGCCTGTTTTAATGCATCCTCATACTGGCTCTTAAGTTCATTCGCCTGCTCCGTAGTCTTTTTCGCATCCGCCATCTGACCTTCGATCATCTGTCTGCGCTGTTCCATGACATTTGTCACCGGCTTGATCAAAAACTTGCGAAGTCCAAAATAAAGAATCAGCAGATTTATGATGGTAAAGAGGACATTCCAGTCAATTCTTAATAACTGCATACTCTACCATAACCTTTCTTTAGCCTAAGAATAAGATAATTAAAATTGCGACTACCATACCGAAAATTGCAGTACCTTCGGCCAATGCACATCCAAGTAATAATGCTTTTGTGATTTTTCCGTCTGCTTCCGGCTGTCTTGCGATTGCGTCCGTTGCTTTTGAGGTTGCAAGTCCGATACCAATACCTGCTCCAATACCTGTTAATGCTGCGATACCTGCTCCAATTGCGATTAATGAATTCATGATGTTTTCTCCTTTACCATTTCTTTTTCAATTTTTCTGTGAGTGTGTTTACTCAATGCTCTCCTTAATGAAGAGTGATGTTAAAAATACAAATACATAAGCCTGTATGAATCCGTCAAACAGATCAAAATAAAGGCTTAACATTGCCGGTACAAAAATCGGCACTACAATTTTGATTAATTCCATAATTACAAATGCGCCTAAAATGTTACCAAACAAACGCATGCACAGGGATAATGGCCGGATGAATACTTCGAGGATATTCATCGGCAGCATGATCGGGATTGGTTCTGCAAAACTTTTCAAAAACCCTTTTGTACCTTTTTTCCGCACTCCTGCAGCCTCAATTAAGATGATGCTCATAAGTGCAAGTGCGCCCGTCACGCCTACGTCCTTCGTTGGTGATTTCAATCCAAACAGACCGATCATATTGGCAAACCCAATATAGACACCGACCGTCATCAGATATGGGATATACTGTTTTCCCTCCTCGCCAAGAAGATCATAGAAGAAGTTATAGAGACCTCCAACTATCGTTTCCAATACGAGCTGTTTCTTACCGACGTTTTCAACCTTTAAGTTCCGCCCGAGTATTGCCGCTGCGATCAGTAATACCGCCATGATGACCCACGTGACAACAACCGATTCTGCTACCGGTATTCCGCCAAAAAGCGGGATTGTAAATGCCGTATCACAATTCAACTGCGCCATCAGCTCCTTTGATAGTTCTTCCGTATGACCACTTCCTTTCTTATTTTTTATTGCCAAACATATTTTTAGTTATTTTTTATTGAAATGTCAATTTTTTCGAAAGACTATTTTTCCCTTCTATTTTTTGTGTATTTTGTATAGTTTTTATTCTGTTTTTTGTGCACTTTTTTGTTTTTCTTGTGAATTGCATTTTCAATAAAAATACATATATCTGATTTTGTCTGTGATTAAATTTACAGATTTTCCAAGAAATGTTAATTTGAACTTGATAATTATGTGATTTTGATACAAAAAAGTCATTGGATTACATTTGTAATAATTGTAATTCAATGACTTATGTTTTTTTGATCAGCCGAGAAGTTCCATGATCTCCTCTTTTGTGAATACTACAGAATCCATTCCCTCGCCCTCCAGCACCTGCTCGGCAAGCTTTTTCTTTTTCTCCTGGATATCAATGATCTTCTCCTCGATCGTACCCTGGGAGACGAGTTTGTAAACCGTCACGACATTCTTCTGCCCGATACGGTGTGCACGGTCGGTTGCCTGATTCTGCACGGCAACGTTCCACCATGGATCGTAGTGGATGACGATGTCCGCTGCGGTGAGGTTCAATCCGGTTCCGCCTGCCTTTAAGGAGATACAGAACACCGGGACATCATCTTTGTTGAAGCTGTCTACCATCTGCATACGTTTTTCCTTATTGACGGAGCCGGTGAGCATATAGTAATCAATGCCCAGCTTTTTCAGCTGTTCCGCCAGACGGTCTAACATGGTCGTGAACTGGGAGAATAACAGCACCTTGTGTCCACCATGCACTGCGTTTCCGATCAGATCCATACACATCTGGACTTTTGCGGATTCGCCCTTGTAATCTTCGAATAAAAGTGCCGGATCACAGCAGAGCTGACGCAGTTTTGTAAGTTCTGCAAGGATCTGGATCTTGTTGGACTTAAATTCCGCCTCGCTCTTGCCGTCTAACATCTGCTTCATCTGCTGTACATGCGCATCATAAAGAGCCAGCTGTTCGCCCTCCATCTTCGCATAAACATTCTCTTCGAGTTTTTCCGGAAGATCTTTTAATACATCACCTTTTAACCGTCGCAGGATAAACGGACGGATCATACGCTGTAAACGTTCCATCTTGTTCTCATCTTTGTTCACAACGATCGGTGTCTCGATCTCCTCACGGAACTTCTGGTATGTATACAAAAATCCCGGCATCAGGTAATCAAAGATACTCCAAAGCTCACTTAAGCGGTTCTCGATCGGTGTACCGGTCAGCGCCAGCTTAAAGGCTGCCGTGATCTTCTTGACGCCTTTTGCCGCCTGCGTTCCGGCATTTTTAATATATTGAGCTTCATCAATGACCTGAACTGCAAACACAATGTTTTTGTAATACTCCACATCACGTTTTAACAGATCATAGGATGTGATGAGGATCTGCCCGTCCGTGGTGTGACGGATGATATCTTTCCGTTCCGGTGCACTTCCTGTGATCGTCACAGTCTCAAGTTCCGGTGCAAAACGCTCAATCTCTTTCTGCCAGTTATAAACTAAAGATGCCGGACATACAATAAGTGATCTGCGGCGCTCCTTTTCCCCGGCATCATAATCCTGACGCTCTGCCAGAAGAAGACTTATTACCTGAAGCGTTTTTCCAAGTCCCATATCGTCCGCAAGGATTCCGCCAAAACCGTTCTCCCGCAGCGTTTTCAGCCAGAGGAAACCATTTTTCTGATAGTTTCTCATAACATTTTTCAGGGAATCCACCACTTCATAATCGCTGTCCTCGATGGTTTTCATGTTCCGCACCATGCCTTTGAATTCCCTGTTTTTCTCGATGGACAGAAGCTGGTTATTTTTCAGTGCTGCATCCAGATACATAGCGCGGTATTTTGGGATCACGACCGTTCCTTTTTTCAGGCTTGCCTCGGTAAGCTGTAAGTCCTCACTGACTTCTGCAAGCGCACTGATCCCATCCTCTTTGATATCTAAGAAATCCCCGTTTTTCAGACGGATATACTTTTTCTTTCTGTCGTACTTGGAAAGCAGATATGCCAGCTCCTCGGAGGACATCTCATCGGAGTGTACCTTTAATTCCAGAAGGTCACTCTTTAAGGAGACACCCACGGATACGCTCGGCGCATTGACCACTTTCATATTGCGGAACTTATCCGACGTATAAATTGCCATAAAATGGCTTAAACGCTGCAATCCACCCGCCACGAGCTGATAAAGCAGATCTTCGTCTTTTGCAATGACAAAAAATGTCTTTGAATGGTCATATTCATTGAAATATGGCTCCACAAGGCTCTTGATGCGCAGCTCTTCTGACAGATCACGTACCTCGCCCGGTTCTACTTTGGCAAGCACGTTGTATTTATTATCTCCATATACTGCGACCAGCTTCGCTCCGACAACATCCATTGCCTGGCGGTCCAGATATAACTCAAATTCCGGCTTCGGCGGAACGTAAAGCGCCTCGTCAAATCCTTCCGGGATCACATCGAAGCTCTCCCGCACCATCGGCAGAAGATCTCTGCAGAACATTGCGAGCTCTTCTGCTGCAATATAGCAGTCTCCCCCTACCTGGCGGTGTAAAAACTGGAAGAAGTCTGATACTTTTCCTTTCAACAATGGCTCTCCGAGGAAAATCTCCCCATCCTCATAAAAGTAATAATACTTGTCGCCCTCGATCATCGGCAGATCTTCCATGCAGAGAAACGCTCCCGCACTTCCACCTTTCAGCGTCAGTTTTGGTTTGCGTTTTGTTCCATTATAGATGTAACTTTCATTCATATCATAACCGATCGTTGCATGAAAAGGAGTTCCTTTCACCGCTTCCAAAAACCGGTCGATCCCCACACCATCAAGCTCCATGGTACGCTCATAGCCGCCGGTGTAGGCATAATAAGCATGGAACTTACTCTGGCGCTTTTTATCATCATCCTGCTGCTGCATAAACCGGATCAGGCGCTTTGCATCCTCCGAAAAAGCTTCCATGTGATGATAAAAATCAAGTTTTTTGCCGTAATGCACTTTCTCATTGACCTGAACAGAATGTAAAAACGCAGAAATGTTTTTTAACACATACTTTGTCTCCATTCCGATCTTAAATTCTAGTCTTGCATAGCCGTAATCCATCTCAAAGTAAGGTTCTAACTCTACTTTTCCGTAAATGGTTTCCGGTAACATATATTTGGATGTTGCACGCATGGAATACTGGCTCAGCAGATTTTTCAACGGCGCTGCCGTCTCCATCTTCCCCACCGGACGTTCCCCTGCTTCCGGTGTCTCCGTGCCCTGTCCCCGTTTTAACCTGAGAATCTCCATCGGAGTCCTCTTGTTTACATAATTCAAAAGCATTGCCACACAATGCTTGCACATCCCCTCATAATTATAAAAAGCCTCACATCCGCAGTTGCAGTTCGTTACGTCTCCGAACTCCTCGTCGATAGTGGCTGTCACTTCATAATACTCCTGATTGATTCCACGAACTTTTGCCCTGACATCTGCCACTGGCAGCTCATCCACTAAATACAACTCATAGGAAAAATCAAAAACCCCCGCCGTCTCATACAGCTCTTTCCCTCTCCGGTACGCCGCCGGATACACTGTCTCTTTAATGTCTGATACGGAAAACATATAATTACTTACTCTGTCCTTTCATTTTCATTCGTACTGTCGTTATGACTGTCTTTCTATAATAACACAAAAATGGAAAAGACTGCTATAGTTTTTTCTTTGAATTTTAATTTTGTTCTGCCAGATATCTTTTTATCAAGAAAGTACAGAAATATGGAAACGTATGAACTCCCTGTTCTATTCCAATATTACTGTCAGCCAATTTTATTCCCCACTTAATATCCGCATAATTGCTGTTATCAATAAGCTGTCTCAAAGATTTTGATCGGTTATTATTTGCCTTGACTTCTACTGGAACGAGTTCGTTTGATGTTCTGACAAAAAAATCCTCCTCAAGCGTTCCATTTTCCTTTTTATAATAATACAAACCTAACCCCTGTTTTAAAAACGCTTCCGCGACAAAATTCTCATATAGTGCGCCTTTATAAACGCCGAGATTTTTATTTGCACGTAAATCTATCTGTGCTTCTTCATCTAAAGAAGCAATCAAAAGCCCTGTATCCGGATAATAAAGTTTGAATTTGGAATCATCAAAATTTCCCTTTAATGGCAGTTCCGGATACTCAAGACAATAACAGACAGAAACTACCCCTGCATCCTTTAACCAGTCAATACATCCCATATATTCACGGCTTCGCGCCTTTTTGTCAATTTTACTTAACTGAAACTTCTTATTCTCTTTGGCAAGCTGTGCCGGAACACTCCGATAAACACTTGCTATTTTCGCCTGATCCAGCCCTTCCGCATATTTTCTGATATCTTCCTCATAGTCAAGCTGGATCTGTCTCTGGATTTCCAACGTTTCTGAGAATGTATTCGTTTCGATAAATTGCTTTACAACCGCCGGCATTCCTCCAAGAACACAGTATTCCAGAAACAGTTTCTTATAAACCATTAGCTCTGTCTCTGAAAACGGTTTTCCGGAAGTCATATGCTCTAACATTTCATTTACATGGCTTTCTGAATATCCCTTTGCCCATAAAAATTCTTCGAAATCCATAGAAAACATCTCGTAATCTGTTTTATAACCGACACTGTTACTGTGAATTTTCTTATAATTAATTCCAAGTAAAGAACCACTGCAGATCACGTCAAATCGTCCGTCCAGTTTAAATGCTTTTAATGATGTTGCAATATCTGGAAGTTCCTGTAATTCGTCAAAAATAATCAGGGTTCGGTTCGCAATAAATTTTTTAGAAGGATCAATCAGGGAAATATTTTTTATAATATTTTCTACGTCATACCCATCGCTCAATATCATCTGAAACTGCTTTTCCAATACAAAGTTGATTGAAACAACGCTCTCATAATTTCGGTCTGCAAAATGCTTCACAGACTCTGTTTTCCCTATCTGCCTTGCGCCTTTTATGATCAGCGGGTATCTATTTTCATTATTTTTCCATTGTGTGAGATAATCATCTATTTTTCTTCTGAGATACATATGTAATCTTCTCCTGTTTTTTCTATTCACGTTTTTATATGATTATTATACACAATTTTCACGTTTTTATAACTATTTTTATTTATTATTTCACGTTTTTATTTTTCCATCTTTCTTTCCAGCGTTTTCGTTTTCTTCTGGATCTCTTTATTGACGGCACAATTGATGAGATTGCTATTACCGCGATAATTACAACCAAAATTAAAAGTATCACACTGATCCAGACACGCATACACTCTGGCAAATGAAATAATTTCACCAGCGCATCCGCTGCTCCGTATCCATCTGCAATCGCCGAAACTAATGCAAGAATAGAAATCAATCCCAAACCAATATTTAATCTGTCATCCGATAATTCCTGTTCCTCATTTTCCAGACTTTCAATTCTCTGTATCCGCTCTCTTTCCCTTGCTTCCTGAAGCTTTTCCAGCGATTCCAGTCCTATTGTCAATCCTTCAATATTTTCTCTGATTCGCAGTCTCCTTAACAAATATTCATAAAAATCATTCTGATGGCTGATATGACTCACAGACGAATAGACACTTTTTACAAGGAAAATATTAATCTCTGCGCTCAGGTTTTTCAACACACTCAAAATATCTTCCGATTCCAACTGGTATTTTTCACGCTCCGCAGATAATTCACCTTCCATGTTCTTTGTAAACTTTAAAATAGAATAATATTGGTATAATGCCAATATTTCTAATAAGAAATAATCCACCATTACTTTTTTCCGGAAAGTCCGCATGTAAAAATTGTGGTTCTGCTCATTCAGTATTGCATAATATCCGCATCCCTGTGAAGTTGCATAGCAATATGCGTGTTCAAAAAGTTCCAATATATCATTGGAAAAATCCGATTTTCGCATATACTTTTTATTATA
>OKRS01002089.1_pt1 | contig 12005 bp, 9 predicted proteins | sample 1601191 | NCBI WGS metagenome assembly OKRS01 (sample SAMEA3541509, study PRJEB24748) | human gut metagenome | biome: human gut; feature: human-associated habitat; material: faeces | place: China | collected 2012 | reverse complement strand
CTCGCGTATCTGTCTTCACATGCTACTAATCGCTATTTTATCCCGAATTGGGGTATACAATACAAAATGCCCTTTTTTATCAGCCAATGACTCAAGCAAATATCCTAATACAAATAGCTTATGCATCCAAAAGAAAAAGCCTCAACTATTTCTTTTCTTCTCTTTCTGCAACCTTATATTCGTCGGGTTTCACAAATTCGAATTCGAATTCTGGCATATCGTCCTCTTCCATACGATAAGGCACAATTTTCTCCGTTACTGGTTTCACCTCGACCATAGCCACGCCCTGGGCAAGCATTCCTATTGACTTAGCTGCCGCATACGATAGGTCTATAACGCGACCTCTGCCGTATGGTCCACGGTCGGTAACCCTAACATCTACAGATTTATTATTGCTAAGGTTCGTAACTCGCAGTATTGTGCCGAAAGGGTATTTCTTATGAGCACACGTCAAACTATCATGATGTATTCGCTCGCCACTTGCCGAGCGTGCTCCCGTGGCTCGTTTTGAATAATAAGAAGCCTTGCCTTTCTGCACATGATGCTTATGCACAGCTGTTTCCTGTGCATGTCTTTTCTGTGCAGAAAGACAAGGCTTTCCTGTTATCAATAGTGAAGCAAAGAGCATAAAAAACATACACACCGTCATTCTTATGGCGTTGCCTACAATCATTCTTGTGTTTATGTTTAACCTATTGCTTCCTATTCTCATCGTTTAATATTTCTTCACTCAGGCGCTCCGCCTTCATTTATTCACTTCGGTGGCATATTTGCCACCGTCGCTTATACTATTCCCTGAGCCATCATGGCATTAGCCACCTTCATGAAGCCTGCCACATTAGCGCCCTTGACATAGTCGATATATCCATCAGCCTGTGTGCCGTATTTCACGCACTGCTCGTGGATAGAATGCATGATATAGTGCAGCTTGTCGTCGACTTCCTTCTCGCTCCAGCTCAATCGCATAGAGTTCTGGGTCATCTCCAATCCACTTGTTGCCACACCGCCTGCATTGACAGCCTTGCCAGGAGCAAAGAGCTGCTTAGCAGCAACAAACTTATCCACTGCCTCGGCTGTGCATCCCATGTTGGAAACCTCTGCCACACACAAAGGCTTGTGTGCCAATATGCGATCAGCATCCTCGCCGTTGAGCTCGTTCTGGGTAGCGCAGGTGAGGTAGATCTGTGCCTCCTGCTCCCATGGTTTCTTGCCTGCGAAGAACTGTGAGCCTGGGAACTCGTCAGCATAAGGCTGGCAGATATCGTTGCCTGAAGCACGAAGCTCGAGCATATAGGCAATCTTCTTCTCGTCGAGACCTGCAGGATCGTAGATGTATCCGTCTGGTCCGCTGATGGTGATAACCTTAGCACCAAGCTCGGTAGCCTTTTGAGCAGCACCCCAAGCCACATTTCCGAAGCCGCTTATTGCAACTGTCTTGCCCTTGATATCGATATCGCGTGTCTGCAACATCTGATTTACGAAGTAGAGGGCACCATAGCCAGTAGCCTCAGGACGAATGCGAGAGCCACCCCACTCGAGTCCCTTACCTGTCATAACGCCTTCCCACTGGTGGGTGAGCTTCTTGTAAGTACCGAATAGATAACCTATCTCGCGTGCTCCTACGCCGATGTCGCCTGCTGGCACATCCTCGTTAGGACCTATATTATGATAAAGCTCCTGCATGAATGCCTGGCAGAAGCGCATAACTTCAGCATCGCTACGTCCGCGGATAGAGAAGTCGGAACCTCCCTTGGCACCGCCCATCGGCAATGTGGTGAGAGCATTCTTAAAGGTCTGCTCAAAGCCGAGGAACTTCATGATGCTTAAGTTTACAGATGCATGGAAGCGCAAACCGCCCTTGTAAGGACCTATAGCGCTATTGAACTGTACGCGATAACCGGTGTTTACATGTACCTCGCCATTGTCGTCAACCCATGGCACGCGGAACTGTATCACACGCTCTGGCTCTACCAGTCGCTCTATGAGTTTTGCCTTCTCAAATTCTGGGTGTTTGTTGTAAACATCCTCGATAGAGGTTAGCACTTCTTTCACAGCCTGAAGATACTCAGGCTCGCCTGAATGCTTGCGCATCAGCTCTTGCATTATTTTTTCAACTTCCATAGCTAAAAGGATTTTTAGGTTGTAGTATCATTATGTTATATTGATACGGCAAATATAGAGAATTCCACCCTAACAACCAAATAAAACTCAAAAATTTTATTCTTTTTTACTTTCTTTTTGTTGTTATCGCAAAAAGTAGTAACTTTATAGCCATAAAAACCTAACAACAAACACATAACAACCATGGAATCAAAGATACCACAGGAGTGGAACAAATTCTATCTTAAAGATGTGACGTTCGTCAACTTGATGATGCGTCGTGTGTATAATGTGCTTATCGTTGCCAATCCCTACGATGCCTTCATGCTCGAAGACGATGGGCGTGTGGAGGAGAAGATATACAACGAGTATATGGAGCTTGGCTTGCGATATCCGCCTACGTTTACTCAGGTTTCTACCATCGAGGAGGCTGAGAAGGTGCTACAGACTACCAACGTAGACCTTGTATTATGTATGCCGGGCAATGCCGACAACGATGCCTTCACGGTGGCTCGTGCCATAAAGGGTAAATTTCCCGACATCCATTGCATTGTGCTCACTCCTTTCTCTCACGGCATCACTCGCCGTATGCAAAACGAGGACTTGTCGATGTTCGACTATGTGTTCTGCTGGCTTGGCAACACCAACCTCATCCTTTCTATCATCAAGCTCATCGAGGACAAGATGAACATTGAGCACGACATCGAGGAGGCTGGTGTGCAGATGATATTGCTGGTGGAAGATTCGGTGCGCTTCTATAGTTCTATCCTACCTAATTTATATAGCTACATTCTTGTGCAGAGCAAGCGATTCTCTACCGAGGCGCTAAACCGACATTCTGCCACCATGCGTATGCGTGGTAGGCCTAAGGTGGTGTTGGCGCGCAACTACGAGGAGGCGTTGGCGCTCTACGAGAAGTATAAGGACAACACGCTGGGTGTTATCAGCGATGCGCAATTCCCTGTTAATGGCAAGAAGGATCCTGAGGCTGGCTTAAAGCTCTTGAGGGCTATTCGTGCCGAAGACGAATATGTGCCGCTCATCATGGAGAGTTCTGACTCTGAGAATCGTCAGCGTGCAGAGGCTGAGGGTTTCCGCTTTGTTGATAAAAACAGCAAGAAGATGAGCATCGACCTTCGTCGCATCATGGAGGAGCACATGGGCTTTGGCGACTTCATATTCCGCGACCCTAATACTCACGAAGAGCTGGTGCGCATACATTCGCTCAAGGAGTTGCAAGACAACATCTTCAAGATTCCGCGCGACTCTATGCTCTACCACATATCGCGCAACCACATGAGTCGTTGGCTCACGGCGCGTGCCATCTTCCCTGTGTCGGCATTCCTAAAGCAGGTGACATGGCACAAGCTGCAGGATGTGGATGCTCACCGCCAAATCATCTTCGATGCCATAGTGCAATATCGCCACATGAAGAACATCGGAGTGGTGGCTGTCTTCGACCGTTGCAAGTTCGACAAGTATGCTCACTTTGCGCGTATCGGCGAGGGGTCTCTTGGAGGCAAGGGCAGAGGCTTGGCTTTCCTCGACAATGTGATAAAGCGACAGCCTGAGTTCTCGCAGCTGCCGGGTGTGACGGTGCAGATACCAAAGACGGTGGTGCTGTGTACCGACATCTTCGACCAGTTTATGGAGCAAAACAACCTGTACCAGATAGCGCTCAGCGATGCTTCTGACGACGAGATATTGCAGGCGTTCCTGAAGGCACAGTTGCCTGATTCGCTCATCGACGACTTCTTCACATTCTTCGAAGCCACGGGCAGTCCTATTGCTGTGCGCTCAAGTTCGCTCCTCGAGGATGCTCACTATCAGCCGTTTGCCGGTATCTATTCTACATATATGATACCATGGCTATCTGACAAATACCAGATGCTCCACATGTTGGCTGCTGCCATCAAGAGTGTGTATGCGTCGGTCTACTATCGCGACTCTAAGGCGTATATGACTGCCACAAGCAATGTCATCGACCAAGAGAAGATGGCGGTGATACTGCAGTCGGTGGTGGGCAAAACGTATGGCGACCACTATTATCCTAATATGAGTGGTGTGTTGCGCTCTATCAACTACTACCCTATCGGCAACGAGAAGGCGGAAGAGGGCATAGCATCGCTGGCTCTGGGTTTAGGAAAATATATCGTTGATGGTGGACAGACGCTGCGTGTGTCGCCATATCATCCCGACCAGGTGTTGCAGACTTCGGAAATGGAGACTGCTCTGAGGGAGACGCAGACTAAGTTCTACGCTTTGGACATGGATCGTGTGGGCGATGACTTCAAGGTGGACGATGGTTTCAACATCAAGCAGCTAAAGGTGAAGGAGGCTGATGCCGACCACTCGCTGACGTATATTGCTTCTACTTTCGACCCTTACGACCAGGTGATACGTGATGGCATCTATGAGGGTGGCAGAAAGATTATCTCGTTTTGCGGTGTGCTGCAGCAAGACATCATTCCGCTGCCTCGACTCTTGCAGATGTCGATGAAATATGGTGCCGAGGCTATGCGCCGCCCTGTGGAGATAGAGTTTGCATGCAACATCAACGATGACCGCACTGCCGACTTCTACCTCTTGCAGATTCGCCCTATCGTAGACTCTAAGCAGATGCTCGACGAGGATGTGGCTGCCATAGCTGACGACAAGTGCTTGCTGCGTTCGCATAAGTCGCTGGGGCATGGTGTAGTAGAGGATGTGGTGGATGTTGTCTACGTGAAATACGACGACAACTTCACAGCTGCCAACAACTATCGCATTGCCGACGACATAGAGCGCATCAACCGTAAATTCCTTGCCGAAGAGCGTGGCTATGTACTTGTGGGTCCGGGTCGTTGGGGCTCAAGCGATTCATGGCTTGGCATACCTGTGAAATGGCCTCACATCTCGGCAGCAAGGGTTATAGCCGAAGTGGCGTTGAAGAACTATCGTGTGGACCCAAGTCAGGGTACTCACTTCTTCCAAAACCTCACCTCGTTTGGTGTAGGCTATTTCACTATCGACAGCAACACCAACGATGGTATCTTCCGCAAGGATATCCTCGACGCTATGCCTGCCGTAGACGAAACCGACTATGTGCGCCACGTCCGCTTCCCTCGCCCATTCCGCATCCTCATGGATGGAATGAAGCAAGAGGGTGCCGTAGTGCTCAGCGACTAACACCTATTCCTTTTAAGGAACACATATAACTAAAGATATTTAAATATTTATCCTCATATTTGGAGATAAATACGGCTCAATGGAAATATCATGGGGATTTGAGCCCTTGCGGCCTGCTGGTTAAACCACGAACAGCTTGAGTTTTTACGAACACGAATAATCAAAATAACACGAATGAGCCATCTGGGCTCTGCAGCTTGAGATTCTTGCGTGAAGCTTTAATCCACATTCGTTAGATTCGAACTATTCGTGTTCCTTAAAAAACTCAAACAACAGAGCCGAGGTAGGCTCCACATTCATTCGAACTATTCGTGTTACTTAAAAATCAATAAGCAGAACACGAATCCAGCCTTAAGAAAACGAACACGAATCACTCGAATCAACCGAATAAACAAAGAGTGTCATTCTAACTATTCGTGTTCTTAAAAAGCTCATACAGCAGAGCCGAGTCAGGCTCCACATTCGTGTCATTCGAACTATTCGTGTTCTTAAAAAACTCAAGGAGCAGAGCCGAGTTAGGCTCCACATTCGTGTTCTCAGTGCTATCCGTGTGCGACAAAACCGATGATAACCCAAAAAGTCCTACGATGGCATTTTTGAGAGACTAATGATACTTTGCAAAGTAATACGTGATACTTTGCAAAGTAATACGTGATACTTGCCCAAGTATCACGTATTACTTTTTTCGCTATCTTTTTTGCAAAAAAAGAGTGCATACGCTTTGGCATGCACTCTCTGTATATACTATAATTAATCGCTATTACGATTAGTCTTCCCAAACATCAAAAGTATGCTCTTTTGAGTACTGGTTTAATGTAGGGTCGCTAATGCCTGCATCGTCGCTTGCAGGGCGAGCGCCTGTTACTGTTGTTTTAACACTACCAGCGAGGATAGCAGCGGTTTCCATAGCCATTACCGAGATAGCTGGTGTCATATATGTTTTCTTCATAATATCTTTGCCTTTAAAGTTTATTTTCTTACTACTTTCTTACCATTCACGATATACAAGCCTGGCTTAGCCATAGAAGCTACGCGCTGACCATTGAGGTTGTAGATAGCCTTAGCATTCTCTACATTAGCGTTTACGCCCTCGATGCCTGTAGCCTCGCCATTAAATGCGAAGCCCTTAGCGCCAGCTGCTTTTGCCTTAGGTACTGCCAAATAAGCTGTTCCTGCCTTTACATAGAATGCGCCACCATTGTCAGCACCCCAATAGAAGCCTAAACCGGTCTCAGCGTGATAGTCGTTGTAAGCCAACTTATAGTACTTGTAATCTTCCTCTGCAGTGAATAAACCACCATTTGTTGGTGCAGGCTGGAGCATGTTAAATCCGTCCACATATCCTGTATTGCCTATATTATCTACTGTATAATAAGTTACTGTTTTATCTTTAGATTCAAGAAGTACACCTGTATTTGCAGGGATATAATATCCAGTTATCTCAGAACCTTCAATATTTACTGTTGCAGGGTCGCCAAATACTCCTTCTACATTTGTTGTGAAAGTAATTTTATTAGATTCTACGGTAACTGTTTGTACCGTTACATTCTTTGGCATAAATACCACCTTTGCATTGCTAAATGTTGCATAGTAAGCACCTGCGTAAGCTACGAAATTAACTGTAGCAGGAGTGTAGGTAGGCTTGGCAGCTGCTCCAACTGTTGTGCAATAGCCTGAATATGTATATCCACCACTTACCTCATAGAAATAAGCTAAATTACCCGTAGTTTTATCTTTTGGATACCAACGAAGACCATAATCATTATCTGAATTATATCTCAACCAATACGATTCACCGGTAACATCAAGAAGAGTTCCATCAGTATTTAATTTTATCGATGCTTCTGTCGAAGACATTTGGAAATTTTTACTAACGCATTTTAAATAGTTTCCATTATTATCTTTAGCCATCAATTTATCTGCAGTTCCACTCAACACAAATACGATAGGTGAATTAACAGATATATCAGATGTCATTTTACCCCAACAATCCGTATTTACATTTTCATATTTATAAAAATAATCTATGCTACCTGTTTCTTTACCTTCTGCACCAATTACATAAGTAGCATTAGTCTTAAATTGGTTAGAAGTTAATTTTGTATATGTAACTTTACCATCACCAGCTCTTTTTGCAAATACTGCATAATAAGTAACGTCACCAGTTACCTTTGGTGCATCAGCAGCGTCTGTAAACAATACAGAAGGAGCATCATTCTGTTCTGCAGCAATTTCAGAGCTTGTCCATCCAACAAAAACCTTACCATTAATATTCTCAGGAGTTGTAGGTAATGTTGTAACCTTTTTACCCTCAAAAACCTTAGTTGTAGGAGTTCCTTCAGTATATGCCTTACCATTTACATTCCATGCTACAGAATAAGAATTAGCATTTGACTCAAAACTAAATTTTACACTTATGGATTTTAAACGAATCTGTTTACCTGGTTTGGTAATTTTTATAGCAAGATCATTTGTCAACAATGAAACATCAGTAGATTTTATGGTATATACAACATCTGTATATGTAGAACTTGTTGGTAATTTACCACTTTGAGTTGATTTAACAGCAGTTCCACAATCAGAGCTATTAAATACAGTAAAAGTTGAAGCCTTAGGGTTTGTACCACTACCATATGTTGCACAATTTATAATAATTACAACATCGCTATTTATTATCTTTCCTTGAAAAATACCGGGGATAGTTGCTACCGATTCTGTTCCAGATTTTGGGACAAGATAATATGAACTTTTATCTTCATAATTTGTAAGTTGCCAATCAGAGAGGCCATGAGAGTAAGTTTTGTTAAAACTCTCCTGCGCCGACACATTCGCCCCCCCAAGTACCATCATGAGGCACATGAGAGCAATCATTTTTAAGTTAAGTAATTGATTTTTCATAATCATAGGAATTTTAATTATTAATTTTGAATTATCAGTCAAAGGAACGATGCGTAGACACATGTGCGCAAAGTTAGAAAAGAGGACATGGGCTAAGCCGAAACGCAGAATGGGCATTAGCCTGAAGGACAATCTTGCTAAGCTTGCAGATCGCTATCCGCATGCTCTACAGTAACACCATAGACTACACAATGAACGCAAGCGAGTTGCACTTGTTGATGATAGTCATACTGCAAAGTTAGCGCTTTTATACGAGAAGAGTGTTACAAAAAGATAAAAATCTTAAAACAAAAGGTAAAAAAAGTATAAATTCCTAATATCCAACACATTTAGTCACCCGATTGCACTATGCAGATTACATTATCTGTGCAACGAGCTACAAAATCACATACACGCAAACCATAAATCACCCGACAAACATAAGGAGATTTTGCCTTGAGGGTGTTTTTAACATACAAAAGAACCAAAAAACTATCTAAGGTTGTATTTGTTGTACCTGTTGTATTTGTTGTTTTAAAAATCTCAAGCGGGGATTTATTTTGCCGTTATCGTTAAAAACAAAAAAGGGGATTAATGCAAAGATTCTCCACCTTGCAATTCTTGTAAAAAGGCATTTAAAGAAATAACATCAACCTTAGGAAATGGTATTTGCTTTAGGATGTTGAAATGATGATCATGCGATACTATATATTTAGCATTTGAAGATATAGCACAATCTACAAACTTATTGTCGTCTGTATCAGCTTCTATTAAATGGAATGCATAAGAGGGAGCCTTCAAAATAACATTTCGTCTATTCAATATAGCTGAAATAACATATTCTGATAATAATGGAGATATATTACGAGCTAAAACCTCTGCGTATTCTTCAATTATCTCATTTGAAATACACAAAGTATATTTACCATCAAGAAAGTCTTGCCAAACTTGATAGTATTCATTTCGAGCCGATATTGCCATTATTAGACAATTTGTATCAAGTACTACTCGCATTGGGATGTTATTTGCGATATGGAGTTCTCTCATGGAGGGTGGCAAAACTATCAAACTTCTCTTGAGTCATAGTGCCATTAGCCCATAATGCATCCATTTCTTCTTTTGCTTTTTTAGCAAAAAAATCAGATATTGCCTGCTTAAGGTCGCTCAATGCCTCCGGACTTTTAACCCATTGCATCATATTTAATATATCGAGCTGTGCCTCATTAAAAACTGTATGTTCCATAATCATCTGAATTATTCTGTAGCAAAACTAAAACTTTTATTCGATACTACCAAACATCCACTCCAACTTTTTGCAGTTTTTAAAACAAGGTGGAGAAAGAAATAATTGGTAGAGAAAAGAAAAAACAACAAATACTACAGATACAACATATACTACCGTAAGGTAAAGGCGACACACAAAGACAGTTGAAGCCTACCCTAACCATAAAGGCTATCTGAGGTTGTATTTGTTGTACTGGTTGTACTTGTTGTTTTTTCTTTCATACAGAGCCGAGTTAGGCTCCCTATTCGTGTCATTCGAACTATTCGTGTTCTTTAAATCTCAAGCAGCAGAGCCGAGTTAGGCTCCACATTCGTGTCATTCGAACTATTCGTGTTCGTAAAAAACTCTAGCAGCAGAGCCGAGTTAGACTCCCTATTCGTGTCATTCGAACTATTCGTGTTCTTTAAATCTCAAGCGAGTTGTATTATTCCTCCCAAAGATTAAAGCTGTTCTCCTTAGAGAACTGGTTTTCGCTCTCACCAGAGGTGGAAAGCGTAGGCTCGTTAATAGGACAACTATTTGTTGTTGTTGTTTTAAAGCTACCGGCGAGGATAGATGGTTGCATAGCCATAACAGAGATGACAGGGGCGGTATATTCTTTTTTCATTATGATGATTCCTTTCGATTATTATTTTCTAACTACTTTCTTTCCATTCGTGATATACAAGCCAGGCTTTGCCATAGAAGCTACGCGCTGACCATTGAGGTTGTAGACAGCTTCGGCGTGGTTGTTCCTTGTGCTAATGCCATTGATGGCAGTAGTTTCACCATCGAGAACAAAGGCTTTGGCACTCTCGGCTATAGCAGTAGGCACGGCAAGGTAGGCTGTCTCAGCCTTTACATAGAAGGCGCCCCCTGCATCAGCACCATAATAGAAGCCTAAGCCTGTGCGAGAAGAGAAATCGTTGTATGCCAATTTATAATATGTATAGTCGTTCTCTGCTGAGAATACTCCACCTCCTACAAGGGCTGGCTTAAGCATGTTTTGCGACTTTTGTAATGCAGCTACAGTCTTATTGGCAACGACATAACAAGTAGCATCAGCGTCTGCCGACTTGATGAGTACACCGGTGTTGGCAGGAACATATACGCCAGAGAGGGTGGCCTCGCCTATGGTAACGGCTGATGAATGCTCAAAGACATCATTATTGGTCGTTATAGTACCTTCGGCAACGGTGATAGCATTTACCGCTACAGTCTCTGGGAAGAATGTAGGCTCAGAGCAGCTAAAGGTTGCCCAATGAGCATCTGCAGTCTCTGCCTTCAAAGAAATTGCCTTGGCTGTATATGTAGGAGTGGCACCTAAGGTTGTGGTGTAAGAGGCTGAGGATATTTTCTGGGCGAAGTAAACATCAGCTTGAGATTTATTATAACAAGTATTAAAATAGCCATTGGCAGAAGTAACACTATACCCTCTTAGATAAGCGCCATTGGCTTTATAACACCATCCTGCATTATAATAATACCAATAACTTGGCTCAGATTTTTGCCACGCAAGATTTTCTACAGCATTCTTTTTTGCATAAAGATATCCATGCTTGGCATTATACATGGAGAATCCATCACCACTCTTTTTCAGAGTCAGTTCACAGACATCTTCAGGAGAAGAAGCTGCAATATTGGAATTGTTAAAAGAGAATTGAGTTTTACAGAAATAACTTTTTCCATCTTCAATATTGCCACTAAAAGCATAGCCGCCAGATGTTATAAGGGCATATACTCCTTCTTCCTTTACGTCATAAGCTTTAAGTTTTTTCCATGTAGCAGGACCATCTTGCGAAGCATAAACAGCATAGTATTCTGCATCGGATGTAACAATAGGGGCATCGGAAGCAGAAGTAAAGAGAACAGATGGGGCAGATGACTGCTTAGAGGTTATCTCTGTTGTTGTCCATCCAACAAATTTATTATCTTCTACATCTGAAGGTGGTGTTGGAAGTTGAGCCACTTTCTCACCATCGGCAACAACTGTGGTTGGTGAACCTACAGAATATGTCGAGCCATTAACCTTCCATGTAATATTATGGTTGCCTGCTACCCTACCCTTCAAATCTACTGCGACAGGAGTTGCATCAGAAGAGGATATTGTCAATACAGCAGTATGAGTTCCTGTGGTAGATGGATTGTATGATACTAACACTTCTTTGGAAGAAATAGTTCCATCAGTAGCTTCGATTACAGAAGGAGTGGCACTAAACATGTTTGCATCCTTACCAGAAATAGTGATTGTTGCAGAAGATGTAAGATTAGCACCTGAAATATTAATGGACTTATTATAAGAATTACCAACTTCAGAAGCTACGAAATCAAGAGAAGATACAGACGTTGACAAGGTTGGACCAGACACCTTTTTATATATATAAAGAGCACCAGACTTCTCAAACAAATCGCTTTTCTTATCTAAATGATCAAAGAAGCCTGCGCCATATGCATAAAAGGTATTCTCATTTTTCCAGCCGATGTATCTTCCTGTTGGCTTATTAAGAGTAATCTTAAATGCATTAGTAGATTCAAGTTTTGATATCATTAGTGTCCAATAAAAATTGGACACGTTAATTAATTAATCAAATAGTCC
>OKRS01002088.1_pt1 | contig 12006 bp, 8 predicted proteins | sample 1601191 | NCBI WGS metagenome assembly OKRS01 (sample SAMEA3541509, study PRJEB24748) | human gut metagenome | biome: human gut; feature: human-associated habitat; material: faeces | place: China | collected 2012 | reverse complement strand
ACAAGAGAAGCTATTATGAAAGTGGCAGACTCTCGGAGGGCGTATATAGCGTGTCAACGTTAATGGAGATAGAGTTGGAGGCAGAGTTCAGACTGAAATGAATTAAGCTGATTATGCAATAAACAAATGGAATGTAAAAATACAGTAACAGTATTCTTACATTCCCTTTTCTCTATTATTTAAGCTTGAAAGTTATCGGCACGCTGTACTTCACATTTACCGGCTCGCCCTTCTGCTTGCCTGGCTTCCAAGCAGGCATAGCCTTCACCACGCGTATAGCCTCTTCGTCAAGAACGGCATAGCCTGCTGACTTTGTGATGTGTACGTCGCTTACGGTTCCGTCTTTTCTGATAACAAATCCGACGACAGCCTTGCCTTGCTGCTTTGCTTTGACAGCTGCTTGTGGATATTTCATGTTATTCATGAGAAATTCCATCATCGCCAATTGTCCGCCATTGAATTCGGGCATCTCCTCTACGGCGTCATGGATTTTCGTTTGGGTGGTTGTCTGTGGGTGAGGCTCTTTTGCCGTTTCACTCACATTCTTACCATTGGCAAAAACGCTGACTGCCAATGTCGCCACCGGGATGACAAGTAATGCCTTAAGCATCATCCATCGGTTTGATCTTTTCTGGTTCATCATAATGATTCTTCGTTTTAGTGATTCTTTGTTAAGGTTGTTGGCAAATGGCTGCAGACGATTGCCGACCGCCTTGACTACAAGAAATTTTTGATATTGTGTTGCATCAATGCCTTTGTTTAAGACTGCCTCATCCACCTCAAACTCGTGTATGGCTTTAAGGTTCTTGCCGATCAGCCACACGAACGGATTAAACCACTGTATGATAGTGGCGAATTGAAGAATGATGAGGTCTATGTAGTGGCGCAGGCGTATATGCTCCTGCTCATGCGTCAGTACGAAACTGCGGTTGTTGGCGTAGTCGTCGTGGCTCATCACAATGTAATGGAAGAGGCAGAACGGACTTGTGGCATAATCGGTGAGGACAATGACATTGCCTTTGTTGTCGGTGATATGCTCGCATCGGCGCAGACGCAGCATCAGAGACATAGTCTGTATTGCTGTCAAGGATAACATAGCCACGACACCGAGTGTATATATGCAGACAATGATGTCTGTCAGACTCCATACAGACAGCTTGTTTGCGTTGCCGTCTATCAGTATTTCTGGCAGTTGAACCGCCTGACGAACCATGTCTATCGTTTGATTTGTGCCACCGGTGAAATGAATCAATGGAATTATGAATGACAGGAGCAGACATCCAAGGACAATTATTCTGTTTAGACGATGGAATGTCTCCTTTTCAAGCAATGGCATAATGCAAGTGTAGAGCAGTGCCAAGGTTAGGGCTGATTTTATAATATAAGGTAGTATCATAGGTCTGCTGTTCTTGAATTGTCTCTTTTCTCCGTTCCTTTGTCTATCAGACTTAGTATCTCCTCCAGTTCCTCATCCGAGATATTCTCTTCTTTAACAAAGAACGATATCAGCGAGTGAAAACTGCCGCCAAAGAACGATTTCTTCACTTCCTTCATAGCCTGTCGCGTGTATTCGGCTCTTGTTACGAGAGGGGAAAACACGTAAGTCTTGCCACCACCGTCACGCTTGTAGGATGTGACGTACTTCTTGTGGGTCAGAATCTTCATAAACGTGGCAATAGTGGAGTAGGCGGGACGGGGTTCGGGATAAGCGTCGATTATCTCGTGCGTAGTCATGCCACAACCGTTGTCCCACAGAATGCTCATTATCTGCATCTCGCCACGTGTTAATGTATTGAATTCTTTCATCTTTCCAATGATTGATGGGTTTATCTAATGTTTTAGATTTTCTATTGGCAAAGATACGTCAAAAGCCGATTCATTGGTTGCGGATATAACCAGAAACTGTATGTAAGATATTGATTTTAACGTATATTATTAGATATAGGCTACGGCGAGACGCCATAGCCTCCTAAGTTAGCGCATGCTGCTAATGGTAATGCAAACTGTAGGAGTTGGATATAAAGAGAGAGGGTGTATCAAAACTGTTGGTTGTACAGTGTTTGATACACCCTCTATTTATTTGTTATTTTCTGCGAGCAGCACGAATCTTATGTGCTGCCATTCGTTCTCCTATAACCGATTCACCACTACTTGAATATACATATGCATGTGTATTATCATCGGCTGCGGTAGAACTCCAATATGTACCAGACAAGGGATATTCTATATCTGTAATTCCCTTTTGCTCATTGCTTGCAGGGAGATACCATACAATGTCATTTTCCTCTATGTAAGGAACATAGAATATAACCTTGTTTCCTTCAGCGTCTTTTTGTTCTCTTTTTTCTACATTAAATTTGTTTCTCATTACAGCCATCTTAGCTGCAAAGTTCTTAACTGTCTCGTAATGACCTCCCTCGGTTTTCTTATCTTGCCATTTATAACCAAGGATTGTCAAGTTATCAAAGTCGTTTTCCAATTCACTTATAGAACCAATGTTCTTGAATGTATACAGTTTTCTGGTATTTTCCAAACCGTTATCAGCACTCATTCCGACATTCAAGCTATTGTTAATAGCTGTATAGTCAATGGTCGCAGTAGTTATTGACTTGAACCAAAGTTGGAATGTATACTTTGTTGTCAAATAGTCTACATCTGCCGTTTTGTATGAATTGGCAACCCACTTGAATAATAGTGCTAAGAAGCCTTGATAGCTATATTCTACCTTTCTGTCCCATAAGAACCCGAAAGGATAGATGCCTTCATTGTCCTTTTCAAAGCGTTCATATCCTACATTGTTACCATTCCAACTTGGACATTTCTGTGTAATGGTCTTCTTGTATGCATCAGCATCTGAAGAACCATCTACTTTCAATGTAATGGTTATGTTGCGATCGGTATTGCCTATGTTCTCAGGAATGAAAACGTATGCGTTTGTTTCAAGGCTGCCAGTACCAGTAACAGTAGCTGTACCTCTTGCGGTCTGGTTGGTTAGCTTTTTACTTATAATTTCACCTTCGTCATTTCTTTTGATTTCAACATATTTATCAATCCAGAATCCCTGCTTAGCGACATTGAGTGATCCGTCTTCTGGGTTGTCCAACAGTACCGATACGTCAATGCCGTTGTATATCTCTCCGTCTATTTTTGCGGTGAGTGTCCATTTGGCATTTGGCTCCAAATTGCCTATTTTAACCTTTATAGGTTCTACAATATAGTGAGCATCAAGCATTTCTGATGTATTCTCAATGTTCAGCTCATACTCCGGTGTAATAGACAGGCGGTAGGTTACGGTTTTGCCCATTGGCCATTCTGCTCCGTTGAGAGATGCGCTCAGAATGCGGTCTCTGCCTGAGATGTTGTCGTGGAACTCTACCTTCAGCTCGCTGTCTGCGCCTAATGTCTGGGGCAGGAGCATGAGAGTTGATTCGCCGGCGTTGAGGTCGGTTCCGTTCGGAGTAGTGCCAGTTGTCGCCTTATTGGGTGTGACGGTGTAGTTGGCTGTGCCGTCGTTGAGAGCCCATGTAGAGCTAACCATGTCGTACGAACCGGAGTTCTTTACGTTGGTGATGCTAACGCTCTTGATTGTACCGGCGGTCATTTGTGCGCCAGTCTTTATCTTTACAGCGGTGCAAAGGTGCTTAAACTGCAGACCTACGGGGATGCAGTTGCCCTCTTTGGCGGGACTGTCTATGAAGTCTGTAGCTGCGGCAACGAGGTCGCGCTGATCTTTTGCTTCTGCCGGAGTGGTGTACTGCAGGGTTGTGGCTGTCGGTGAGTTGGGGACAGTCTGGAATGTGGCATCCGTTGGAGCCCATGCCAAGAAGCGGAGCTGGCGGTTGGAGCCTGGCCAATAATAGATGCGTTGTGGCACCCAATTCGTTCCGTTGTTGGTGGCTATCTCGTTCATGAAGAACTGTGAGCCGATATTGCCGTCTTCCTTGTATGCTGCCACGACTTTAAACTTGTCGTACATTGTGGTCTGCATGGCGGCGCGCGTCATAGGCTTGTTGTCGTTGTTGCCGATGCCGTCCGTCACAATGGCTCGTACGCAGAGAGTGTCTGCTGAAGCGTCAGAGCGCAGAACGTAGTGGGCTACGGTCTGTGCGTCGTTAACGTTGGCAGCGCGTGTCTCGGAAGCGTCCGACACACCGAAGCTGATACCCTCGGAAGAGCCTTCCGCCTTTCCGAAGAAGTCGTCGCTGCTGCATGAAAAGAGTGACGCTGACAGGAGCACAGCAGCGATGCTGGCTGTCATTTTGTGTATATTATGTATTCCTTTCATCATTGTTAGTTTTTGTTGTTAAAGATAATTGGTGAGTGTAAGGGGAACATTCAACCCCTTACACCCTGTGACATTTCCTTGTCTATGCTCTTCACTCATAAGCTATGCTATGGGTGAAGAGCATGTTATCTACCATTGGTGTGCGTATGGATAGGGACGCACATCTATGAAAAGAGTTGATTACTTGATGGTATAATCTACGTTATTAAATTCACCCCATTTCTCAACTGTAGCTGTGAACTCAATCGGGTAGAGCTGCTCGTCCGGATTCGGGTTGATGTTATTCTCGTTGATCTCAGCAACGTAGTTGTAGCTCTTGCCCTGCTCCTGTGTTGTCTTGAATGTTACAGAATGCTTGTAGTCTGTAGTAGCACCATTCTGGTCGAGAGTAACAGTAAATGTTACTATGTATGACTCTTCCTTAGCTGTCGGGATGAGATACATGTGGTCAGTTGTGCCAGTACCTGTATTTGCTACGAGGTTTGTAACGCTTGTGCTCTCGAAATCAACGGTAAGTGTCTTGTCTGTAGCGTTCCACTTTGCATCAGCTTCAGCAGGAGTGATGGTACCATTCTTGTAAGCGTCGGTAATCTTTACGTCCTTAACGCTAATCTTAGCAGCTGCATTTGCGGGGAATGTGTTCTTGAAGGTGAACTTAACACGAGCAAGTTCGTGAGAGAAGTTGAAGTTAACCTTACCCGGAGTTGCTGTAAGTTTATCTGCTGTTGTCAGCGGAGAAGCCTTAGAATAGAGGAGGTCTGTTATAGCATCGTTCACGAATGTGATTGTACCGCCATTTACGTTGGCTGCGAAAGTAACACCCTTCTCACCGTCCTTAGGAGCGATAGCCTCGAAGTTGTAGGTGTAGTTTGCCTCCCAATACTGAATAGGAGAATATGAGCCTTCACCGTCAGCATTTACTGTTACCTGCTGCTTGTTAAAGATCTGATGATCACCACGCCAGCCGTATACCTCAATAGAACCAAGTTTAGCGAGAGTTACGTCGTCAGCAGCACCACGTGTGCTCTTGTTCACGAAAGAGTTGAAACCGATAGCATTACCCTTAGCTACCTCTACAGTCTCGTCGTTGTTGCAGGCTGTGAGTGCAAGACCCATAGCAGCCATACCCATAATAAAGAACTTCTTCATATTTGTTAAATTTTTGAGTTGGTTGTTAATAAATTGAATATAAAATTAGAAATGTTTAAGTCGTTGTTTAGTGTGTCAGTCGTTTTTGGGTTATTTCAGCGGAATCACGATATCCTCGTAATCTCCCCAGCCGTCAACCGAAACGTCGAATCCTGATCCGCCTTGCTTTCCGTCCTCGTCAGAGATTTCCAGACCCTTCACCACGATTACGCCGCCTTGAGGCTGAGCCTCAATCTGCTTTGTGACGTCGAAGTCGAAACTCTTTATAAGTCCGTTCTTCAGTCTTACCTCTAAGTTGAGCGCATAGCTGCGCGGTCCTCGTGTGGGCTGATAGAGCGAGTTGGGCCAGTCAGGAACGCCGAACGACGTCACAATGGCTTGCGCTCCCCACGGTTCCAGAGTGCAGTCGTAGAGTAGGGTGGCTGCGTCGGTTGTGGTATGACCATTGTTCATATATACTGATGCTGCCATTCCCGAGAGCGCTCCTCTCACAAGGCTGACATACTTCAGACCCTTGCTGAACTCGTATCTCACGAGATACTTGAACACCATCGGGTGCATTGTCACGTTCATCACCGTCATTTCTGTTGTACGCTCTGACGTATACTTGGCGTTATAGTTGCCATAGAGCATGTCAGGCATTGTCACCGTAGGCTCGCCCTTTGCGTCGTTGTTCTTGAAGGGATTGCCCATATAGGTGGATCTGGTTCGTGTACGCGTCGTTGCCTTTGCCGAAGCGAAAGAATACATATCGTCAAAGAGGATATACTCCGTGTCGTTGTTATAGAACAGCAGCTGATGGTCGCCCGGCTGCAGTCCCACTACGCCTCCTTCCGCAGGCATATTGATCATATCGTTGACGCCCGACTCGCTGAATACGTGCATACGCAGTCCGGCAGGGACGGCAGGTCGCAGACCGTCATAGGTCATGCCATACTTCTCCGGCCATTCAGCCTCCGAGCCCCAAACCTTCTCGTTCAGATTAAGCTCCCATTCCTGCTGGTATGTAGCCACGACTCGGAAGTCGTACTTAGGTGAGTGGACATCATGGTCGAAGCACAGGTCCTTATGCTCACATGAGGTGAGCGTGGGCATGGCGAGAGCCATAGCGCACAGTGTGCCGATCATCAGTCTGGCTGATTTCTTGCAGTTAATCATTTCTCGCCTCCTTTCTTCGTTTTCGTGTTGTTGTTGCCATGTCCGAGGAGCCATACAAGCGAAACCTCCAGTTTAGTGGGGCCAATCCACTTGCGGTCCTTAGTGGCTTGCCATACGTAGTGTCCGTCGAGCGGAATATACTCATAATAACGTCCGCCCATATATCCAGCAGCGAGGCTGAAGTCAATGTTAAGTCTTTTTGCAATCGGCATAGAGTAGCCGTATTCTGCACCGACGGTGTAGCTCATGCGGTCCCAGAGAGTTCCGCCCGGCACGCCGCCCATATATCCCTTTCCTCCGAACTCGAAGTCGTAGGTGAGCATCTGTGCGTTCAGTCCGATGTGGTGTCCCTGCAGCGGCTTCTCGGCAGCCTTTGCTCCGAAGTACTTTCGTACGCTGAGTCCGCCTCCGTAGATGCGCCAGTAGCGATGGTTCTTGTTATGGTTCCACCATCCGTACATCCAGTCTGCCGCTACAGTCCATCGCTTTCCGAGCGAAACCTCCACTCCGATGTTAGGAACGAGGAGAGCGTCGTAGAGCATATTGGTCTTGATGGCGAAGTATGCGGGAGAGGTGGTGTCCACCTCAATGATTGGTTCCGGCTCAACCACAGTCTCTGTCTGCTTGGTGTCCTCCACCGGCTTCTCCACTATCTCCGGTTCCGGTGTCTCATACTTCTTTCGTATGGTGACGAGGATAGCGCTGGCGTTTCTTATGGATGGGAAGAACTTGTCGAGCATATAGTTCCATGTACGTCCGTAGTTCATGTCCATGAGTCGCTTCTTGCGGCTGTCCACGAGCGCTCCTTTTTTATTATATGTATATTCCGGAGTTTCGAGCAGCTGGTGTAGCACTTCCTTCTTGTGAGGCATATCTGATTGCTCCACGTAGTAAGCGAGCTTGTCCCAGGGGTCAGACCATTCCTGACGTACGACGATGCTGTCCTGCAAGCTGATGCGCTGGCGCACATACTGCTCCATGTTGGCGCAGCGACGCTTGGCGAGCTTACGGTTGAACGCATTGCCACCTTCAGGTGATGCCGATCCGCAGAACGTCACCTTAGTAAGTTCGAGTGTGGTGTCGTTAGTGACTTCTTTAAGAAACTCTATAACATTGTTAAGGTTGGCTTCGTTGTCAGCGAATTTTGTGTCGAGAACGCTCGATGCCACCCTAAATCTGATACAGACTTCCTTCTTGTTGTTGTCTTGGGCTGATGCAGTCTGCATGGCGAGCGCCAAGAAGAAGAGTGCTATAAATCTTATCATATAGTAGTCTTGTATTAGTCAAGTTTTTAATTATTGTGTTTAGTTCTTTGTTTTGTGTGCTTCTTCGTCATTAAGCATAGTCGTAGCCTACGGTGTGATTTATGTCACCCCGCTTAGTTTTCGGATGCAAATATAGTATAATGGATTTAATCGTGCAAGCTTTCTGCAAGAAAAAAAATACTTTTTTTGCTGTGTGGGAGAACAATGTTATCCAATATGGCAAAGTCTGCTGATGTCCTCGTCGAAGGTGTCGCGGTTAATGGCACGCGTACGCATTGCCGACTTATAGTTATAGATGGTCTGCGTGGAATAGAAGAGCAGCGTGGCTATCTCCTGACTGTCCGTCACGCCCAGTCGCATAAGGGCATAAATGCGTGCTTCCGTGGTGAGCGAGTTAGGGGAGGGCAGCTCTATTTTGGCTTCAGGCATGAGCAAGGCGTTCAGTTCGTCCACGAAGCCAGGATATAGTTCGATGAATGCTCGGTCGAAACGTGTATAGAAGGTAGTGGCTTCCTCCTCGGCAAGTTTGTAGCTGTTGATGGTCTTCAACAAATCTGCTGCCTGATTTGCCTTTATCTTACGGCTGACGAGCTTGCGATATTCTATGAGTTTGCGTATATATACGGCGCTGATGTCCATGAAAAGTCGCATATAAGTTTCGCGTCTGTGGTTGGTGGCAATGAGTTTTTCGTTCAGTTCGGTGAGCTGTCTGTTCTGGCTTCTTATTTCACGTCGGCTTCTTGCCAGCCACTTGTTCTGCTTATATCCGAATATAGCCATTGCGAACAGTACGAGCGACATAAAGCTGACCACAGCCAGCACGCCCCTCACGATGCGCTCCTTATGCGCCAATGCCTCTTGGTTGGCAGTGGCGATGATGGGGAGGATGTTCGAAATCTCGAGCATTCGCAGGCGGTTGTTATAGAACTTTGCGTCCTCCATCGAGCAATAAATGTATCGTGCTGCATGGTCAGCGTATTTTGCATCCTTCTTATATAAATATGTGGAAAACTCCTGCAGCGCCAGATTTTCCTTTAACGGACACACAATATCAGATATGGCTGCTTCTATGATGTATTTCTCGTAGAGCTGCGTCTTGCCAATCTCGCGATAATAGCGTGCTATGCAGTATGCCGCCGAGGCGTGCACACGGCTGTTGACCGGGCTATGCATAAGGGCTGTGGTATACAGGCTCAGCACGTTCTTGCCCAAGGGATTTTCCATGAAGGCAAGTTCGGCGTTGAGATAAGCATGCAGGGTAGTATTGTCATTGTTGGTGGCGCTGACCGTCAGCTTCAGATAGTGATGCTTCTTCTTGTGCAGATCGTCCTTGAATTCCGACTTGTCGCAGAACGACTCCCAGTAATTATATAGCCACGTGAAGGTGTAATAATAGTATTGTCTGAGACGTGGCGGAATGCCCTCCTTGCCTATTTCGTTCAGAAGAGCTTCCGACTGGCTGTAGAGTCCACCCGTTGACAGCACGGCTGCACGGTTGATGCGGTTGAGCATGGTGAAGTAAGCGTCGTTGTCGCTCTGCGAGAGAGCCAGTCCACGGTCTGCGTAAACCAGCGCCGAGTCGTAACGATAGGTATAGTATTCGCGATAAATCTTGTCGAGAATGGCGAGTCGTGCCGCATTGTTGTCGGCAGTTCTAAGGCACAGCTTCAGCTGTTTCAGCTTTTCTTCCTTCTGCTTTGCATAAACGTCACGCTTCTCAATATAGCTGTCGAGAAGCTCCAGAAGGTGTCGTTCGTCCGTGATGTCCGTAGTAGCCAAAGTCTATTTTGCCATAGCAGACACGGGCATAAGGATAAGAAGAATGTAAAGAAACAGTCGCATAACTATGGTTTATTGGGTTTGATGCTGCAAATTTAGCATTTATATCCGAAATAAAACCATCTACTTTGATAAAAATTTCTAAACATACGAACATTTTGATTATTAGCAAGTTATGCTTTTGTGTTTTCTCATTATTATCTACTTTGCGTTTACGCAGACATACATTCTGCCGATATAGCAAGTAATTTTGCAATCGAAAACAAAAACGCATCACACATATGAACCTTAAACTCAAAACATTCTCTTTTGCCCTTATGGCTTCAGCCTCAACGGGCGTGTATGCACAAACGCATACAGAAAACAATTCTGCCAACGATTCGGAGCAGCCTAAGAAGGAAGAACGCAACGTCATGCTCAACGCAGCTGATGCCAATAAGCCTCGCGAAATCCAGATTGGTCTGCCGAGTGAGGACGTCACCGTGTATGAGAACGGCTTGCCTGCCGTCTATTCTTCGTCCGTGCACAGGCTGTCCGCCCACTGGCGCAGCGACGCTTCGCTAAAAGGCACCGACCTTATGACGCCCTCCGAGAGCGCCATCCGTACTGGTAACATCGCTTATGCCGTTTCGGCTTTCAGCGAGTTGGGCGAAAAGAAGTTCAGCGGAAAGCTCAACTATAAAGCCAATCACTTCGGCATGCAGAACTTCGACCTCAACCTTTCCGGCGGCATCGGCGACCGCTGGCTCTACACAGCCGGCATGTATCAGAACTTCGATCCGGGCAGCTTCAAGCTCCGCTTCACCGATTACGCCGACCGCACGCAGATTTATCACTTAGGTCTGACCCACATCCTCGGCGACGGCAAGGGAAGAATCTCTTTATTATATAAGTATTCTAACAGCAAGAACCCTGGCAACTTCGCCAATGCCGCTCCCTTCATCTATGCCGGTGACGGCAGCATCAAGAAGCTTGCCGGCTTCGATCCCGGCCTTGATTCGTACGTTCAGCGCCAGGGGTCGTTCAGGTATCTCAATACCAAGACTGGCAAGATGGAGACATGGAACATGACCGACGGCAATGACAACCATGCCAATGAGGTGGCATTGGTAAGCCAGTATCAGTTTGACAATGGCTGGCTGTGGAAGCTCAACGCTAAATACATGAATGCTCCACGCGCCAATTACGTGGACTACGGCGGCAGCACCATCTCCGAGGTAAGCGAGGCGGACGGCTATCAGCTCTCCGACGGTTCGGCATACAGCGGCCTCATAGAGGGACGCCGCACGTGGCTCCACTTCGGTAAGGTGAGCAACGCCCTTCTGACCACAGAGGTGAGCAAGCAGATAGGCAGTCATAAGCTGATGATAGGCTTAAACGAATGGTATTACCATCTCAATTATTATTCTTCATCATTCCAGTGGGCTGGCACCGTGGAGGCTTATCCTCGAACCCTCAGCCAGATGTACGTCAATCCGCTCGACCCCACGCAGACAGCCCGTCGCTCAGAGACGTTCGGCTATAACGAGCTTAGCCCTGAATACACCAAGGGTTCGGAGAATAAGCTGGCGCTCTATTTCACCGACGAATGGAGAGTCTCACCGAAGTTCAAGGTGTTCTATGGCGGACGTCTGGAGTATTACCGCATGGCTGCCGACCAGATAGCCACATCACGCTTCAGCGGCTTCCATCTTGGCAACTATAACACTTACTCCATCGCAGCCGACGGTTCTGTCGTGGCTACCGAGCACAGCATCGCCCCAGCCAATGTCACAAAGAACAAGCTCAACTATGCTGTCACATTGCAGATGACATATAATGTCACCAACCAGTTTGGTCTTACAGCCGACGCCACCGTAGCCACCCGCTTCCCGCGCATCAGCGAGTATGCCGGAACCGGCCCTACAGAGGAGCAGTATAAGCGTGTAACCATCCCGTTGGTTCGTGGCGGAATATTCTACAGAAACAACTGGATAGACCTCTCATCAATGGTGACATACATATCGAAGAGCAACAACATCGACCAGCAGAATCTCACGAAACCCGGCACATCAGAGGGCAAGACGGTACTGCTCATCTATAACATCCAGACCTTGGGATGGACAACCTCAGCCGAGATTTCTCCGTTCAAGAACTTCCACATGCACGCCCTCTTCACTTATCAGAAGCCGGTGTATAAGAACTATAACGCCAGCGTGACGTTCAGCGACGGTCAGACCATGAGCGTCAATGCCAACAACAAGATAGTGAAGGAGATACCACAGGTGCTCATCGAGCTGGATCCCAAGTATGACATCACCAAGAACCTCAACGCATGGCTCAGCTTCCGCTACTTCGGCAAGACCTACGCCAACCTTCAGGAGGCACTCT
>OKRS01002074.1_pt1 | contig 12075 bp, 12 predicted proteins | sample 1601191 | NCBI WGS metagenome assembly OKRS01 (sample SAMEA3541509, study PRJEB24748) | human gut metagenome | biome: human gut; feature: human-associated habitat; material: faeces | place: China | collected 2012 | reverse complement strand
ACCCAATTCATCTACAGAAGCATGATGAGCACGCCAAGAAGTCTCATTAAGCTCATTCAAATCTTCAATAACTTTTCTCTTACAAGAATCAATAAAAACACAAGAGGTTTTCTTCTCCAATTCTGCTATAATCTGCCCAAAGGTTCCATCAAGTGTGGGAAGATAGCGGCCATACTTAAATTTCAAAAAAGCCTCTAAAGACAATCGTATACTATTTAGGGATTGTCGCAAAATAAGAATCAAAAACTTCAATCTCTGGCAATGTATTATTCCAGTGATTTCTATCATATCGACACAAGGTATTATCATCCAACTTGATTTCCGCCAATGGAGAATTAACAGAATTCAATCTTTTGTGTTTATCTATGATAGAGCAATCGCCAAGGGATAAAGAGCGGAATACAGATGCCAATGTCGTTTTCCCAGCTCCGTTTTCTGCTTAGAAAAAATTAAATTTCTTCAATGCAACATCCCCTGATTCTTGATAATCATCATAATTACCAATGCTTCGAATTTTCTGAATTTTGCTTAGCATCATATTTCAATTTTAAAGATAAGACCTACTTGGCTTCATTGTAGAAATCAACATATTTTTCCGCAACGACTTTCCACAACTTATCGCCCTCGAAACAATCAATCTGCATATTCCGAACAATCTCGTCATGCGCTGCGTCGTTCCTCAACAACATTTTAAGCTTTGATTCAAGATCATATTTTTCAACTAATCGCCAAATGCCTTGAAATACTTTTGGATTTCTTGGACATTCCCATCCTTTTTTGCCTCCAAACTTTGGCAAATGTGTGCATACAAAGCCTTATCTGTGTAAAGCCTTACGATAGAACTGGCTATTGCCTCTGGTGTCATATCACAAATCAAACCCGTTTCACCATCAACGACAGCATCTTTTGCGGTTGGGTAGTTAGTGGTAATCACAGGTATTCCAAGCACTTGCGCCTCATCAATAGCTATGGAGCGTCCTTCAAAGTTTGAAGCAACAATTAGCATGTCCGACTTTCTCATATATTGATAAGGGTTGGAACGTAGTCCTATGAATGAGAGAACATCCTCAACGCTCATCTCTTTTGCTAACGCCTCAAGCGAATTTCTCAATGAACCATCACCAATAATCGTCCAATGAAATTCAACACCCTGTTTTTTCAAGATGGAGGCTGCCTGAACAGCACGTTCAAAATTCTTCACTGGTGCAAGACGTCCTACAGAAATCAAGTTGATACCTTCTACAAGTTTAAATTGCTTGTCATCAACATCTTCCATAGCCATCTTACGGATCATCCCCCCATTAGTGATGTTTTCCAAGAACCAAATATGATTAGCACTCTCTGGGAAATGCTTTTGAAGAATATCCCTTGCTTTGGGTGACATGGTAGCAACAACACTTGCCTGTTTGAAATAAGGACGGTCGAAATCATCCACATACTTCAACTTCTCGTAATCGGTGTGAATCCAAAGAATCTTATTCATAGCTTTCACCTTATCAATTACGTAATAATTGGTGTAACCTTGCTGCCCGCCGTATGCAATGTCGTACTCCTTGTCAAACACTGAAATGTCGTCACGCCATTGTTTCCATAACGACTGAATGAGATGAAACTTAGACTGGTGTTTGGCAATGTACGTCCTTATTACCTTCTTCACCCACATGAATGGAGAATGCTTGATATAGAAACGCCAGTCAACAGGTTTATGAGCCAAACAACTGAAAGGATAGGGTGCATCGATGATATTCACCCACTCAGGTACTTGCTTGTAGAACAAACCTGTTCTGCTTGACAACATCAAATCTACCTCATATCTTTCCTGAGGCAACGTATTGAGAAACGACACCGTCGCCTTCTCTGCGCCTCCTGCTTGAAGAGATCCTTGAACAACTAAGATTTTCTTCTTTTTCATATTTATACTGTTAGTGCTCAATTTTGGGCATAACCCTTTGTATAGGCACTTTTGCAAGCGCCTACATATTGAAATGTTAAAAAATCACTTGTTTATTAACTATTGGCATATTGCCAATCCGATTCTGTCCGGTCGCATACTGAAAAAATCCCTGCAACCGTTAAATATTTTAGTAAAAAACTTACCAAGATACTCCCATGCAGAGCGTCCCTGCATCTTGACTGTACTGATGATGCTATGATAAGTAGCAGCCATCTCCGCCCCCTCGTCACAGCCAAAGTGTTGCATTGAGTTGCGTTGGGTGGTCAAAGGACGAATCACACGTTCTGCTAAATTGTTATCAATAGGAAGGTTGCCGTCCTTTAGAAATGCAAAGATGTTGTCCCAGAATTTATCCAGATAATTCAAGGCTTCCCGCAAATAAGGAGTTGTCTCTGACGGATCCTTGCCAAGTTCTATCTTAAGATGCTGCCTAAGAGTTATCAGCATTCCCTTTGACTCAAGGTCCTGGCGACGCTTGCCTCTCTCCTCAGGCGTAAGACCTTCAGCATCATATTGGCGCTCTCTTTTATAATAGAAACCAACACCGCGAAGAAAGGGACGCGCATGAATATCGCCTGCCTGTTCTAATGCCTTGCTGAACTTTGCCTTTAAATGGGCCATACATACTTGATGAATGGCTTTCTTTAGATTAGGACTCTTCTTTACGGCATTCAGCTCGTCACCTATAAACACATAGGCATTATAACCATCGGTCATGACACTCTTCAGTTCGGCATCACCGATAAAGTTTGTCAGCACGTCACGGCCTCGCGAGCCATCCTCATAGAAGAAGATGACTGTCTGCTCCGCCTTGTTGACCAACACCCATATATAACATTTCTTGTAATGGTCATACTTGCGGACTTTGCACCATGTTTCGTCACAGTTGACTATGGAGTCTTTCTCCAATGCTACATCCTTCAGAACCTTGACAAGCTCGTCAAGATACCTCTTGCCTTTCTTCAACCAGTTACGGAGGGTGTTGGCTGACACTTGCATGCCCAAATCGGCAAGCCAACGATGAAGCAGACCGAATGTGACGTTTTTCACGTAAACCTCATACGCTATAGCTTGAAGGAACTCTGGAGTAACCTTTGTGCCATCAAACTTGGTAACAACCTCAGGATTACCAGCTACAGGAAAATAACCCCATTTGGGTTTCTTGCCTTTTTCCACATAGTGAACCATCTCGAAACGCTCTTCGACAATGTTTACTTCAAGATGAAACACAGGAACCATCTTTCTCTCAAGTATGCGGCCTGGGACTTTCGACAAGTCTGACTTATACTCTTTAGCCGTTCCCTGAATTCCCATTGTTTTATAGGTATCGGGACGATTCGACAAGTCACGTGGCTTCTTTTCCTGAGGGGCTGTTGATGCTGACGCCTCTGGTTCTTTATTGACTATTGAATTTTCCGGCAAAGATGAAGATGTACCATCAAAATCATCCTTGTCTTTGGTACGGTCTGAATCCTCATCCGAATCCGTTTTCCTGGTTCTGTGACTTTTATCACCGAAGCGATTCTTGTTGGCAAACTTCAGTTTTGCCTTCAAATCATCCACCCTACGCTCTGCTGCCTTGCGTCTCTTGACCTCAGATGCCAGGCTCTTCTTCAGATCTTCCACGTCCGACAATACGGCATCCAATTTTGACAAGCGTTCTGCCAGGCACTTTTTCTCATCAAGAAAATCCTGCAGCACAAGCTTCATTGCACGATTCTCCAGATCCGCAGCATTTACACGCTCGGCCAGATAATTGATATAACGTTTTTGCTCTTCTGCTGTCATACCTTCACTGTAATCAAGAGCCGGGCGCGAGATTGATTCCCGTGCCAGAAGCTCTTGCTTTTGTTCTATGATATGTTGCAGTTCGTCCATCCGAAATACCCTGATTTTCAACTACAAAGATAGTGAAAATATACGAGAAAAGCAAATGAACAAACAATATAATTATCTTATTTTCAATATTTTGACTATCGGACTTTCCAACAGCAAAACAACATCTTTCCAGTCTATCCTATAGACTCGTTCACTGCCCTCGCGATCCACTTTCATAAACTGGTAACCTGATACGAACTTCTTTTCAAACAGGCTATACGAACGGTTGTCGTATGTGAACATTCTTACTATACGACGATTACGGGACATGACTATAAACACATCACCGTCATTCGGTTCACGCTGAAGCTGCTCACGTATGATTGACAGTACACGACTGTGTTTGCATCTCATATCGGTGAAGTCACGAAGGTAATAGAACCGGTTCAATCCTGTTACACTCAGCATAGACCCTCCAGTTTCCCTATCAGCTGCTTCAGTTCCTGATAGCTTAGATTCTTCTGGGAGATATGCAGCCCATTGGTCATGCGCAACTCCACAAGTATACGGACACAAGGAGACTTCGTTTCCGCAGATTGATGCTCTTGCAAACGGCTTTCCGCATTCGGAGCTTCTTGAGTCGAGGCCGGAAGTCCATCCACCTTTACTTCCACTATCTTGCTGCGTGTATCCTTGTACCATTTGTAGAATATGTTATAAGGCACCTTGTTACATGAACAGAAATGTTCAATGGAGATGCCCTTGGGCATCGCCTCCGTCTGGTACTGGAAATAGAATCTTTCCAAATCTTCACTGCTGTACATAAATTTATATTTTAGTTACAGCCGCAAAGATACTCCTTTCGAAATTAAGCCCTAATTTGAGTGCTTACCTCTCTGTCATACATAGCTGCCGCTATATCATTGAAGGCTTTATTCCCAAATTCAGCTACTTTGCCATACCATGAGCGTAAACATTCCGCTCCTTGTTCTTTGCTGCATTTTTGTGAGAAAATCATTCTTAGGGAGTGTGTGAGAGAGAATGCCGTCTTAATGGCAGGAAACTCTCTGAACAAGATTTCGGCACGCTCTTTCTGTGTATCCGTCCATTTGTTGGGGGACATCATCAGAAGCCCCTTACTACGTGCAAGCAACTCTGCCCTTGTCTCCTCATTCTCCAAACGTTTGGGGTAGAACTTCGCATTGCGCCTTATGGGATTGCCATCCTCATCAATCCACGGACCGTCATTCTTTGCCAACTCTTTCATCCTCAACCTATGTTCCTCCCTGTCATTGGCATCCTTTGTCATCTGCTCCCGGCGGTATTCCCTGCGCACTTCCTGCAACGCCTCCAGGCAGAATTGCTGATGATGGAATCTGTCAAGTGTGCGCATGGCGTTGGGAAAGCATTTCTCCACTATGCTGTGCATGCTGTCAGAGAAGTCCAACGTGACCTCTACGACACTCATTCTCAGCATCTCCGGTATTTTCTCCAGTGCCTTGATTACTTCCTTTGCCTTTGTACCTCTAACAATGGCAATGATGCTGCCTTTGCGTCCATGCGCCTCCTTGTTGCATACTATTGTATAGACCTCGCCTGCGGAAAGGCACGTCTCGTCAATACTGACATGTTGGCCTATGTTTTCAGGAAAAACAAGCCACTCGTCGGAATGTTCCAATTCAGACCATTCCCTAAAACCGCTGAGATGGTTCTTGTACGCCTTTTCGTAATTGTCCCCATCAACAAAATAGTCTTTTTCAAATGAACGGGCCGTTATAGGGAGCGTCTCCAAACGCTTGTTTTAAAAAAGCCGCCAACTCCGTAGAGCAGCGGGTGCTTTCTTGAATGAATTTGCATTCCGTCATCACGTTATGGTTTCCTTCATCAAGCCATCTGCGGCGGCGAACATGAAGCAATACCTCATGCCCTCTTATGGGGAAATCATGAAACACGCTCTCACGTGTAAAGCCATTGGGGCGGAGGTCTGTTCTTCCGTCTGGTGTGAGTTCGTTCTCGTCAAGGTAAATATGAACCAACTTGGTGTCATCCTTTATCTCAACATGTACGTTTGCAAGTTCGAACCAATCCAACATGTGTTCAGGCAAAAGGCATTCTGCAAGGAGTCTATACTGTTCCATTCTTATACGTTGTTTTATTCATTACAACGTGGACAAGGGATATTTATTGCAATAAACTATACACACGTTTTTTCAGGTGACCCCAACAAAGCATGCAGATCCTGATGTCTCAACTCATCCATCTTAGCTTGATTCAACTTGCCAGATTCCCAAAGAGCATCCAGACACATATCAGCCTTCTTTCGGAAATACTCGCTCAGCACAGCTTTCACCTCCAAAAGTCTCTCCTCCGAACCGTCAAAAGCAAACATCTTCAACAAATGCTGCTGAACAGGATTAAAAATCGTAGCCTCCATGATGATTCCTCCTATATGTTTATCTGTCACAAAAGTAGCACCTTCCCTCGAAACCACCAAACAAAATCCGTAAAATCTGTGTTCAAGAAAACAACCCATCACACATCAACATCAATTTCCGTGTTCCCCCAAAATAAAATCCGTGCTATCCGTGTAATCCGTGTTCAAAAAAACCTACCCATCACGCATCAATATCAATCTACGCATTCCCCAAAAATAAAATCCGTGCTATCCGTGTAATCCGTGTTCAGCCCCCTACCCATCACGGAATCCAAGAGACAATCCGTGTTCTACCTCACACATTCCACCCAATTCAGCATCACCTCCCCATCCCTGTATTGCGTTATCTGCAGGTTATGGTTCACGTGAGTATCGCCGCTGTCATCGTTGGGAGCCACCAGGAAATAAGAGAAATCATCGCTGCGTCGCAGCACACGGTAACTGTTTCGTGGTCTGTCTTTCAGGAACAGACGGTCATCTATCACACAGATGTTCCCGTCTGCACGCACCTGCCAACCCCTCAGCGGCACACCAGCCATACAGCGTATGTTACGCACAAAAAACACGTCACCCTCACGCAGCAACCTCACAAACCCACGCTCCAGCTTCTGCGGCTTCACATAATGAATCGTCTTCGTCATCGAGTCCAGCCAGAACTCACGCGCTTCCCCCTCACGCAGCAAGCCCACTCTTCTCCTTATATAATATAAGCCGTCACCCAAGTCCGTCACCACCTCGAAACACCTCTCACGCTCTGCATCCGTGTAAGCCAACAGGTTCATCCGCCGTACTCCCACCGCTCGCCAGGCATCCAGCCACTCCTGGTTCGTTCTCATCCACTGGGCATAACACCCATCCACCTCACTCTGGTTGCTCACCATCCTGAGCGGTTGGTCACCTCCCGCCTGCACATAGCTCCTCCCCTCATCATCCTGGTACAGGCGCAGTCCGCTGTTCCTCAGTTCATCCGCCAGCCTATACACCTTCCCAGGCTCATTCCATGGGATGAACCGCTGTTTCCATGCCAGTCCGCTGCCCACCTGCATCTCCAGTGTCTTCACCGTCAGCCACGAATGCTCGTTGATCATAGGCGAACAGATGCGCGGGAACAGACGCCTCCCGTCCTCCGTGCAGAACTCTATCCCCATCAGCACAGCCGTCTGTGGGCGCTTATGGAAGTGCAGTCCGCTCTTCAGATCCACCCAATGCCATCTGTCCGCAGACTGCTTGTGGCAATATGCCCAACCGTCCTCATGCAGTTCCACCTCCCGGTATCGGCACTCCAGCACCCACTTGCCAGCCTCATCCTTCACACCTTTCTGCCCCTGCTCATTGGCATACACCCGGTAGGAATGACCCTTGCGCACCAACTCCTCATGACGTACTATCCGCATCATCTCCCCTTCGCTGCTCCCACAGCTCGTCAGACAGTCCATCTCCCCCATGCGGCTGTAGAGCATCACGCTGGCCTTCCGCCATTCATCGGCCACCTCCTCTCTTCCTTCAAACAGCCTCTGCCAGTCGTGCTGCGCTGATGGCAGACCGAACCGCTTGTACAGTCCCACATTGTCCAGCACCACACAATACCCTTTACCCTCGGCTACCCGCAACCCACGGCCAACCATCTGCAGATACTTTGTGAGCGAAAGGGTCGGACGGGCCAACTGCACAAACTCCACATCCGGGCAGTCAAATCCCTCGCTGAACAGATCCACACTCACCAGCACCCTTATATCCTCACCTTTCCTGAAGCCGTCTATCAGTTCCCCTCGCACATCATCCGGCGTATTGCTGCTGATAGCCACCGCCTTTATCCCGTGCTCACGGTAATAGTCTGCTATATGTTCCGCATGCTCAATGCTGATGGCATACACCACCCCTTTCTTCTCCGGCACATACTCCCTCACCGTCTGGTACAGCCGTTCGATGCTCGGCCGCACATCCAGCCGCTCGCTCAACTCCGCCTGCACATAATCCCCATCAGCCCCTCTCCTCTGCAGAGAGTCGATGGCCAACTGGTCGGCACTGTCAGGTCTGATGGAGTAATAGTCATACACACTCAACCGCCCCTCGGTGATAAACCTCTCAATGCTCCACGATGTGAGCAGCACGTCAAACAAGTCTCCGAATCCTTTCCCGTTCAGTCGGCACGGAGTGGCCGTCAGTCCCAGTTTCTTCGCCTCTGGGAAAGCATCCATCACCTCGGCATACGTCTCAGCCAGAGCATGATGCGCTTCATCTATCACTATCATCCCCGGCTCCTCCTTCATCTCCTTGTAGTGTCTCGAGAGCCATTGCACAGACATCACCCTTATTCCGTTCTCCTCCAGACAGTCAGGCACAGCATCCACATTCCCGAGAACCCTTCCCAGTGTCCCCTTTATCTGCTCCACCAGCTCCCTTCGATGCGCCACTATCCACACAACCCTCCGAGGCGACCGCTCCAGGAACCCCTTCACCACCGAAGCCAGCAGCACCGTCTTCCCCGTTCCCGTAGGCATCTGTGCCATCACCGCCTGATGCGTCAAGAGCGCCCCCTCAATACGCCCCCTCATCTCCCGCTGATAGTCAAACAACTCCACCACCACAACAATAATTATAAATTTAATTGAGTTAAGAATTTTGGATTAAGAATTAAGAATTGCCTCCGTGTTCAACCCCCTACGCATCACACATCAACATGACTCTCCGTGGTCTCAGAAAAATTATCCGTAAAATCCGTGTAATCCGTGTTCAAACCCCTACGCATCACGAATCAATAGTTACAATCCGTAGTCATTAAAGACAAACACGAATCAACACAGAAAGCACAGTTTGATAAACTCTGTGAACAATTCGGTATGAGTGCGAATACCGCCATCAACATCTTTGTTAAGGCAGTAATTCGCAGTAAGAGCATTCCTTTCTCCATCCAAGCCAAGGAAGAAGAAGACGAAGTGACTGCAAAAGCAAAGGCAACGTTCAAAGAACTTAGAGCTAAAGCGGAAAGAGGTGAAACACCAGAACTCACCCTCGATGAGATTAACGAAGAAATCAGAGAAGTCAGACGATTAAGAAAAGAACGCAATGGTATATGCAGTCATTGATACGAATATTTTTGTATCAGCCCTTATCACCCACAACTCAAATGCTTCAACAGCAAGAGTTCTTGAAAGTCTGACCTTAGACAACGAACTATAAGAGATCATTACAGCAGGTATCGCCAGTTCTCATGGTAGGCGACACCTGTTACCACGCCAACGAGGCGGTGTCATTTGAGTGAAACAAGCCTTGATGGTATCCTTATACCCACAAATAGACTAACACAATCTGGTAAAGTTACCATCCTCCCCCACCTCAAAATTCATAATCCTTAATTGAATAAAATCCGTGCTATCCGTGAAATCCGTGTTCAAAAACCCTACGCATCACGCATTAACAATGATTCTCGTGTTCTCAGAAAAATTATCCGTGAAATCCGTGTTCAAAAACCCTACGCATCACGCATCAACAAGACTCTCCGTGTTCTCAGAAAAAAAATATCCGTGTAATCCGTGCTATCCGTGTTCAAAACCTAAGCATCACACATTAACATCAATTTCCGTGTTCTCCCCCACCTCATAATTCCTATTTCTTTCCCAGCAACGATTCGGGATGCTCCAGTTCCTCCACCAGTTTATCCACCATTGTACAAGGTTTATGGGCAGTGTAGTTGGTATCAGTGTATCGTGCACGCAATCTTTCTGCATAACGCTTAGCCAGATCCTCCCGACCATACTTTTGGAGCAACCGGTATATGTCGGGATTTCCTTTCTGATACACAAAATCCCTATTACCCATCCTGTTCCTAAAGGCACCTTCTATCTTCTCTATATAAGCAGAGCGGCTGATTCCTGTATCCAGAAATTCAAAATGTAAGAAGTACCACAATTCGAAGGCCTCATTTGTCCAGGCACTTTGGAATCCCAGTTTGCTTGCTTTCCCTATTGCCTCGTTGAAGTCCCCAAAGTCATCTTTGTCAAACACGACCCACACGCGGTCAAAAGCCATCGCATTCTTCCGCTCCAGTTTCTGCCTTATCTCATGAGCTTTTGCCACCAGAGTCACCGTTCCCCTACCTTCCCCTTCGATTGTCACCTCACGGACGGTTGATATGTTGTTCTTGATTAGAGCCTCAAAGTAATGAGGCTCTGTTTTCGTTCCTTCGCACACGATGAGGAAACGCACAAGTTTTTCGCGCACGTTCTCCTTGCGCTTTTTCGATGCCTTGGCTTCTCGGCGTTCCTTCCTGACCTTCGCTATTTCGTCCTTTCTCGAATACCCCATAGCATCCCATTATTTACCGATAAAAGGAATAGCACCATAGCGTCCGCGAATATAATCCCGCTTTATGTCGCGATCATTGCGGACCTTCTTCCCATCCCCGTCCTTGAACTCCACCAGCGAGTAAAGGTCTGTTGACTCCACGTTGTCCTTTTCTGCAAACCAGATTTGGTCACGCCGGATTATCTCCAGGTCCAGGAGGTTCGTATCGTGCGTAGCAAAGATAAGCTGTGCTCCATGCCTGTTCTTTTCTGGATCCATAAACAGCAGCACAATGTTACGCGTGAGCAGAGGATGAAGCTTTGCGTCCAGTTCATCCACAATCAGGATTTTACCTTCGTTCAGAGTGTCGAATATAGGGCCGGAAATCTCTATCACCTTCTTTGTACCTTCCGACTCCATCTGGTTCTTGTGGAAACTGCGTTCCCCTATCACGCTCCCCTCCTCATTATATATATTATGAGTGGTTATCGGTTCCACCCAGCGACCAGAGGCAGCGTCCCTTTCCAGCAACGACCTGACAGACGCAGGAGCCGTTTCCAGAATTTCCCTTGGAATATCCGTCTCCCTGACAGTGAACCGCGTGAAGCCCAGTTGCAGAGTCTTGAAGAACTCCTGCGCCTCATCAGCACCATTCTGATTCTGCAAGAACATTCCCAGCGTAAAAGCCTCATAGCCATCACTGTCGATACCAGAAAGCACATTGCACTGTGCAAACCACTCCATCACAGAATTGGACTTCTCACCCTTCAGCTGTGCAACAAGCGAGAGGAACAGGCGGTTTGAATTCGTCAGTGCCTCCTTGCCCTTTCCTTCTGGGAATCTTTTCGCCGACACCTCTATTGCATCCCCTGAGCGCACAAACAGCTCATACTCCCTTTCTCCCAACAGCTTCTCATAGAGCCATTCCGAGATGATTTCCGTTCTGTTGTGCTCAAAACCATAACGATAAACGGCCTCCCCCTTGATGAATTGGATTTCAAAAGATGTCGGCTGCTTGTCAGAAACCTCATCCAGCGCAAAAGGTTCATAAGGAAGAGCATCCCCGTCATTCAGCCTGACCGAACGTCTCACCATACTGCGCATGGCAGAAATAGCTTTAATGAGATTGCTCTTACCACCAGAATTGGCTCCATAGAGAACCGCCAGCGGAAGCAATCCATACTTCCCCTTTGTGATGACCGACTCCTTATGTTCCCTTATCGACCCCGCATTCATGCAGAATGTACGTTCCTGCTTGAAAGAGCGATAATTCTTCACCGTGAAATTTATCAGCATATCTCAACTATTTTGTGGTAAAGGTACAACTTCTTTTCGTTATGCCCCATATAAAACGAGATATTTTCTCAATATTTAAGCCATCTTAGCACAAACACACTCCCATGAAGCAACAAAACACGCAGATTCCCCTCCCCTCATCTCATAATTCTTAATTGAATAAAGTTCGTCAAATCCGTGAAATCCGTGTTCAAAAACCCTACGCATCACACGAATCAACAAGAACCAGATAATTATCCGTGTAATCCGTGCTATCCGTGTTCAAAACCTAAGCATCACACATTAACAT
>OKRS01002069.1_pt1 | contig 12089 bp, 6 predicted proteins | sample 1601191 | NCBI WGS metagenome assembly OKRS01 (sample SAMEA3541509, study PRJEB24748) | human gut metagenome | biome: human gut; feature: human-associated habitat; material: faeces | place: China | collected 2012 | reverse complement strand
ATATCCCCAAAGGAAACCAAGGCAGATATACATGATTATGAATTGAAAGAATGAATACGAAACGCTGACGTTGAACGAAGCGGTGCAGCCCTCGTATTCGACGGTTATCGTCTTGCTGCCCGTTGAGTCAAAATATGTGGGTGATGTGATTTTATAGCCCGAGCTGACCGTCCTGCTGCCGTTCTCGTCAAAGACGGTGAGGGTCAGGCCGGCTGTGTTGAGCGTCTCCTTGTAGTGATAGCTCGTCTTTGCGGGCAGGGTCGCTATGGCGATGCTCTTGACGGGCTTATCCGCGCTCTCGGTGACGGTTATATCAAACGAAGCGGTCTTGCCCGAGTAGCTGACGGTCACTTTCTGAGTGCCGACGGTCGTTGCCGTGGCGGGGCTGATGGTGAAGCCGCCGGTGATTATGCCCGTGGTGCCGTCGCTGTAGTGAGCGGTCAGGGTCAGGCCGTAGTCAGAGATCTTTTCGCCCTTGATATAGCTTGTCTTCTGGGGCAGAGTCCTTATCGTCACGGAGGTAAGCTCCTTGACCGAGCCGCCGCCCTTAACAATATAATCTATGTTGTTATTCTTTGCGTATGTGTGCGCCGCCGAGCCCTCGGTAACAGTCAGCACGAGCTGAGTGCAGCCGCCGAATACGCCGTTGCCGAGCGTCTTGACGCTCTCGGGTATCTCAAGGGCATGGAGCGCCGAGCAGCCGCTGAATGCGCCGAATCTTATCTCGGTGACGGTCGAGGGAATGCTGACGCCCGTGAGGGAGGAGCAATTCTGGAACGCCTTTGCGTCAATCACGCTGACGCCGTCGGAGATGACGACGTTGACGAGGCCCGAGTTGTCAAATGCGCCCTCATATGAGGTGAGGCCTGTGGGCAGAGTAACCTCCGTAAGCATGGGGCAGTCGGCGAATGCCAGCGAGCCGATAGTCTTAAGCCCCGAGGGCAGGTTAACGCTGCCGAGCTTTGAGCACATATAGAAGCCGTAGGGCCCGATCGCCGTGAGCGACGAGGGCAGAGAAACGGCGGTCAGCTTAGTGTTTGCGCCGAAAGCAAAATTGCCTACGATCGTCGTACCCGAGGGCACGGCATAGGTCGTCGCTCCGCTGCCGTTGGGATACTGCACAAGGGTCTTGCCGTCCGCGGTGTAGAGCACGCCGCCGACAGCTTTATATGCGGTGTTGCCGCTTGCGACGGAGAATTTCTCAATGCCGGAGCAATTCATAAACGCCGTCTCGGCGATATCTGTAACGCTTGCGGGGATCGTGACCGAAGTGAAGCCCGAGCAGAGCGAGAACGCGCCCTTGCCTATCTTTTTGAGAGTATCGGGCAGCGAAACGCCTGTGAGAGCGGCACACTTCTTAAACGCCTCGTCCTTTATCTCGGTGAGGCCGCCGGGGAGCAGCACGGTCTTGAGCGCTATGCAGTTTCTGAAAGCCGCCACGCCGATGACTCTCGACGAGCTTTCAAACGCGCTGCCCTGATATGAGACCTTTTCAAGGCTAAGGCAATTCTCAAATGCGTTTGCACCGATCTTGTCAACGCTTGACGGGATATTGACCGCGGTGATGCCGCCGCAGTCGGCAAAGGCTCCGTCGCCTATCTCCCTGACCTCAAGCCCCTGATATGTATCGGGCACGGTTATCTCGCCCGAGGCGGTCTTGACGCAGGAGACGACCTTATAAAATGAGCTTACGGTGCCGTCCGATTCAAGGCGGCTGCCTTTTTGATAGGTCAGCGGGTCCGCCGCTGCCGCTGCGGGCAGGGCTGCCGTCAGGATAAGCACGGCGGCGAGGATGATGCTGAGTATCCTTTTCTTTGTCTTCATTGTGATTCCCCCGAATTATGTTATCGTTTCCGCAAACTGCGGGTTTCTCATGTATTTATCCATTGAACATTATATTACACACCGTGTCGAAAATCAATAGGTTTGAAAAAATGTTGCATTTTCGTTGACAAACCGTCAATATATGTTTAAAATATTTTTATCTATAATCATTAGAAATGGCGGTGCACCGATGTCAGACAAAGACGGTAAATTCTATAAACCGGAGCGCGGCTCCTCCCCGCTGCCGGATCATATTATGCTCTCCTTTTGGGGCGACGCAAAGACCTCGGCGGCGATAAGCTGGCGCACGGACGAGAATTCGGGCGACAGCTACATTCTCTACAGGCGCGAGGGCAGCGCCGACCTGCTGCGGCAGGAGGCGGTCACACGCTTCGCCGAGACGGATATCGACCGCAGTAATTACCATTGGGTGCGCCTTTCGGGGCTTGAGCCGGGCTGCAAATACTGCTACACCGTCGGCGACGATGAGCACCGCAGCGGCGAATTCACCTTTGAGACCGAGCCTGAGAAGCTCGATAAATTCAGCTTTATCGTTATCTCCGACCATCAAAAGGGCAGCCCCTGTCACCTGCCTGATTACTCCATGGTGGGCGAGATGCTAAAAACCGCCCTCGCAAAGCACCCCGAATGCCGCTTCATCTTCACGGCGGGCGACAACTGCGACAACGGTCAGAACGACCTGCAATGGAACGGTATGTTTGAGGGCTTAAAGGGGATAATCGAGAGCTTGCCATATATGATGACGACGGGCAACCACGATAACCGCGGCTTCATCTCGTATTTCCCCGAGCCTGTCGGCAAATTTTATCTTGAACACGCCGATTTCTTTGACTTTCAGTTCTCGCTCTCCTACCCCGACAACGGCCCCGAGGGCTATGAGACGGAGAATTATTCCTTTGACTACGGCAACGCCCACTTCCTTGTCATGGGTATAAACGCCCCCGAAAAGGTCGAGAGCTGGGCATATGACGACCTGCAAAGCAGCGATAAAACATGGAAGCTCGGCGCATATCACTTCCCGATATACCCCGTCATGCCCGAGGGTCAGAATGATGACGGATACCCGTGGCTCAGGCGGCCGATCGAGCAGGGCAGGCTCGATATCCTCTTCGAGGGGCACGAGCATTCCTTTGCAAGGACCTTCCCGACAAAGGGCGACGAGCTTTTTGACCGCCCGTCCGAGGGCACGGTGCATTATATCGTGGGCAACGGCGGCGGCAACATATACTGCTCCAACTGCCAAAAGACGTGGCACTCCTGCTTCTACCCGCAGGAGGAACACATGGGCTTCTACACGCTCGTCGAGATAGACGGCGATAAGCTCACGGCGACGGGCTATATGGCGGACGGGCGTATAGTCGATATCTTTACGATAGACAAGAGCACCGACACGATAACTCCCCACGCCCTTGCGCCGATATATGAGCGCACCAAAATGGCGTTCAAGGGCAGGATGCTCGAATTCTCCGCAAGAGGGGTCTACCCCGAGAATATCGGCGGCGTTTGGTACGCCCCGTTCGGTGTGCTCATTCAAAGCATCGGCGGCAAGGTGGAGAAAGGCGTCGATTTCCTCACCTGCGAAGCATATGAGCATTACGCGACCTTCACCGAGGACAGCCGCTTCGCCAAGACCGACCTCGGCACGGTGGAGATGAGCGGCGAAGCGTATTTTAAGGACGGGCAGCTCTTTGTGCCCGTTGACGAGAGCGCAAAAATGTTTGAAATGGCGTGGTACTATGCCAAACGCAACAACTACATAAATTGGAACACCCCCAGCGAGGATAAGGTTCTCTATAAACACCCTGTCAAGGAGGAAAACTGATGTTTTACAAGAAGAATTCCGCTCCGTCGCTCTCCGACGAGCTTTTTAAACGCCCCACGAGCGAATACAGAGGCACCCCGTTCTGGGCGTGGAACAGTCACCTTGAGGCCGACGAACTGAGCAGACAGATAGACATATTCAAGGAGATGGGTCTCGGCGGCTTCCATATGCATGTCCGCACGGGTCTGAGCAACGCCTATCTCTCCGACGAATTCATGGGGCTTGTCAGGCACTGCGTTGACAAGGCTAAAAAAGAAGATATGCTCGCCTATCTCTATGATGAGGACAGGTGGCCCTCGGGCGCCGCGGGCGGACTTGTGACCAAAGATGAGCAATACAGGGCGCGCTGCCTGCTTATGACGGCTGAGCCTTGCAGCCTTGACGAGGCTGAGAAGGCGGACGTTATCGACTCACGCGCCGAGGGCGGCAGGAACGGCAAGGGCTATCTCATCGCCTGCTACGACGTGCGGCTTGACAGCGACGGCTACCTCGCCGATTACAAACGCATCGGCGAAAATGATGATGCCGAGGGTGTCAAATGGTACGCCTATCTCAAGATCCACTCCCCCTCGCCGTGGTATAACAATCAGACCTATGTCAACACTCTTGATAAAAAGGCGATAGAGCGCTTCATCGAGGTCACTCACGAGCGCTACTCCGAGACGGTCGGCGACGAATTCGGCGGCACCGTGCCGTCTATCTTCACCGACGAGCCGCAATTCACCCGCAAGCAGACCCTCCGCAATGCGGCGGACAGGGACGACGTTATCCTCCCGTGGACGGACGACCTGCCGCAGACCTTTGAGGCTGCCTACGGCTTCAGCATAGTCGATAAGCTCCCCGAGCTTTTCTGGGATCTGCCCGAGGGCAGGATATCGACGGCGAGATACTATTATCACGACCATATTTCGGAGCGCTTCGCCGAGGCGTTTGCCGACACCTGCGGCGCATGGTGCCGAAAACACGGCATAGCCCTGACGGGTCACATGATGGAGGAGCCGACCCTCACCAGCCAGACCGCCGCTCTGGGCGACTGCATGAGGTCATACAGGGGCTTCGATATCCCCGGCATTGATATGCTCTGCGACGCTTTTGAATTCACCACCGCCAAGCAGTGCCAATCCGCCGTGCGCCAATACGGCAGGGAGGGTATGCTCTCCGAGCTTTACGGCGTTACCGGCTGGGACTGCGACTTCAGGAATTATAAACTTCACGGCGACTGGCAGGCGTGCATGGGCGTTACCGTGCGTGTGCCGCACCTCTCATGGTACGCCATGGGCGGCGAGGCCAAGAGGGATTACCCCGCCTCGATACACTATCAGTCCCCGTGGTATAAGGAATTCCCCCGCATTGAGGATCATTTCGCCCGCGTGAATACGGCGATGACGAGGGGCAAGCCCGTCGTGCGGGTCGGAGTTATCCACCCGGTCGAGAGCTTCTGGCTCCATTGGGGCCCGAACGATAAAAGCTCGCTGATGCGTAAGTGCCTTGACGAGAAATTCAGGCAGCTCACCGAATGGCTGCTGAACGGCAGCATAGATTTCGATTTTATCTGCGAATCCCTGCTCCCCTCTCAATGCGAGAAGGGCGGAGCGCCGCTCAAGGTGGGCATGGAGAGCTATGATGCCGTGATCGTGCCCGACTGCGAATCCCTCAGAGGCACAACCCTTGACCGCCTTGAGAGATTTGCCGACGAGGGCGGCAGCCTTATATTCATGGGCGCCGCTCCCACCGTGTCCGACGGCGTTCCGAGCGAACGCGGCAAGGCTCTCTACGGGCGCAGCAGGGTGATCCCCTTTGACCGCGAGAAGCTGCTGACCGCTCTCGAGCCGCAGCGCGACCTCACCCTGCGCTTTGCGAACGGCGACCTCTCCGAGGGCTTCATATATCAGCTCAGGCTCGACGGCGAGAGCCGCTGGCTCTTCATAAGCCGCTGCCGCGAGCCATACAACAAATCGGTCGTTGAGAAAAACGACCTGCGTATAACCATAAAAGGCGAATTCTCGCCCATGCTTTACGACACGGCAACGGGCGACATCTCAGAGCTTGACTGCGAATACAGAAACGGCTGCACCGTGATATCCCGCGTGCTTTACGACTACGACAGCCTGCTGCTCCGCCTTGACAATGGCAGACGGCAGGGCAAGAGCGCCGCAAAGCCGGCTTCGCTTCCCGAAAAAGAGATACGCCTGCCCGCATTTGTGCCCTACACCCTCTCCGAGCGCAACGCTCTGCTGCTCGACACGGCGGAATTCTCGCTCGACGGCGCTCCGTTTGAGCCGGAGGAGGAAATTCTTCGCCTTGACAATATCTGCCGCCGCTCCCTCGGCTTCCCCGAGAGGGGCAATTCCGTGGCTCAGCCGTGGGTCATCCACGAGGCCGCCCCCGAGCACACTCTGCGCCTGCGCTTCACGATTCGCAGTGAGATCGACTTCAGCGGCGCCGAGCTGGCGCTTGAGGACGCAGAATCCGCCGCTATCACCTTTAACGGCGAAAAAGTCGCAAATAATATAACGGGTTGGTACACCGACAGGGATATCAAGACCGTTGCGCTGCCCGACATAAAGGCGGGTGAGAATATCCTTGAGATAGTCTATCCGTTCGGCAGGCGCACCAACACCGAGTGGTGCTATCTTCTCGGCGATTTCGGCGTGCGTGTGGCAGGCAGGAGCAAGGTCATCACCGCTCTGCCCGACAAGCTCGCATTCGATAAGCTCGAAACCCAGGGTCTGCCGTTCTACGGCGGCAACGTGACCTATCACCTTGAGGTCGAGGCAAACGGCGCTCTCAGCGTCACCGCAACGAATTATTACGGCGCCCTCATCGGCGTGTCGGTCGACGGCGCTGACAATGGCAGGATAATTTACCCGCCCTACACTCTGCTCGCCGAGGATATCGGCAGCGGCGCTCACAAGGTGGATATCACGCTCTACGGCCACCGCTTCAACTCTTTCGGCGCAGTCCACCTGACCGACAACCGCCACTCATGGCACGGCCCTGACGCCTGGCGCTCAGAGGGCTGCCGCTGGAGCTATGAATACACCCTGCGCCCCGTCGGCATAATCGCCTCACCCGTCATTAAAGTCAAATAAACAGAGGATGATATAAAAATGAAAAAACTCACGGTATACCTCAAGGGGGACCGTACCGAATGCGTGCTCGCTCCGCTGTTCAAAATGCTTGAAGCCATATTGGAGCTTTTTGTGCCGCTGATAATAAAAGCCGTCATCGACAAGGGCATCGGTCGGTCGGACAACGGCTATATCATGCGTATGTGCGGCGTGCTCGTGCTGCTCGGCGCAGTCGGCCTCATCTTCTCGATAACCGCCCAATATTTTGCCGCCAAGGCTTCGACCTCCTTTGTCAGGAAGCTGCGCCACGCCGTATTTGAGCGCATAGGCTCCTTCTCATACTCGCAGCTTGACGGCATAGGCTCCTCGACCCTGATAACCCGCCTCACCAGCGACATGGATAGCGTACAGAACGGCTTGAATCTGACGCTGCGCCTGCTGCTGCGTTCTCCCTTTGTCGTGATAGGCGCGATGATAATGGCTTTCACCGTGGATGCAAAGTCGGCGCTGACCTTCGTTGTGGTCATACCCGCCCTCTCCGTCGTGGTATTCGGCATACTGCTGCTCTGCATCCCGCTCTATAAAAAAGTCCGTGCCGCACTCGACAGGGTGCTCGGCACGGCGAGAGAGAATCTCATCGGTGTAAGAGTGCTGCGTGCATTCTGTAAGGAGGATGAGGAGACAAAGGAATTCGAGCAGCGCAACGACACCCTCACCGCCATTCAGGAGCACACGGGCAGGATATCCGCCCTGCTGAATCCCCTGACCTGCATTATAATCAACCTCGGCATAGCGTTCCTTATCTATATCGGCGCAGTCCGCGTCGACGCGGGCATCATAACCCAGGGCGCGGTCGTGGCGCTCTATAACTATATGTCGCAGATACTTGTCGAGCTGATAAAGCTTGCGAATCTGATAATCAGCATCACCAAATCCCTCGCCTGCGCGGGCAGGATAAGCACCGTGCTTGAAATGCCCGCAGAGAAGAACGGCGGCAGCGGCAGCGTCGACGACAGCTCCGATATCGCCGTTGAATTCGACAATGTTTCGTTTACCTACGACGGCTCGGGCGAAAGCTCGCTCGAGGGCGTCAGCTTCAAAGCCAAAAAGGGCGAAACGATTGGCATAATCGGCTCGACAGGCTCGGGCAAGACCACTCTGGTGAATCTCATCCCCGGCTTCTACCGCCCGACAGAGGGCAAAATAACCGTCGGCGGCTGCGACTCCGCTTCGCTCCCGCTCGAGGAGCTTAGAAGCCGCGTGGCAGTCGTGCCGCAGCGCTCCGTGCTCTTTAAGGGCACGGTCAGAGAGAACCTGCGCTGGGGCAAGCCCGACGCCACCGAGCAGGAGATGCTTGCCGCTCTCGAGACCGCTCAGGCAAAGGATTTCATCCTCGCCAAGGACGGCGGGCTGGACGCCCCCGTTGAGCAGGGCGGGCGCAATTTCTCCGGCGGCCAGAGGCAGCGCCTTGCCGTCGCAAGGGCAGTCATCAAGGACGCGGATATCCTTATCCTTGACGACAGCTCAAGCGCCCTCGACTACGCCACCGACGCCGCCATGCGTAAGGCCATCGCCGCCTCTCAGGGCGACAAAACGGTATTCATCGTCTCTCAGCGCACCTCGTCCATAATGAACGCCGATAAGATAATCGTGCTTGAGGACGGCAGGGCGCAGGTCGGCACACACGACGAGCTGATGAAGTCAAGCGACGTCTATCGCGAGATACATCTCTCGCAGTTTGACCCGGAGGAGGCGAGCGCATGAGCAGGATAAAGGCCAAAAAAGGTACTCTCAAAAAGGTGCTTCACTATGTCGGCAGATATAAACCGCACCTCGCGTTCTCTATAATCCTCGCCGCCGTGAGCGTTGCCGCGACGCTCTATATCCCCGTGCTTGCGGGCAGGGCGATAGACAATATCGTCGACGAAAGAAATGTTGATTTCGCCGCGCTGAAGCCCCTGCTCATCGGCATAGGAATTCTTGCCGCCGTTACGGCGCTGGCGCAGTGGATAATGAATGCGCTCAACAACAAGATAACATTCTGCGTGGTGCGCGATATCCGCAACGCCGCAATGAGGCGCATACAGATACTGCCCCTGAGCTATATCGACAGCCACCCTGCGGGCGAAACGGTAAGCCGCATCATCGCCGACGCCGACCAATTTGCCGACGGCCTGCTCATGGGCTTCACCCAGCTTTTCACGGGCGTTATAACCATCCTCGGCACGATAGGCTTCATGCTCTCGATAAACGTGAAGATAACTCTTGTCGTCGTGCTGCTCACGCCGCTCTCGCTCTTTGTCGCAAGATTTATCGCCCGCCGCACCTATTCGATGTTCAGGGCGCAGTCCGAGACCAGAGGCGAGCAAACCGCATTCATTGAAGAAAAAATAGGCTCTCAAAAGGTCGTCAAGGCGTTCACGAGGGAGGCAAAGACCCTCGAGGAATTCGACGAGATAAACGACCGCTACGCCAAGCGCTCGCTCAAGGCGATATTCTTCTCCTCGATAACCAACCCATCGACCCGCTTCGTCAACAGCGTTGTTTACGCCGCCGTGGGTCTTACGGGCGCTCTCTTCGCCGTCAAAGGCGCTATCTCCGTCGGCGGGCTCACCTGCTTCCTGAGCTACGCCAATCAATATACCAAGCCCTTCAACGAGATCTCGGGCGTTGTGGCGGAGCTGCAAAATGCTCTTGCCTGCGCCGAGAGGCTCTTTGAATTGGTCGAGCAGCCGCCGCAATCCCCCGACAAGGCGGACGCCGTGACCCTCACCGACGCCAAGGGCAATGTGGCGATGCAAAACGTCGCCTTCTCCTATGTCAAGGACAGGGAGCTTATCAAGAACCTGAATCTCAACGTAAAAGCGGGCAGCAGAATCGCCATAGTCGGCCCGACGGGCTGCGGCAAAACTACGCTGATAAACCTGCTCATGCGCTTCTATGATGTCGACGGCGGCGTGATAGCCGTTGACGGAATTGACATCAACGATATCACCCGCTCCAGCCTGCGCCGCAGCTACGGCATGGTGCTGCAGGACACATGGCTCAAGGACGGCACGGTGCGCGAGAATATCGCAATGGGCAAGCCCGGCGCGACCGACGAGGAGATAATCGCCGCCGCCAAGGCTTCGCACGCCCACAGCTTCATCAAGCGTATGCCTCAGGGCTACGACACGGTGATTTCGGATGAAAATTCGGGTCTGTCGCAGGGTCAGAAGCAGCTGCTCTGCATCGCGCGTGTCATGCTCTGCCTGCCGCCGATGCTCATTCTCGACGAGGCGACCTCCTCGATAGACACCCGCACCGAGATAAAGATCCAGCAGGCATTCTCCCGCATGATGCAGGGCAGGACGAGCTTCGTCGTCGCCCACCGCCTCTCGACGATAAAGAATTCCGACCTCATCCTTGTGATGAAGGACGGCAGCATCATCGAGCAGGGCACTCACGCCGAGCTGATGGAGCAAAACGGCTTCTATGCCGCGCTCTATAACAGCCGTCTTGACCGAGGTGCATGATATGGAGAGGATAATCGAAAAAACACGGGCGCTGCTCGCCTCAAAGGGCAGCGCCGTGATAGCCCTTGACGGGCGGGCTGCGGCGGGCAAAACCACCCTTGCCGCGGCTCTCGCCGAGCGGCTGAACGCCGAGGTCATACATATGGACGACTTCTTCCTGCCCCCGGAGTTTCGCACGGCGGAGCGGCTCTCGCAGCCGGGCGGCAATGTGCACTACGAGCGCTTCAGCGCCGAAGTTGCCGACGGTATTCTGAGCGGCAAGCCCTTTGAATACTCAGTATTCGACTGCTCGATAATGGGCGTTTCGGGCAAAAAAAGAGCGACCCCCGAGGGGGTCACCATAGTTGAGGGCGCATATGCGCTTCACCCGCAGATCCCGGACATTTACGATATAAAAGTCTTTGTCACCGCCCCGCTTGAAACGCGCCTCGAGCGCATCCTGCGCCGCAACGGCAGCGAAAAACTCGAAGCATTCCGCCGCAGATGGATCCCTCTCGAAGAAGCCTACTTCAGCGCCTTCGATATAGAGAATAAATGCGATATCGTCATCGAGCAGCTCCGTGGCCTATAAGGCGTTATCCTCCGTCAGACTCAATTAAATTCTCAGCATAAAAATAACCGACTGCTATGAAGTGCGGCTTCACGCAATCGGTTATACTTCTTTCAATATCAGCGCTTTACGAAAAATAAGAACGAAAAAGTTCGGGCAATATTTCAACTGCTGTGTTACAATCGTTATCGAGGTGAACGGTATGGATGTTTTAAGAGAACTGAACGATGTGTCGGATTACATTGAAGAGCACATTACCGATGATATCAACATTGATGAGCTTGCAAGGATCGCCATGCAGAGCGGCAATAATTTCTCGCGCCTGTTCAGCTATATGGTCGGTATGTCCGTCAATGAATATATTAGGCGGCGCAGGCTGTCGCTTGCCGTAAATGACCTGCAAAACAGCAACGCGAAAATTATTGATATCGCAATGAAGTACGGCTGGAACAGCTCCGACGCTTTCACTAAGGCTTTCATTAATCAGCACGGCACTACTCCGACAAACGCAAGAAACAAAATCGGTTCTGTTAAAATATTCCCGCCCGTTTCCTTTGAATTGAACATTAAAGGAGCAAAAGAAATGGATTTCAAAATCGTAACCGTTGACAGCTTTGAAATTTTCGGTTTGTCAAAGCAATTCAACTGCCGCGCGGCTGACAGATTCAAGCAGGAGAACATCATGTGGTCCGTTGAATTTGAGCATTACCCCGAAAGGATCAGCGCCGGCTATGACGGGATTTGGTATGGAGTTTTCGACAACGGAAAATACTCTATTGCAAGAGCCCAAAAAGATATCGACTATAGCCGTCTGGAGAAGATAACCGTCCCCGGCGGGCAATATGCGGTTTTCACCACCGAAAAGGGCGGCTATGCCGGAACGGAGCTGCCCCGCCTGCACGAGCTGGTTTTTAATTCCTGGCTGCCCGACTCTGAGTACAAAATCAAAGAAGAATTTGTAATTGAAGTCTATCATCTGGCAACAGACCGAGCCGAACGCAGGAAAAATAGGTATTATGAGATGTGGATCCCCATCAGCAAACACGACACAAAATAAACTAAAAGTCAAACATTATTTCTCCACATTCCCGTATTTTCAATATAAAAAAATGTAATATCGTCATAAAATAACCCTGTGCCCACTGCGGGCGCAGGGTTTGCTTTCGCCTGTCGCATATGCAAAAAACAAATATAACTGAAAAGCTCCTGTTCAAAAGAACAAGAGCTTTTCTGGTGGAAGAGGGTGGATTCGAACCACCGAAGTCGATGACGGCAGATTTACAGTC
>OKRS01002068.1_pt1 | contig 12101 bp, 8 predicted proteins | sample 1601191 | NCBI WGS metagenome assembly OKRS01 (sample SAMEA3541509, study PRJEB24748) | human gut metagenome | biome: human gut; feature: human-associated habitat; material: faeces | place: China | collected 2012 | reverse complement strand
ACCTTGGCGGCAAAGCCGCCCGCCTCGCCGCCGTCCTTCGTCACGAGCCACTTAGCCGACACGGCGCGCAGCATGGCCGTGTCCATCTCCTCGGAAAACGGCCCCTGCATCGCTAAAATGTGCGACGGCTGCACGCCCGCCTCGCGACAGAGCGCGAGCGACGCGTCCAGCGGCAGCACGCGCGCATAGGCTCTATCTGTAAAGTCTTTTACCTTGCTATACGTTTTCAGATCCTTGCTGCCGGTCGTCAGCAGGATATTTCCGTCCGTCTTCGACAGGAACAGCGCTGCTGCTTCCGCATTCAACACGCAAGTAAAGTCAGATACCTTGTCAGACTCCTCGCGCAGAAGGCGCAGATATTCTGTCCCTGTCTCCGCGCAGGCGCGCGCAGCGCTCTCGGTGATCGATGCCGCGTAGGGGTGCGTCGCGTCGATCACCAAATCAAATTTCGTGTCAGAAAGCATTTGAATGATCCCGTCCACCGGGATACGTCCCGAGCGCACCGTCACGTTGCCCCCTTCGGGCAGGAGCGTTTCACCGTATTCCGTTGCTACGCAGGCCGTGACGGAGACCGGCTGGGTGCTCAAAAGCTCCACGAGTCGGCGCGCCTCCGTCGTGCCTGCGAAAATGCAGATCTTACACATTTTTGTACCCTCGCGGCGTGATGAGCCGCCCCGCAATTTCCTTCGTTGATACGTTGCCGACGATCACCGTGCAGAACATATCGACCTCTGCCTCTCTGAGCTCCCCGAGCGTCAAGGTGCGCCAGCTTTCCCCCGCGCGGCCGATGTTGCGCGCGATGCCGCAGAGGCGGCTGTCCGGCAGGTCGCGCAGCAGGATATCACACGCACGCTTCAAATGTGCGGGCCGTGAACGGCTCGCGGGATTGTAAAGGGCGATGGTCAGGTCGGCCTTTGCCGCGTGCGTCAGGCGCTTTTCGATGGTCTCCCACGGCGTCAGGCGATCGCTCAGGCTGATGACGGCAAAGTCGTGCGTCAGCGGCGCGCCCAAAAGCGCCGCGGCGCTGCATGCCGCCGTCAGGCCGGGGACGACCTCGATCTCAGGCTCTTCGCTCTCGCCGCGCAGCTCGTACACGAGCGCCGCCATGCCGTAAATGCCGCTGTCGCCCGAGCAGACCATCGCCGCGGTCTTGCCCGCGCGCGCAAGTTCGAGCGCGAGCGCGCAGCGCTTTGCCTCCTGCGTCATGGGCGTTTCATAAAACGCCTTGTCCGGATAGCGCTCCTTCACAAGGTCAACATAAACTCCGTAGCCGACGATGGCGTCGCACGATTGCAGCGCGCGGTCGGCGCGGATCGTCATATCCTCATAGCTGCCGGGGCCGATGCCCACCACGATCACTTTACCCAAAGGAAACCTCCCAATGCTCCGCCGCCACGGCGACGGTCACGCCGTCCACCGCAGTCTTTTTCACCAATAATTTCTCCGCGCCGCGCATCGCCGCGCGCTCGCAGACGTTGCCGACGCCCGTCATCTCCTGCACGAAGGGGGAATCCGTAAATTCGCCCGGTACGCTGCGCAATTCCTCTGCCGTGTAAAATACCGTCGGCCAGTTGTGCTTCGCGCAGGCGGCGAGAAGCCCCGCCTCTTGCTGCTTTAAGTCAATGGAATAGACGCCCTTGACCGCGCTTGGATCCAGCTGATGCGCAGAAAGCACCGCCGCAACGGCGGCTTCAATGGTTTCCTGTGCAGTTTTCCTGCGGCAGCCGATGCCAACACGCAATACTCTCGGCGTGAGGCGCAGCGTTTCAGCAAACGGTTCTTTCGTGCAGTATCCGATCACAATTCCCAGCGCACCCTGCGTTTTTTCCACAATTCCGCCGGGCAATGCACCCTTGATTGGAAAATCGCTCACAAGCGGTACATCGCGCTCCAGAATCTCCGCTGCGACCTTTTTTGCAAGCAGCATACTCGAAATGGCGCATTCATTTTTCGCCGCCCAGGCATCGACAGCAAATTTACCGTTCACATCCGTCGCCGTCGTAATGACCGCTGCTGCGCCGAGCGCATCCGCCAGTCGGCGCGCCAAATCATTCGCGCCGCCGATGTGACCGGAGAGCAGCGGAATGACAAACTGCATTTTCTCGTCGATGCAGAGCACCGCGGGATCGGTCTTTTTGCTCACAAGATACGGCGCGATCTCACGCACGGCGATACCGCACGCGCCGATGAAAATGAGCGCATCCATCGACGAAAAGCGCTCGCGGTAGATGTCCTTCGCAAGCGGCAGGAAGCCCGCTTCTTCCAATCGCGGTACCGCGTAGCAGACGGTTTCCGCCTCCGCCAGCACCGCGCGAACGCGCCGCGCTGCCGCGCAGCCGCCGTGGCTGTAGGCAAAAATTGCGATCTTCATGCCTTCCCCTTGCGGTATTCCGTCGTAAAGTCGGGATGGTAGAGCAGCGAGCGCAGATACTCGTCGCCAAGGCAGCCGCCCACCACGATCAACGCCGTCTTTTTCATGCCGTTTTCCGTCACCGTCTTATGCAGCGTGCCCACCGTGCAGCGGAAGATCTTCTCCTCCGGCCATGTCGCCTTGTAAACGACAGCCGCGGGCGTTGTCTCTCCATAGCCGCCCGCAAGGAGCTCGCCTTGCAGCTTTTCTGTGAGTGAGGTGCTCAAGAACAGCACCATCGTCGCCTGATGCGCGGCCAAGCTGCGGATGGACTCACGCTCGGGTACCGGCGTGCGGCCCGCCGCGCGCGTAATGATGACCGTCTGGCTCACGTTCGGCAGCGTGTATTCCGCCCGCAGCGCCGCCGCCGCGCCGCAGAACGAGCTGACGCCGGGGCAGACATCAAAGTCGATGCCGCGCTCTGTGAGCGCGTCGAACTGCTCGCGCACCGCGCCGTAAATGCTCGGGTCGCCCGTGTGCAATCGCACGGTGGTCTTTCCCTCGCGCTCCGCCCGCTCGATGAGGGCGATGACCTCTTCAAGCGTCAGCTTCGCGCTGTCGTGAACCTCGCAGCCCGGTTTCGTGAGTGTAAGCAGCTCGGGATTCACCAGCGAACCCGCGTAGATCACCACATCTGCTTCGCCAAGGAGCCTTGCGCCCCGCAGCGTGATGAGATCCGGCGCGCCGCTTCCGGCGCCAACAAAATGTACCACGTTCAGCCCTCCCTGATCTGTTCGAGCAGTTCCTCCGCGCCTTCCGTTTCGCAGAGGAAACCGTATTCTTTCGAAAATAAGATTGCGCCGCTCTGGAGTTCGCCGCTCTTATAGCCGAGCATCGTGCCGATGCGCTGTCCCAGACGCACGAGGAAGGCATCCTTCAGCCCCTCTTCGTCCAGGATGCGCAGCGCGTCGTCGCAGGTGGCGCAGTGCAGAATTTCCTCCGTGCGTTCTGCGCGCAGGCCCAGCGCCGCGCTGTGCGAGGCGATGATCTCCATGCGGCAGTCGCCAAATTTCGAGTGCGTGTTCCACATGCCGCCCGCGAGCTTGACGAACTTACCAATGTGCCCGATGAGCAGCGCGCCGTGAAAACCGAATTCCTTGCAGAATTCCAGGCTGTCGCCGATGAAGTTCGACGTCAGCACCGCCGTCTTCGGGTCAAGCCCAATAAAATCGCGGATGTAGTCTGCGCCGTAGTTGCCGGGCGCAAGGAGGATGTAGTCCGCGCCGTTCTCGCGCCGCTGCCGCAGTTCCACGTGGATGGTGTCAAGCAATGCCTGCTCGCTCATCGGCTCGACGATGCCGGTCGTGCCCAGAATGGAGATGCCGCCCTCAATGCCGAGGCGCGGGTTAAAAGTCTTTTTCGCGAGCGCCTCGCCCTCCGGCGCGGAGATCGTCACGTCAATGCCGCCGTCGTATCCGACGAGCATGCAGACCTCGCGCACGTTCTCTTCGATCATTTTTCGCGGCACGGAGTTGATAGCCGCCGCTCCCACGGGCTGGTCAAGTCCCGGCTTCGTCACGCGGCCGACGCCCTCGCCGCCGTCGATGGTCACGCCGGACTTATCTGATCTTTTCACCGCGGCAAAAATGAGCGTGCCGCGCGTCACGTCGGGGTCGTCGCCGCTGTCCTTTTGAATGGCGCAGCGCGCCTCGTCCGCGAGCATCTGAATGTCCAGCACTTTGAGGTTCAGCTCGATGCCCTTGGGCGTTTGCAGGCGGATGGACTCCTTCCTCCTGCCCGTCAGCAGCATCCACGCCGCAGCCTTGGCCGCCGCGGCGGCGCACGAGCCGGTTGTGTAGCCGAGGCGCAGGCGCTTACCGTCCTTTACGAGATATTCTTCCATCTTTTTACCGCCTGATCTGATAGAGCAGGGCGTTGCAGATGGCCGCGGCCACGTTGCTGCCGCCCTTGCGTCCACGCGCGACGATGTACGGCGCGCGCGCCTTTTCGATGATGCGCTCCTTGCTTATCTCCACATTCACAAAGCCCACCGGCACACCGATGATGAGCGCGGGGGCGGCTTTTCCCTCTTCCATCAGCTGCTCTAACGACAGCAGCGCCGTCGGTGCGTTGCCGATGGCGAAGATGCAGGGCTTTTCAAGCGCCGCCGCCTTTTCCATCGAGACGAACGCCCGCGTCACGCCGCGCGATCTCGCCTCCTGCGCGACGTCGGGGTCGGACATGAAGCAATGCACCTCGCCGCCGAGGCTTGCGAGGATCGTCTTGTTGATGCCAGCTTTCGCCATCTGCGTGTCGGTGACAATGTCGCAGCCACTTTTCAGCGCGGCGATACCCTTCTGCACCGCGTGGTCGGAAAACGTCAGATTGTCGGCATAGTCAAAGTCCGCCGTCGTGTGGATGACACGCTTGATGACAAGCTCGTTTTCGGGGTCGAGCACGCGGTTTCCCAGCAGCTCCGTGATGATCTCGAAGCTGCGCTGTTCAATTTCCATCGGCTTCATCGGCTCACTCATAGCGGTGTTTCTCCTTTCGGCAGGCTTCAACAAAGCGCACCGCGGCGCTCAGGTTTGCGTAAAAGTGGAAATGCGGATAGCCCGCGTAGAGCGTTTCGCCCGCATACGCGCAGCGCCAGCTTCTTCCGCTCGGCTTTTCCGCGAGGAAGTCCTCGCCCGGATTTTCCGCATCCCAGCGGTGGAACTCGTGCGCGGGGATCTGCTCGCCCGCGGCAAACAGCATCGAATCCCGCTGCGCCGTCAATGTCGCGTAGCCAAAGCGCGTCAGCTTCCCTGCGTCGAAGCAGCTGCCCGATAAAACGCCCGCCATCGCATGTCCCGCGATGGACTGCGTCAGGTACATAAAGCCGCCGCACTCGGCGACGCAGGGCAGTCCCCTTTCCACCGCCGCGCGGATAGAAGCGCGTATGGCGGCGTTTGCCTCCAACCGCTCCGCGTAGAGCTCGGGATAGCCGCCGCCGAGGTACAGGCCGTGCAGGTCTTCCGGTAAGCGTTCATCTGACAGCGGGCTGAACGGCACAAGCTCCGCCCCTAAGCGGCGCAGGAGTTCCAGACTGTCTTCATAGTAAAAGCAAAATGCCCTGTCGCGCGCGACGCCGATGCGCACATGCTTGCCCGCATCCGAAATGTCCGGCGGCGTGAATGCGAGCGGCGGCGCACTCTTCGCGATTTGCAGCAGCGCGTTCAAATCGATCGTCTCCCGCGCCTTAGCGGCGAGACGCTGCATCTTCTCTTTCAGATCGTCCACCTCTGCCGCGGTGATGAGGCCGAGGTGACGACTCTCGAGCGAGCAGTCGGGCATTTGCGGCAGAAAGCCGCATGCGCGCACGCCGAAGCGTTCTTCGATCGCCCGCGCAAGCGTCGGATAGCTCATCGCCGTGCAGCCGTTCAGGATGACACCGCGGATGCGGTTTTCCGGCGCAAAGTGCAGAAAACCGTCGAGCACGGCCAGCACTGACAATCCCGCGCCCTTCGCGTTCAGCACGAGCACGACGGGACTTTCCGTCCGCTGCGCGACCTCAAAGGTGCTCGCGCGCGAGGAATCAAGGCCGATGCCGTCGTAATAGCCCATCACGCCCTCGATGACCGTCACGTCCTTCCCTGCGCCGTTTTGCGCAAGGAGGAAGCGCAGCGTGTCGTCGTCAAAAAAGAAGGGGTCCAAATTGCTGCTCTTCGCGCCGATGATCTCGCGGTGGAACATGGGGTCAATGTAATCGGGACCGCACTTCGCCGCGGCGACAGAAACGCCGCCGTCGACAAGCGCCTGCAAGATCGCACAGGTCACCGTCGTCTTGCCGCAGCCGCTGTTCGTTCCGGCAATGAGCAATCTCGGCGCTGCCTTCTGCATGGTCTCCCCTCCTTCTGCAATCTCTATAAAGCGTTTTTACTTGTATGCGCTACGGTACAAATTCCAATGTGCTGAAGCACTCGTCGTACTTCCCTCGCTCCAAATGATAGAGCTGCGCGATGTAGTCGCTCGTGAAGATCTCCTCCGGCGTGCCGATGCGGTCGATGCGGTCGCCCGCGACGCAGATGACTGTGTCCGAAATGCGCCGCGCCAGATCGAGCTCGTGGAGCGAGAGCAGCACGGCGAGGTCGTTTTCGCGCACCATGCGCTTGAGGACGGAGAGCAGTTCCAGTTTGTAGCGGATGTCCAAAAAGCTCGTCGGCTCGTCGAGCACGATAAGCTGCGGCTGCTGGCACAGAGCCCTTGCGAGCAGAATGCGCTGCCGCTGGCCGTCGCTGACGGCGGAAAACGGCGCGTCGGCGAACGCGAGCGCGTCCGCCTGAGAAAGCGACTGCTCGACGATCTTCTTATCTTCGTCCCGCAGGACGCCGAGCCTCCCCGTGTAGGGATAGCGGCCTGAGCTGACCACATCGCGGCAGGTCATGAGCTCCGGTTCGACGCGCGCGGTCATCAAGATCGCCATGCGCCGCGCGACGTCGTTGCGGCTGCGCGAGCGCATCGTCTCGCCATCCAGATACACTGTGCCGGAAAGCTCCGGCAGCTGACCGATGACGGTTTTCAGGATCGTCGACTTGCCCGAGCCGTTCGGCCCGATCAGCGTAACGATCTTTCCCCTCTGCACGCAGAGGGACACATCCTCGATGAGGGGCTTGCCGTGGTAGCCGACGGATAAATTCTTTGTCTCCAAATAGCCGCTCATTCCCGCCCCGCCTTTCTGCGCACCATCATGTAGATGACGACCGGCGCGCCGAACACCGCCGTGACCGAGCTGATGCTGACTTCCGTGGGCGCAAAGGCCGTGCGCGCGATGAGATCACACGCAAGGCAGAAGATGCCCCCGCCGAGGAAGCTCGCCGGGATCAGCAAAAGCGGCTCCGCCGTCTTGAAAAGCGCCTTCATCAGGTGCGGCAGCGCGATGCCGACAAACGAGATGGGGCCGGCGAAGGCTGTCACGCAGGCAGATAACACGCTGGAGAGCAGGATGAGCGCCGCGCGGAACGCCTTGATCGGCACGCCCATGTTGCGCGCGTAGACCTCGCCGAGCTGATAGGCGCGGATGGGCTTGGAGAGAAAAAATGTCAAAATCAGCGCGGTCCCGCAGGCCCACGCCATCGTCGTCACGTTTTCCCACTTCATGCCGGAAAACGAGCCGTTCGACCAGTCGTGCAGGTTCACGATGTTCGAGTCGTCCGCGAACGTGACGAGAAAATCCGTCAGCGCTGAGCAGATGTAGCCGATCATCACGCCGCAGACGACGAGAAGGCTCATCTGATTGACCCGCTGCGAAATGAGCAGGATGAGGCCCATCGAGAGCATCGCGCCGATGAACGCCGCGCTGATCAGCAGCGCTGACGATGATCTGACGCCGCGGCTGAGGAAAACGATCATCGCGATCGACACCGCGAGCTTCGCGCCCGACGAAATGCCCAGCACGAACGGCCCCGCGATGGGATTGTGGAAAAACGTTTGCAGAAGATACCCCGACACGGACAGCGCACCGCCTAAAATGAGCGCCGACGCCATGCGCGGCAATCTAATTTGCATAATGATCTGCTTTTGCGTCAGGTCATCCCCGCCGCCGAGCAGAATTTGTCCTATCTGAGACGCGGAGAGCTGCACGCTGCCCGCGAATAAATTCCAGATCAAAAAAACAGCCAAAAGGACGAGCAGCAGCAAAAAGCCGCACCACGTCCGTGTTTTCCGCTTCTGCTCCATGCCCGTCCCTCCTGTCTGTTTCAACTTTCCAGTCAAAAATTATTGCAGCTTTGTCAAAAACCGGAGCGGCGTATCCGCCCCGCTCAAAACGGTGTGGAGATCCACGACGAGGTCGCTCAATTCGAGCGATTCCTGATAAAAGTCCTTCGTCAGGCACCAGACGTTCCCGTTCTGCACGGCCTTGAAATCGCCGAGCAGCGGTTCGAGCGCTAAAAGCTCGTCGATCGTCGTAAGCCCGCCGTCGATGATGCTGTTGTAGATGAGCACATCCGCGTCGTGCGCGCCGCTGTAAAATGCCTCCATCTGGATGGTGACGGTGGACTGGGCGTTCTCCTCTTCCGTGTTGTCAAAGGAGACGTATTCCCCGCCCGCCATGGCGATGGATTTAGCGACATAGTCCGTCGACTTTCGCACATTGACCGCGCCGTTGCTCGTCACATAGAAGAATGTGACGGTCTTTCCCGTGGGCGCAGCGCCCAGAATGCCCGAAACGCTGTCCATTTTCTCCTCAAACAGCGCCGCGGCCTCGTTCTCCTTGCCGATGAGCGCACCGTAGAGCTTGACCCACTCCATGCGGCCAAACGGCTCGCTCTCGTAGCTGGACATTTCCACGAGCACGGGGATACCCAGCGTTTCAAACTGCTCGATGACCTCGGGCGAGTGGTAGATCATCGTGTTTTCAAGCACCAGATCGCAGCCCTGCGACAAGATAAGCTCGTAATCGGGCTCGGAGTATTTGCCCGCGTAAAGCATGTCACCCGCGCTCATGGCCTCCTTCGCCTGCTCGACATACCAGTCCGACTCCTTGCGTCCACTGAAGCGGATGCTGTCGACCGCGTCCAGCTGGGCAAAGCTGTCCATCGCCGCGCTGGCGACCAGATAAATTTCATCAAGCGGCTGCTGCAAAACTGTCACGCCCTCCGGCACGCCGCCGGGCACGGCCGCGCCCTCCGCCACGAGCAGGAATTCCTGATCCTGCCCGATGGTGATGCACTTGTACTCGTCACCCGCGTAGGAAACGGAAAACTGCGTGGCATAGTCAAGCGGCATGGTCTTGTCAAACGACAGAGCATCCCACGCGACCGCCGCATTTTCGCCGTTCGAACCGTCCTGCGCTTTGTCCCCGCAGGCGCAGAGCGTCAGCACGGCCAGCAGCGTGAGAAGCGCGCGCGGCAGGCGTCTCATCTGTTCACCTCGGCGCTCGAGGCGTCGAACGTCAGCGTGTAGTCGATCTCGTGCGGCGTGCTCATGGCGGTGGTATCGCCGACCACGGCAAGCGGCGTATCCAGCGCGGCGACGGGGATCTCAAACGTCGAGCCGTTTTCGGTCGAGAGCACGTCGCAGCGCTCGCCGTCCACGAGCATATAGTCATAGTGGCTGCTGCTCCAGACGATGGTGGCGGTCATTTTGCCGTCCGCGACCGTCAGCGTACAGGGCGACTGGATGTTCGCCTTGCCGCTGCCGCCCTCGAGCGTCACGGCGATCGTGTAGGTGCCGTCGGCCAGCGTCTCGGCGGGCGCGGCGGCGTCGTCTTCCTTCAAAACGGCGTTCGTCACGGAGACCTTGTGGTCGTACCACTTGCCCTTCGTGCCGATGATGGCGACGTCGAACTCCTCGTCCAGCGCGGGCACGGGGATATCAAAGCCATTGACCTCCTCGCTCAGGCCGTCGGAATAGGTGACGGTGTCGGTCGTGGGCTGCAAGAGCGCCGCGCCGTCCTTCCGCGCGTCCTCCGCCGTGCCGCAGAAGAGGTTCAGAATGCTCTTGGACGGCAGGCTGATGTGGATCGTCATCTGGCCGTTTTCGACCGTCAGCGTACCCTTGCCCTTGCTTGCCTCGTTCACGTGGAACATACTGCTGTCGGTGCTGAAATCCGCGGTGTAAACGCCGTCGGCAAGCGCGGGCTCGGTGTTGGTGTCCTGCGGATCGCCGTCCCCGCTCTTCTGCCCGCAGCCGAAAAGCAGCGTGCAGAGCATCAGCACGGTCAGTATCAGTGTCAGTGTTCTTTTCATTGGGAAGTACCTCCATCCGGAAAAGGCCCCGAAGCGGTGCACAATCGCTTCGGAGCCCCTTTTTGATCCTTTTTATGCGTTCAGGGCGTCAATGGCGGCCTGGGTGTGGGCGATGTACAGCGCCTGGATGTCGGCAATCTCGCCGAGGCCCGCGATCTGGCAGTCGACGGTGAAGTCGGCAGCCTCGAACATGGTCTTCCAGGAATCGTCGTCGCTGCCGGCCATGTCGTTGTTGGCGTGGTCACCCGCAACGACCATCAGCGGGCGCAGGATGACGTTGGTGTAGCCCGCGGCCTTGACGGCCTCGATGACGGACTCGCAGGAGGTCTCCTCCGGCTCGCCCTCGACCGTGCCGATGAAGACGTTCTCATAGCCAAGGTTCTGCATCTGGGCGCTCATCTGGCTGTAGCTGACCTTGGCGACGTGTGCGGTGCCGTGGCCCATGAAGACGAACGCGGTGCCAGCTTCCTTGGCAGCCTCGAGAGAGTCAAAGCCGCTTGCCTCGACCGCGGCGGCGGTGATGGCCTTGGCGACAACTTCCTTGTCGGCGTTGATGACGGTCGCGTCGCTGCCGACCTCGCCGAGCAGGGGCTCTGCGATGGAGACAGATTCGAACCGGTCGCGGTACTCGTCGATGGTAGCACACATTTCGTCATACTCCGCGCCGTGCATCAGGTGCGTCGGCTGCACGACGAGGTTCTTGACGCCGTTGGCCACAGCGCGGTCGAGCGCCTGGGTCATGTTGTCGATCTTCTCGCCGTCGCGGGCCTGAACGTGGTTGATGATGATCTGCGCGGTGAAGGCGCGGCGGACGGACCAGTCGGGGAATGCGGCCTGCAGGGCGTCTTCGATGCCCTTGATGTCGGCAACACGGCTGTCATTGTAGGACGTGCCGAAGGAGACAACGAGCAGTTCGTTCTCGCCGATCTCATCCTGATTGCGCGCATCGTCGAGCGAAGCGTCGCCGGTATCGAGGCCGAAGTAATCGGGGCTGGCCTCGTCGCCTTCGACGAGCTCCTTCTGCGCATCGGTCAGGGCGTCCCAGGCGGCCTTGGCCGCTTCGCACTGGGCGTCGGTCTCATCGGTGCGGGACTGGACATAGATCGCGTCGATCAGGGCGGCGACATTGTCAGCGGCTGCCTGATCCAGCTCTTCCTGAGAGGGCTGCGGCTCTTCCGGGGTCTGCTCCTCGGCGGGCGTGGTCTCTTCGGGGGTAGTGGTCTGTTCGGTTTCTGCGGGGTCTACGGTGGGGGTCTCGTCCGCGCTGCTCTTGCAGGCGGAGAGGAGGCTCAGCAGCATCACGGCTGCGAGCACAAGCGCGAGGGTCTTTTTCATGTGAGGTCTACCTCTTTTCTAAAATGTTCTGAAAAATATAAAAACGGCTGCGCTGGCGCAGCCGTTCTCCCTAGCCGTATCGAATGTCGTCTTCCAAAGCGGAAGACCATACAAACTTGCAGGAAGGCCGACCCGTGGACAGCGGATCTGAGATTCCACGCCAAGGCAGGTCTCCTGACTTCGTTCTTTGCGGCTCTGCCCTTCCCGGTTTCCCAGTGGTAAGGACGCACACACCGGCCATCTAGCCGGTCCGGCGCTTCCTTTGCAGGTCCGCTCCCGTACACAGTGACTGCATCGCTCCGGATTCTCACCGGATTCCCTTTTCACCCGCCTCTCGGCGGACACCTTGGCGCTACAATTTTATATTGTTTCAGACAGCCCACATTATAACACACATCGGAAAAGAGTCAACCGGAGAAATCGACAGTTTTCCCCGGTCGGCAGCCGCATTTCCCGGCGAGAATGCCCGAAAACGGGAAAGTGCCCGGCGGACACAGGGTCCGCCGGGCGCTTTGGGCGTTCCGCAAGAGATTACTGCATAAACGTGCCCGCGATCATCTGGTCGATGTAGGCGAGGTACTTCTCCTGCACGTCGGCGGGAACAAGATCGCTCAGCGCGCCGGCGGAGAGGGTGTTGTTCTGCAGCGTGCCGTAGAGCGTCGCGCCGCCGAAGGTGCCGTCGATGA
>OKRS01002062.1_pt1 | contig 12125 bp, 9 predicted proteins | sample 1601191 | NCBI WGS metagenome assembly OKRS01 (sample SAMEA3541509, study PRJEB24748) | human gut metagenome | biome: human gut; feature: human-associated habitat; material: faeces | place: China | collected 2012 | reverse complement strand
ACAGGAACGGCAGCATCGCCCAGTTGTATGAGCCAGAAACGGCAAACAACCACTTTTCATTTGAAGGATCTGTTTTATCGAGTGCACCCATCAGTTCATCCAAAGTTTCAGGTGCAGTATCAAACCCATATTCCTGCAGCATTTCGTTGTTATATACAGCAACTGTCGTATTGGCGTTAAGCGGAAGGCCGTAATTCTGCCCGTTGTAAAGCGTTGTATTCATGGAGCCGGACATGATAGAACTGGCAAGCGTGTCAAAGCCTTCATAGTTATTCAGGCACTCCAATGCGCCGAGCTTTGCCATCTGAGAGACCCATGTGAGATCCAGACGAATCACATCCGGTGCTGCGTCGCCCGTAACTGCGGTAATAAGCTGCTCATCCAGACCCTCATACGGCATCCGAATTGCATTTACCTTGATGTTCGGATATGCTTTTTCGAAAGCAGTCAGGACCGTATCTGTGAAGATTCGTTCCTCGCCTTCACTGTAGGAGTGCCAGAATGTAATTTCGACGGGCTCCTCCGACTGCGGCGTAGCCGAATCCGCGGTGTTGTCAGCCGTTGTATTCGACGGAACCGCGTCTGTCGCATGATCCGGCGATGGCTGCGTTTTCTGCGCGCAGGCGGCAAGCGACAAAATGAGCAGCAATGACAAAACTACTGCAATGACTCGTTTTTTCATGATAATTCCTCCTTGTCAGCTTCTGTGTTTTCTGTGGCTTCATCCTGTTCATCCGTCCGGACCGAGTCGCCATGTTCATCTGTCTGAACTGTCTCGTTTTGCTCATCAGACTGCACAGACACACTCTGATCATTCTGCACAGCCTCAGCCATCTCAGCCACCTTGTCCTGCACGGCGGTGATCTGTGTCTGAATGTCTGTTTTTACATTTGTTATTATGTCGTCCAGCTTCTTCTTCGGTGCAGCGACTTTTGTATATATGCTGTTGATGTCGATGAGACCGTCAATATTATCTTCCGTATCCTGAAGCGAGTTAACCATCTCCTGTACCTTGTAATCCGAGTATTCCACATGTATCAGATACGCCGCGATTATGAACAGGCTGGCGATCCACAGAACAAGAAATATGATCTTGGAGCTGCCGGTCAGAAAGAGCAGGATAAGGAAGCATGCGGGAACAGTGAATATACACTTAATACCCGCCTTCAGCTTTTTTACATTTTCTGCATGGGCATTGTCTCTGAATGCAAGCACCCGGGACTTTATGTCAGATGGCTCGGTGCTGGTTGTATTTGAATTTGTATCTTCGTTCATGGGTGTTCCTCCTTATTTGCATTACATCATATCCGTATCTTCCATACGTTTCTCGATGAAGTGCATGATATGGATAAATGGTTTTCTGATTATAAGTCCTATGACCAGTGCAACCACAATGAAAATTGACAATTCAAGCAGATATTTGAACATGTCTGCGTGATACATTCCGCCAATACATTCACGCATTGCATTTATCGCATATGGGAATGGGAAGAATATGTACACCTGTCTGAAGAAGTTCGGAAGAGCCTCTATAGGGTAGGTTCCACCGCTCCCCGCTATTTGCAGCACCATGATCACAACAGCGAGGGCCTTGCCTATGTCGCCAAATGATATGGTGAGTGAATATATCAATATTGAAAATGTCAGCCCTGTGAGTGCCGCAGTTGCCCAGAATGCAAATGGGTGCAGACACTGTATCTTCAGCAGGAACAGATCTCCAAGCACTATGACCAGAACCTGAAGCTGAGACAACAGGAAGAAAATAAGGTATCTTCCAAAGAACAACTGGTGTGGTCTGGCATCCTTCAGATAGTCCGCATCCTTCACATGCACCTTCATGAGGGAGACGAGAATTGTCATTCCGACCCAGATGGCAAGCACTGAGTAAAATGGTGCCATGGACGAGCCGTAGTTGGCAATGCTGTAGTAGTAATGCTCCTCGACGGCAACAGGCTTTGACAGGAATGACGCCAGCGCCTCTGAGTCTCCATTGAGGAAGGCGATGATCATGTCGGTCACCTCGCTGTCAGCAGCCTTGTTTATCTCGTCTGTGGCGGTCTGGATCTTGTCCCTGATGCCGCTTATGAGATCAGAGAGATCTGAGAGACTGGTGTTCATTGATGCAATGGTAACCTTATAATTGTCAAATACAGAGCTTGCACTGTTTATGGTAGAATTCAGGGTATTTAACAGATCCTGAGCGTTTTTCAGTGCATTTTTGATGTTCAGGATTATGTTGTCCATGTCAGGAATGACCTGACTGGTAAATGTATCGTCGATGTCTGAGACAGAGTCGATGATCTGGTCGAGCTTATCTGATACGGCATTTTCTGCATTTGTGATCGCAGACATATCCAGACTATCGATGGTGTCAGCGGTGAGAGAGGAAATTTTCTTAACCTCTGTTTTCAGCTTGTCAAGCTTGTTGAGTGCATCTGAAACCTCATTCGTGTTGCTTATGTCAAGAGATTTGATATATTCGTCGACTGCATCGATCTTTTGCTGAAGTTTGTCTGCATCTGCCTTGATATTCTCAAGATCGGCAGATATGTTCTCTGCATCATCCTTCATATGGATAAGCTTTGCAGAGCTTTTCAGATTCTGTATGTCCTGCGCGATGCTGTCAATCTGATCCTGAAGAGAATTCCTGACAGTGTAGTAGGTTGAGCCCACTGAGTCTATATCGGACATGCTTGAATCAATGGCGGAACCCGCATCGGACAGAAGCTTGCTGCTCTTGTCAGTTGCGTCCTTGAGCTTTGTGCTGGTCTTGAGTTTGTTATTTGCCTTGATTATGGAATCTATGGTTTTCTGATATCCGGCGAGATTGTCATCGACGGTTTTGAGTGCTGTGATGAAGTCCGTTCCCTTGAGATCCTTCGACAGATCCGTGTCGGAGTCGTCAATGGCAGTGATAAGCTTCTGTGATATCGCCTTGACGTAGGTCTCGTTGATACTTGTCTTGAGAGTAGAGACTGCGGTGTCGGTTATCTTAGGTGCCACGGCATTTTTCTTCTCATTTTCATAGTAGGTGAAGCTTGGATTTACGAAGTTGTCCGTCAGGGCATTGAACATGTTGTAGGAGAAATCCTCATCAATGACGACGGCGGCATAGTATTTGCCTGATTTCACACCGTCGATGGCGGACTTTTCAGAATCTGGGAATACCCATCCGATACTGGTCTGGCTTTTCAGTTTATCAGCCACGGACTGACCCATGTTCATCTCGTTGCCGTCTGCGTCTGTGTAGCCCCTGTCCAGGTTGACGACGGCGATATTGATATTGCCGGTATTGGCATATGGATCCCAGTTTGCAAATATGTTGAACCATGCATACAGCGCAGGCAGTATGCACAGTCCAACGGCGAGAACTATTGTGAGTATACTTTTTTTGATACCGATCAGGTCGTTTTTGAATATTTTCAGTATTGTTTTCATTTTTATGTAATTCCTATTTATATAGTAAATGCATCAGCGAGGACTGATGTACATGAGAAAGTCCCCGCTGATGATCGTTCATTATTCTACAGGTCTTTGAAATGGAACTGCTTCTTTCCGGTTGCGTAGTCATCAACTATCTGTCCATGTCCGTAAAGCTTGTATTTGTAAGTTACAAGTCCCTCAAGTCCTACAGGGCCTCTTGCATGGATCTTGCTTGTGCTGATTCCGACCTCTGCGCCGAAACCGTATCTGAAGCCATCGGCAAATCTTGTGGAGCAGTTCTGGTATACTCCCGCCGAGTCGACAAGCTGCATGAAGATGGCGGCGGTCTCGTTATTCTCAGTCACGATACAGTCAGTGTGATGTGAACCAAAGTGGTTGATGTGTGAGATCGCCTCCTGCACATCGTTCACGATCTTGACTGAGAGCACCAGGTCAAGATACTCTGTATTGAAATCGTCGTCTCCCATGATCTCAAAAACGTTCTGGCTGTCAGTTGCGGCATTCGTATGTGAACCATTGGCCTGACCGTCAGCTGTGTATGCCCGTTTGATGATCTCCGCTGCCTCTGCGGTTCCGCGTAGCTTTACACCATTCTCCCTGAGAGCTTTAGCCATGACTGGAAGCATTTCATTTGCCACATCCCTGTGGATGAGAAGTGTCTCCGTTGCGTTGCAGGCAGCGGTGTACTGTGTTTTTGCATCTATGATGATAGGGATAGCCTTCTCTATATCTGCATCCTTGTCTATGTATGTGTGGCAGATTCCGTCTGCGTGTCCCATGACAGGAATCTTGGTGTTGTTCATTATATACTGCACAAATGCATTTGAGCCTCTAGGTATGAGCAGGTCAACGGACTTGTTGCATGACAGAAGCTCATCGATCTCGTTGTGCTGGCTTGCCTGGAGCATGCAGCCCTCTGGTGCTCCGTTTGCAACGGCTGTGCTGTAGATCACATCGAAGAGAGCCTTGTTGGTGTTGGCAGTTTCCTTGCCACCCTTGAGTACTGCGCAGTTGCCGCTCTTGATGCACAATGATGATATCTGGACCAGCGCATCCGGTCTTGCCTCGAATATGATTCCGATGACACCTATAGGGCAGGAGACTCTCTGAAGGACCAGCCCCTCGTCAAGCTCTCTCTTGAGCTGGATCTGTCCAACCGGGTCAGGGAGCTTTATGAGCTCATCGATTCCATTTGTCACGTCAGCGAGCTTGTGCTCGTCGAACTTCAGTCTCTTCTTGACTGATGCAGCGATCCCGTTCTCCTCGGCAGCAGCCATGTCCTTTGCATTTGCCGCAAATATCTCATCCTTATGTGCGATGAGTGCGTCCTTTACATGTACTAGTATATTGTTTCTTGTATCTTCTGAAAGTGCAGCCATTTTGTAGCTGTCAGCCTTCATGATGCTTGTAGCTTCCTGCATGTTCATAATATTGTTCTCCTTTATAATCCGGTATGTCATGTGCATTTATTCTGTCGTGGCATATGAGCATATAATCCATTAAATATTACCACAAGTTTGGGGAGATGACCACAGGGAAGAAGATAAAAAGAGGCCATCGCATAATATGAGCAACCCACATGGAAAATGAAATCTCCGTTGTGTATGATTGCCATATTATGTGATGACCTTTTTATATGGTTATTGAGTTGTTATATATTGCTCCAAATTAGCAGCTTATCACAACAAAGCTCTGTGCCGGAAGAGTGATAACTCCGTCAGCGATACCTGGCTGTGTGCCGTTTATTGCTATAGAATAGATAACCTTTGCGTCACCAGTCAGCTCAGCAAGCTTCCTTGACTGGGTGTCTGTATTCTTAGGGTTCACTGCAAGGAGTAGATTTCCTCTCTTGTATACCAGTGGCTTTCTGCTGATGATCTCAAGGTTGCTCTTGTCCAGCAGATCGGCCTGTGAATGTCTGAGGGAAGTGAGGGCTTTCACTGTATTGAGCAGTGAGTTCTGGTCTGCCTCGGAAGCCTCGACATTTGCGGCATTTTCTGCAGAATCAACCGGCAGATAGAGCTTGTCGGCAGGCGCTGATGAGAAGCCCATGTTGTCACCGCTTGTCCACTGCATAGGAGTTCTTGAGCCGGTTCTTGTAAATCCGCCCTCCTTGCTTGCCATGCTTCTGAATTTCATAGCAATCTCATCGCCGTAGTAGATGAATGGATTGCCGGGCATGGTCATGAAGAATGCATAGGCAAGCTTTAACTCATCCTCAGAGAGCCCGTAGCTGATACGTGTAGTGTCGTGATTTCCTGTGATGAGGGCTATAGCACCCTTGTACTTTATCTGCTCGTATCTTCCCATGTATTCATCAATGAAGTGGTCGCAGGTTCCCTTGCTGTCAGCCTTGAAGAAGCTGTTGTTCTCCATGCTGTCGTCAAGAGACTCAGGAAGAGATGCAAATGCATTCAGGTGAGCTTCGTAATCTCTTACCAGAGAGTTATATCCGTTGCCCATCCAGTCGAGATAGAAGTCCATGTCGAAGCCGGCCTTGATTGACTGTTCAGCCTTTCCCCACTCAGATACAAATGCTGACTCAGGGTACTCAGCGTGTATATCGCCGAGAATGTCCTGCCATACGGCAACTGTTCCGCTCTTGTTCGCATCATCATGCTTTACAAGTGAATCTGCCATATCTACACGGAAGCCGTCACAGCCCTTGTCGAGCCAGAAGCGGCATACGTCCTTCATAGCCTCTCTTGTTGCGATACATGCAGGATCGTACATGCTCTTGTGCCATCTTTCAGTTGGGTTCAGGACGCCATAGTTGAGAGCCGGCTGGCACTTGAAGAAGTTGACGATGTAGGCACCGTTTCTTGGTGATTCTCCTGCGATGTAGTTGAGACCTGCACCGCCACAGAGCCATCCGTCAGTCCACATATATCTATCTGAGTATTCATTTTGCTCAGCTTTTTTGCTCTCGGTAAACCATGTATGCTCCTCAGATGTGTGGCCTGGAACCAGGTCGAGGAGAATGTGCATGTCCCTCTTGTGAGCCTCAGCGAAGAGGTTCTCTATGTCCTCCATTGTTCCGTATCTCTCGGCAACCTTCTTGTAATCCCTTACATCGTAGCCTGCATCGGAAAATGGTGAATCAAAGCAAGGATTCATCCAGATAGCGTTGCATCCAAGAGACTTGATATAGTCAAGCTTTGCAGTGATTCCGTTGAAATCACCGATACCGTCGCCGTTGGTATCGTAGAAACTCTGTGGGTATATCTCATAAAAAATTGCATCTTTAAGCCATGTAGCCATAATAAATGTCCTCCTTATAAAAATGCAGCATGCGCATATAAATGCACTTCGCGCGGCGCATGCGTTACTATTCGTTCCTCCATAATATGAGCAGCGCACTTGCAGCTATGCGCTGGTGGTTTAAGGTATAAGGTATAAGGTATAAGGTACTGCAAACCCACACAGAAATCTGCCTCAAAATACGGAGAACGATCTTATTAGTATTAAGAACATTCTACTCATTATAATAAAATATAATATGGAAAAATGTAATCCTTTATATGTAAATTAATAGATTTATTTTGCAGGAAAATATACTTGTTGAAAACGCACAGCAAACATAAAAATATCTGTATTTTATCTGGTTCAAATATGTGATAAAATTTGCTTTAAACTGTAAAAGTTTAAACACACAAATGCAATGATATATGTTACAATCACAAGGTATGTGTCAGCATAAATGAAAAAATAATACAGAATGTAACAGCTTGAAGTAAACATCTGACGCAAATAATACTGATATCTGTGAAAGGAAAAGTGTATGAGTAAAGAAAATAACAACGGCGACAGAGAAAAGTTCGCCTCCAGACTTGGGTTCATCCTCGTGTCGGCGGGATGTGCTATTGGCCTTGGAAATGTATGGAAGTTCCCGTATATATGCGGGCAGAATGGCGGAGCGATATTTATCGTGATATATCTGCTGTGTCTGTTGCTTCTGGGATATCCTATCCTTACCTGTGAGTTTGCGATAGGCAGAGGAAGCGGCAAGAGCGTTGGTTCAGCGCTTAAGGAGCTTGCGCCGAAGGGCGGCAACTGGCATAAATTCAGCTGGTATGCCTATGCCGGCAACTATCTGCTGATGATGTTTTATACTATGGTAGCGGGCTGGATGGTATACTATGTGTACGTCATGGGATCAGGACAGCTTCATGGTGGGTCAGTAGAAGCAATAGAAGACAAATTTACAGGGATGCTTGCATCACCGGGACTTATGGTCGCGATCACACTTGCGGTCATCGTGTGTTGTATAGGTATATGTTCACTGGGACTTCAGAACGGAGTGGAGAGGGTGACAAAGATCATGATGTTTGCACTTATAGTTCTGATGATAGTCATGGCAGTGAATTCGCTCATGCTCTCGGGCAACGAAGAAGGACTTAAGTTCTATCTTGTTCCAAGTATCGAGCGTGCAAATGCCAGAGGCTGGGGCAATGTATTATTTGACGCCATGACCCAGGCATTTTTTACACTCAGTGTAGGTATGGGATCCATGGAGATATTTGGAAGTTATATAGGCAAGGAGAGAAAATTGTCTGGCGAGGCGAAGAGTGTTATGTACCTTGATACATTTGTGGCACTCATGGCCGGAGTCATCATATTGCCAGCATGCTTTGCGTACGGGATCAGCCCGGACAAGGGACCATCACTTCTGTTTATGACCCTGCCGAATGTGTTCAACCACATGCCGGGAGGAAGAGTGTGGGGAATTCTGTTCTTCATATTCATGTCATTTGCGGCGCTTTCCACGGTTATCGCGGTGTTTGAGAATATCATATCGATAAGTATAGATATGTTTGGATGGAAGAGAAAGAAGTCACTTATTATAAATCTGATCGGGATATCAGTGCTCTCCCTGCCGGCTGTGCTTGGATTCAATGTGCTTTCAGGAATCACTCCGATGGGAGCGGGTACAAATATCATGGATCTGGAAGATTTTCTCGTATCGGGAAATATCCTCCCACTCGGATCATTACTTTTTGTCCTGTTCTGTACAAGAAAGAATGGATGGGGATTTGAAAACTTTGTCGCTGAGGCAGACACCGGTATCGGTAAGCCGTTTCCGCAGTACCTAAGAAAATACATGTCATACGTGCTGCCGCTTATAATTGTGGTAATCTATTTCAAGGGATACTACGATACATTTGCCCCGAAGGGACCAAAACTGCTGTGTATCTGGATGGGAGTTGCAGCATTGTTTGTTCTTTTCATAGGCTATCTGGCGTTTGGACATGGACGGGAGAGCAGGACAGATAAAAAAGAGTGAAAATTTCAGTGAATTTAACACGGACTTATTGTCTTTTGAAGCAAAACATGATATTATATAAGTACCAACAGTAAGTCCTTCGATAGTGCGTTTATCTATGTAAGTGTTCTGTGTGAGCATCGCTCGGAGGCAATTGGTATTTTAAATATTTCAAAAAAGGGATTGAAACCGCGATATGGGTCGCAAGGTTCAATCCCTTTTTGATTATGTCAGCTCGTAAACACCCTTAAGTATTCCAAGTTCTCTCATAAGCTCAAGTTCCTCAGTGTAATGTCCAGTCTGCAGATGTGAATAGAACAGATTAGAAAATACATCCGCTATCTGAACAAATTTGTTGCAGGCCGAGTCAAAGTAGCTTACTGAGAAATTACCTGCGACCTGACCTGACAGTGAAAGCTCAGTGTTCAGATAATTTTCAAGGAATGATTTGTTCTCCACCCGCTCATTCCTCTCGTCAAGCTGCAGAAAGCAGTCCTCGTCAGGAAGATATCCATTCTGTATGAAGTAGAGCAGGGCAGATTTGATGGAGAAGTTGAATGTCCTGGAGATGTTGTCGAAGAAGCGGTTCGGCAGATTTTCATTCTTCATCATGATATAGTACACGTCAAAGTGATGCTTCCTGGAGAAGTAATCCACAAATATGTGCTTCATGTCTCTGTCAAACTGTGCACCTTTTAGTTCACGGAATTTGCCGTCCCGGAACATTCTCCCGCCGTGCTTGGTGATCTTGCCGGTCATGTCATCGACTTTATCACTGTCCAGATCAAGAAGCATCTCATAGTTGGAAGAAATAAATCTCTTGTAAGCACGCTCAAGGGCGACGGGATCGAGGACATGGATCATAGACACCACGAAATACTGATCGTTTGTGGCATATTTATTGATAGAACCTGATTCGTCTATGTAAATGTTCACGATTCCCGCCTCCTTGTATAATCTGAATCGCCGCTGATGTAAGTAGTCAGGCTGGCGGTTCCTTTTCAAAAAAAACTAGTCCACTGACACAAGCTCGATCTTGAAGTTGAGCTCTTTGCCGGCCATCTCATGGTTTGCATCAAATGTGATGGATTCGTCATCTTTTTCAATGACCTTTACAAGGAACTGCTGTCCCATGGAATTGGCAAGGTATACCTGATTGCCGACCTCAAGATTCTCAGCGCCAGGCATATCTGCAAGAGGAGCCTTGATGATGGCCTCCGGGTCAGGCATTCCGTATGCGTCCTCAGGACGAAGATGTACATCGATGATATCGCCAACGTTCATGCCCTCAACTGCCTGATCAAATCCCGGAATCATCTGTCCTGCACCGCAAACGAACTCGATAGGCTCGCCTCTGTCATATGAAGAATCGAACTTTGTTCCGTCGTTGAATGTTCCTGTGTAGTGAACCTTACAGGTTCTTCCTGTGTTACTCATAAAAATTTGTCCTCCAATTGGGTAATATGTCATTAATTGTAACATGAAATAGAGGGAATGGATATAGGAAAAATTATGGCGTTCCGACCTCGATAAGATTGCCGTCAGGATCATAGAATCTGATGACTTTTTGTCCCCATGAATGAGTCATGAGACGATTGACATATTCAATGTTGTATGGCGACTCATCAAGTTTTTGTGCAAACTCCTCGATATTATTTTCTTCAAAATATAACTCCGAAGCATTGTTATGTGGAATTACAAGATTTTCAATGAATTCAGCCCAAATAGTTGCATCCTGAAGGACCAGCCCTCCCGTCAGGATCACATTTCCCTCGTTGTCCAAGATAACCTCAAGCCCGAAGATATCTTTGTAAAATTTTTTTGATCGTTCAATGTCATTTACGACGATTAGTACATTTTTTAATTGCATAGCGGTTTTCCCCCAAGTGTATAATATAAGTTGGTTTCTAGTGTTTAGTTTACCAAATGATTTGCAAACAGTCTACATAATATATGGTAAAATTAGAAAAAACTATTTATTGATTGCAGCGGCAGCGTATTGTGCAGTCGGCGAGGATAGAGTAAACTGAAAACAGTTTAGAATGAATGGAGATAAAATTAGGATGTCATGTAGGAATGTCTGGCAAGGATATGATGCTCGGCTCAGTGAAGGATGCTGTGGCATTTGGCGCAAATACATTTATGCTTTACACAGGCGCACCGCAGAATACGAGACGCAAGGATATATCGGAGCTTAAGATACAGGAGGCACATGAACTTATGGCACAGCACGGCATAGATGAGTTCGTGGTCCATGCGCCGTATATAATCAATCTTGCAAATACAGTAAATCCTGCGACTTATGAAATCGCAGTGGAATTCCTCGCAAAGGAGATTGACAGGGCGACAGCGATGGGATCACAGACCATAGTCCTTCATCCGGGCTCACATGTAGGAGAGGGCGTGGACAAGGGAATTGCAAGCATAGTAAAGGGTCTGAATGAAGTCCTGACCGCGGACACCGCATGTCACATAGCTCTGGAGACCATGGCGGGAAAGGGCAGTGAGATTGGAAGAAACTTTGAGGAGCTTGCGCGAATTTATGATGGAGTGAGTCATAATGACAAGCTTCGTGTGTGCTTTGACACTTGTCACACCAGCGATGCGGGCTACGACATCATACATGATTTCGATGGAGTCGTGGAGAAGTTCGACAGACTCATCGGCAGAGATCAGATAGCCGTGTTTCACATGAACGACAGCAAGAACGAGCCGGGAGCGGCTAAGGACAGACACGAGAACTTTGGGTTTGGCAAGATAGGTTTTGAACCGCTCATGTACATCATGAACCACCCAGACTTCATGGAAGTCCCAAAGATCCTGGAATCCCCATACATCAAAGACCCGGAAAACAGCAAGAAAAGCTACGAGCCGTTCAAACGGGAGATAGCAATGATCCGAAATGGGAAATTCGATCCGAAGATGAGGGAGAAAGTGGTGGAAGATAACAGATAAAAAGGAGTTCTATTTAGTAGAACTCCCTGAATGTTTTCTTTCGGCATCTCTGCCTATCCGAGTTTTGGTAAACAAACAACCCTTATGAAGCTCAGCCATGCACTGTTTCCCGGAACATCACACGCATCATCACTTTACAGCCTGCTACGACTATTAAGTTTACGTCAGTCTGATAGGCAACTCCTGTCACCTGCATAACAGCGCTTTCGCCCTGTTTCTACTATTCATTATAAGCTGGGCCGCAAGAAAGGCAATAAACCTGTGGTTTACCCCCTGCATATCTAATGATAAGCCAAAACACAGGTAATCAGCCATTCATCTGATTCAAAAACTATAATAAAAGAGATGTATGTTGTGTATGGGCTATCGGTAGTGAAGACTGCCGAGCTTCAGAATTTTCCTGCCGAGCTGAAGACCGCAGCGCCCTTATCGCGGTCGTAAGCGAGTGCAAATGGAAAATTCT
>OKRS01002059.1_pt1 | contig 12139 bp, 6 predicted proteins | sample 1601191 | NCBI WGS metagenome assembly OKRS01 (sample SAMEA3541509, study PRJEB24748) | human gut metagenome | biome: human gut; feature: human-associated habitat; material: faeces | place: China | collected 2012 | reverse complement strand
GCACCCGGTAAACCTCCCGGAAGCACTGCGGCAGATCGGGCCAGAAATAGACGGTTTCAAAGGCCGTTACCGCATCGAACCAGTCGCCTGCAAAGATCATATCCGCCACGCTGCCTTGCAGAACAGCGCAGCGGCCCTCCGCTATGGCGGCCTCGTTGACCTTTTTGGATTTCTCCACACTGACGGGGGAATAGTCAATGCCCTTGACAATACCCTCCGGGCATTTTTTCAGAAGTCTCTTGATGTTCGCCCCTCCGCCGCAGCCACAGTCCAGCACATTGGCATCGTTATTCAGTTTCAGGTATTTAAGCCCCCAGTCCGCCAAAGAGCGGTGGCCAATGTTCATCATGGAGACCATTATTCTTCCACCAAGCCCGGTGGGCTTGCGTGTATTATCAAAGAATGCCATAGCTTTACCTCCTTACAACCTTTTTAGTGTAATGATCTTGTTAGATATGTTCCTGATGGCGGGAACCTTATCAAGCACCTTATAAATCGGCATGAACTGGGTCATGTCTTCCATCAGGCCACGCTCTTCAACAAAGCGGAAGTTCGGCAGCAACGCCGCCAATGCTTTGCCGCCCTTTATGCCCCATGTGAACTTAGCGTTGCTGCCTTCTATGGACTTTCCCTTAAAGCGCTTCACTATCATGGGGTTCATTATTTCAACCAATACCGTGGCATCATCGAATCGGTTGGCTATAACGGCAAATATCTGCTGTACGTCTGCTTCGGAAAGATACATGGTCAGTCCTTCTATGATTATAATGGCAGGAGTTCGACTCTCCTCGACCATTTTGCCCCAGTCATCCATTGCGGACATGGCGATCTGGGTGATATTGCCGCTTTCCGGTAGGAGCTTTTCGCGCACGGCGATTGTTTCCGGCAGATCGAGGTTATACCAATGCTTAAAGCCGGTCATGCGGTAGCAGCGTGTATCAAGCCCGCAGGCGATGTTTACAACTGTTGCTCCGGGATTTTTGGCTAGATATTCACTTACGAGTTTATCCAGCACTATGGTCCTTGCTATGACGCCGCTGTGCATGGGTGCGTCTTTATCAGCAAGGGAGAAATCATAGTTAAGCTTGCCTATTATCTCCTCCGCCTTTTTGTCGTTGATAGCGCCGCGATCTTTGCTTCCCTTTGCACGGGCGTATATGGTTTGCAGCATTGTTTCCGGCACACCGGAAAGGGTTATCTTCTCATCCACACCGGTTACTCCCTAAAATTGACCAAATAGCCACAGTTAACTTACTCTAACCCAATGGTCTTTGAAAAGCCACCATGCGGCAGCCTTTCTGGTTGTGATTATAGTTATTGTGAGAAGGGTTGTCAAGGGAATACTATAGACTAAACGCAGCAGCGAAATTGAATTCCGCTGCCGCGTTTGACTCCCCTCCACAAGTGGAGCATACTCAATATTTTAGTTGTTACGCTTTTTCTTTGAAACAATAATCCATGTTATACCGCCAAGCAGTATAAGCACTATTGCAGCCATTGTAATGTCAGTGTTACCTGTCTGCGGCATATCGGCTGTCGGGGGTGCGGGGGTTGTCGGAATGGGATGTGTCGGATAATCACGGCCGGTGGCAGGTATGCTCTCGGTTTTTACTTCCGTACATCCAGCGTTGGTACACTTATATGTTTTTTCGCCGTTCTTGGTTGTTGTAGGTTCAATGGTTACAGTACCGTTATCCCATTTATGCCCAAGTGCATTGACCGGCTCAGTCTTTGTTTCGTCACAGTTCTTGTTGGTGCACTTAAATGACTTCAATCCCGCAACAGTGCATGTGGGTTCTGTAATTACAGTTCCCTCATCCCACTTATGGCCAAGTGCGTTAATCGGTTCCGTTTTTGTCTCAGTGCAGCCTTCGTTTGTGCATTTAAATGTCATTACGCCAGCGCTTGTGCAAGTGGGTTCCGTTGTTACCATACCGTTGTTAAAAGTGTGGCCGGTGGCTGCAACAATCTCCGTCTTGGTAGCTCCGCAGCCAGATACCGTACAGGTGAAAAGCTTTATGCCAGTGTTCTTGCAACTTGGCCGCTGCGCAATCACACCTTCGTTCCACGAATGCGGAGCAACATCCATCTTTTCGCTACAGTCCTCACCTACGCACTCATGCCAATGAGAAGATTCGTCCTTCTTCCACTCTGTTCCCGCTTTATGCGTGTGGGGCTTAATAATAGTTGCATTGACTATAGACTTAATGGGAATCAAATTAAAGAACTCGTCCGTAACATCGTTTTCTCTGCACTCAATTGTTACTTCGGTTCTTTCCCACTCGCCGGCTATCAGTTCAAATGTAACAGACATAAGCGTACCGGTAATGGTATGATTATTATTTGCGTCATATGAGTTATAGCCAATTTCACCAGGGGTACCCTCCCATGATGTAGCGCTGGGGAATTCGCTTCCACGTTTTACGTTTAAGGCCTTCATTTTGCTCGTATCATATTTTATAGCGAGCTTAATTCCGGCTATTCCTGTGTTTTCTGTCAACATAATGTCAACAGTAACCTGATTGCTCTCTATATTGCCCGCTACGGCGACTAACTTTACTCCGCTGCTGTTATCGGCCAATGCAACTGCAGAGGTGAACACCATAATCAGTGCCGTTAATACGGCAATCATTCTTTTCATACAACAAGTTCTCCTTATTTTTTATTTTGTTCCAAGCACAAGCGGCCTTCCAGCCACATATTGCGCCAGTTTAACAAGATCGCGTATGTCCAAAGTATCGTCCCTGTATACATCCATAGCCATAATTTGCTGACTGGTAGGATTAAGTTTACGGCCGGCCATATACTGTGCGAAGTAAACTAAATCCCTTATGTCTATCACACCGTCTACAAATATATCTCCGTATACAAAGGCGGCAATCTCAATAGAACCGTCAACAGTATCGAACGGAACTAAAGCCAAGTCATTATTACATACGTCGCTTTCCTTTATTTTAAGACCGATAGCATATTCTCCTGGTTCTGCGTTTTCCCGAACTTTAAGCTTGATCCCAAACAATTCGCCATTATCTGTGAAATCACCGTTAGCGCTAAAGTATGTAGCTGTTACGGTGCACACGTTATCTTTCACGATGACGTTATCTGTTATGCTTGAAATAATATCAGAGTTTACAGCTATTGAATCAAACTCAAAGACGCTATTGCTAAATGCAACAGATATAGTAAAGCCCGATATTCCGGGGTTGTTAGATACGTTGACAGCTATAGTCGCATATTCTCCAGCTTGAGCCGATATATTAGATATATAGAAGTTTGCGGCATCCGCACTGACAACCTTCTTTTTGAATGTAGCGGTATACGTTTTGTCCGCATTTACGGTAACGGTGCGAGATGCACTCGTATCGCCATCATTCCATTTTACGAACTCATAACCTTCCTTGGGCGTGGCTGTTATGGTTGCTGTTGCACCGGCTCTATATTTACCGCCGCCGGAAACAGTGCCCATGGTATCGTCTGAGGAGATTACGGTTAATGTATAATCAAATGCAGACTTAATAACTATAGTCTTTTCCTCGTATACACCTGAATCATCAAGAGCGGAAGCGCGAATAACAACTTCGCCTTCAGTATTTTTAGTTTTAAGGATACCAGTGTACTTCCCGATTTCAGCAAGTGAATCACCGGATACAATTGACCAAGCAGCCCAGTTAATCCATACATCATCAGGAGAAAGAACATATGCATACTCATTCTCGCTGTTGATTAGCACCGTATCCTGACCCAAAATATCAATGCTTTCGACCAGAACTCCTTCAGTACAATGCGGCACGGTATTAGGTATCAGCACGCCACCGGTATAGAGATCCGCATTGTAACCAGCGTAACTGCCCTGCACATTTAGAGTGCCATGTATCTGTATGTAATTGTTGTTTTCAAGCATTGCGCCTGTTTCTATTACAAGACTGCTTTGCTTTGAAATAGAAATTGTCCCATAATTTTTTAGGCATTTCCCTTGTGGAACGGTAAATACCAAGTCGCCTTCAAGTATGAGCAAGCAGTTCATTGGAATTGTTAGATCCGAAGTAAGTATAACGGATTTATCACGTAATTCCACATACACTTCAACATAGCCATCTTCGATTTTTGTAAGGGCAGCACGTATTCCGTCCTCAGTTGTGACAATATAATCTATTGTCACAAGCTCCTTAGAAATACCGGTAAATAACTGGCTTTCATCCTCCTCTAAGGTTGCAACGACAAATATGGTTGATTCATCACCACGAACGTACGTGCCATTCATATATATTGGGCTATATATTAAAGACAAAGCAGCGTTATTCTCAAGAGTTCCACCTTCATCAACTGCAATACTGCTTCCGCTAAAAGTGCTGAGATGATGGTTGTTGATTATCTTTCCTCCCGATTGAATGGTGATATTGCTGTATATACCAATAAAGCTATTGTTCGTTAAAGTAACACCATTGGGAATGGTGAGACTGCCGCTATCTTCAATATAGAGAGTAAGATAATCGGGTATAACTATATCAGCCGACAGCGTAACATCTCCCGAAATGTAATACGCTTCATCTTTATTGGCAATGGCGGCGCGAAGCCCTTCTTCAATAGATGCACCCGATAACTTGACTGTAACCGTCATAGTATTATACGTTATGCCATCAGCAGAATGTGCCTCCAAAGTAACCGTGCCGGCAGAGCGTCCGATAAAATAGCCGTTAGAAATCTCGCCTGAACCAGTGCCGTTCTTTACAACCCAATTTACGCCCTGCACTGTTGCATTGGTTGGAAGAACATGTGCCTCGAGTCTCACGGGTACGCCAATCTCTACTTCGGAAAACACACTGTCAATTATGACTTGCGTTGTTAATATAGAAGATACCGTAACTGTGCATGAGGCGGTGGCAGAAGCATTATCTATGCTTGTAACCTTAATAACAGCAGTGCCGGGCGATACTGCCGTAACTACACCGGACTGAGTTACTGTTGCAACGGAAGTGCTGTTGCTACTCCATGTTACGCTTTTTTCGGTTGCTCCGGACGGCAATATAGTTGCCACAAGACTTAATGTATCACCCGGAACAAGCGAAGCTGAGCTATGACTCAACGTAATGCCTGTGACAGGCGTAAAGATAGTTGCTGAGTTAGCCTTTATGTAGCCTGTCTGTCCATTGTATGAAACCTGATACCATAAGATACTGCTGCAATTCTTTACGGTTGCCTGAGCCTGAATACGCGCTGTCGAGCCAATACTGGTGGCAGCATCATATGGCGTACTGCGGACAGTCATATTACCTTTCAGCCATGAGGAATTTGCGCTCCTTGTGCTACTCCAGTCATAACTTGTTCCGCACGCGGTGCAAACACCGAGGGAATTATATCTGTGTGAAGAGCATTTCAGAGTATCGAAATACCCTATTCCACTTACAACAGGAGCAGCACTTGCGCTGTTGACTGTAAAACGGTAATAATAACGCGTACCTGGTTTTAGATTGGGCTCTTCCACTCCGAAGGTTACGGAGATCGGTACTGGATTGTATGCATTCAGCACGGCATCGGTAAATTTTTCTGTGTGCGCTTTTGCATTGCTGAGATCATCTGTTGTACCATACTCCAATGTCCATGAAGTGGGCTTATTACTGCTTGAGTGCCCAACCTCCGCTTTGATTACAGCTGTAGTTTGAGTTATGCTACCTTTATCAATGCTGATGATCGTTGGGGCTGAAGATATATTGATATCACCCGAGTACACAAACTTGCCACTGTCAATCTGATACCATGTATTTCCGGCATGGTTAACTACTTTCTTCGTAAGTTTAACGGAGCCGGTGGTAGTAGTGTAACCGACAGTATTGCTGAGCGTGGTCGGCAAATTATACATCTTTAGTGTACCGTTTTTCGGCGTGGCAGTACCCGTAAATGTGGTCACACTCTGCGCATAGTATGTCAGATAATCATTTGCAGACATGTTGGCAGTCATGTCGGGCTTATCATTGGAAGCAGATCTCATGTTTATACATATGATTTGAGTAGCCTCGTTAGTCGCGGTTATATAGTTATCAGCTGGAAGTTGGTTCCATGCTGGGTTATGACCATATGCCAGTAAACGATTATCTGTTCTTTTTTGCCCAAATCCGCTTGCTATCACGGTGTGAAATGGATTATTTGCTGTGCTCTGTTCTCCTATCGGTACATAGAACAATATGTCTCCTGGCGAGACAAGATTCTTATTGTCTCTTTCCCAGAACGAATCATAGTTCCCCATTGTTTTTCCAACTAGAGAAACTCTATTATATCCATTTGCTTCAAGCCATGCGAGTACTTCGTGTGTATAAGTATACCGTGGTATATTAAGGCCGCCTGCATTTAGACACTTTGCAACAAATTCGGCGCAAAGTCCTTGGCCATCATTATAATGGGTTCGAGCATAGGTGAGAGCATCGTCTGCATTATACGAGCCTGGATTAGGCGATATATATTTGCTATAATCTATATCCACATTAGCAAGCAGTACGGGAATGTTCCCAACAGATGCCGTTTTCAATTCATTATGCGTTGCTGCTATGAATGATTGCCCTGCCTCATTTCCCGACTCATTTTCGCATATACGCTCAGTAATCGTAAACCCTGCTGTCCCAGAAATCTCACCATCGGAAACCTCGCAGGCATAGATTGCTTTTACACCAAACTCATCCTCTGATACAGTTATCTCCAGAGTGTTTTCGGTCTCGTTAGGCAGTTCGACGTAGATGTTCTGCTCTGCATCAAAGCGCATCCAACGATACAACAACTCACCATCGCCGTTATAATCCGGCTCTGGTGCAAGCATGATCGTATCGCCAGGAGAAGCTTCAACCGTATAATGATATACGAGTGTCTCGTCGCAACTATCGGCATTAAGGAAACCGATAGATGTAGGACTTTCCGGTTCATCCACGCCATTTTCTGCCAATGATACTTCCGGTATTACCGTGAAAATCATCAATAAAGCAAGGAAAAGCGAAAGATGCTTTCTCAACATAAAGAACCTCCCTTTCGTTGATTTATTTTATAGTAGTATTAAAGCATTCTTAATCTCCGTTGTCAAGTATAAGTATCATATTGATAATGCAAAATATCTTAACGTAAACTAACATAGAAATATTACGTGCTTCTACATGGCTGTGTGAAGCGTTTTTAAGAGGTGATAATGATTTACGATAGGATCAAGCAACTCCGTGAACAGAAAGGCCTGACACAGGCAGCGCTTGCCAGGATGCTTAACGTAACGCGCTCAAGTGTAAATGCTTGGGAAATGGGTATCTCTGTTCCGTCTACACAGTCGCTTGTCCAACTCGCCGAAATTTTTGATATATCTACGGATTACCTGCTTGGTATTGATACATCCTCAGCAATCAGTACAGACGGTCTTTCGGATGAGGACATAATGCTTGTTCATTCGATCGTCCAAAGATTAAAGGCAAGTTATACTCATGAGAACCGTTAACGATTCGCTTTAGCTTTTAGTTTTTGCTATCTGGAATATGTTAGTTTTTTCGTCTGTATCTACTACATATGTCTGAAAATACACTTCAGCCGATATAAAACAAAAAGCAACCATATGGCAGCCTTTCTGGATGTGATTATAGTTATTGGGGGCTTGGTTGTCAAGGGAACATCAGGATAAATTGGTATCCTTAACAAAATTCTCCACGCCGTATAGCACAAGCGTATCCGTAATGCCGTTAGCCTTGGCATATTCGGCTATATCGTCACGGAAAAATCGCAAGTCTATAACATGAACTTCGGCATAATCCTCAACCGGAAACTGAGCAAATGTGTTGCCGTATGAATCCTTTATGAGCAGCAGCTTGCCTTCCTTCCCACTTCCCTGTATCACGGTCTGCGCCTGATTGGAATTGAGAAACGCGGCGTATTGATCGCTGCCGTCAAGGTATTTGCGTTCATATATGCTGTCCGTCTCATATTCCCCGTTGTTATAAGAAACGCGCCTGTTCATGTGCTTGTACCACGCCGTTATCTCCTCTGCCGGAACTGTAGGCAGAGGAACTTTGTTCCACGTTGTGCCGCGGAAGTTATTGCAAAGCGCTTCCTTTGTCCATTCATCTGCCGCAGGTTCGATGCCACGCCATGTGCAGTATGCGTAATACGCGCCAAGGCTTGTCCAATGATGGTCTGTGCGGTAATAGACGGCTTCGTTGCTGTGCGCCGCAAGTATGCTCATAATGTCGGTTACGTTCACGCCTGCATCACTAAGCACTTTAAGTATGGCAGCATAGTCTGCAACAGGGGCGTATGCGGGCAGTTTATCGCTTAGCACCTGCGCCGCAACGGGAACGAGCATTGTGCTCACGGATATGCCCTCCTCCGCCAGCTTCTTTTGCAGTTCTGCAGGCGCTTCGGCATTGGCTGCAAGCTGCTTTTGGCTGTAAGACGTAAACTTATCCATCAGGTAATTGTCCTTGCAAATATAAACGCCGCCGCTTTCATGCTTGCCTATGCCAAGTTCAAGGTAGGTTTTCAGCGTTATCCATTTGTCGCGGAGCGGTACCTGATCGGCAAGGTAGGTTTCCAGCTTATCGCCAAACTTGCCGGAGAAAAAGTCTGCTATGCTAAATTTAGGAATTTGTGCAAGGGTGCGCTTTTCGCGTTCCGAATAGTATTTATCCGGAATGAACAGCCCTGCAAGCGCACATACCGCCAGCAGTACGCAAAAGAATGAAATTATCAGCTTATTTCGCATAAAGCCACCTCAAAACCTGAAATACAGGAACGGATTATAGCTGCCGCTCACAAGATACGCTGCCGCTGCGGCAAGCACGCACAGCATCCCGCCACAATCGGCGACGGCAAGCAAACCCTGCTTCAAATGGCTGTTCAGCCAATCGTACATGCGTTTGCCGATAGGCGTTGCTGCGAACGCGCACAGAAGCAGCATCGGGCCATATGTAAGCAGCAGATAAACGCTGTCGCTATCGAACAAAACGCCCGATAACATTGAACCAAGCCACGCAAAGCCGGCAGATATATCGGTAAATGCAAACAGAGTCCAACTCAGTGTTATCAGCAGCAAAGCGTAAATGTGCCTAAGAACAGTGGGCAGTTTTTTTAGAAGCTTGAGCAGGAACAGTTTTTCCAGCACAAGCAGTACGCCGAAGTATACGCCCCACAGCACGAAGTTCCAGCTTGCGCCGTGCCAGAAGCCGGTCATGGGTACAAATTGTCGGGCATAAAGTCAAGCAAAACAAATCATCCGCCCCAATGTGTCCATCAGAGCGGATGTTAGTGTTAGCTGTTAGTTTGATTCAGAATCTTGCCGTTGCTTTTTCCTTCTGCCATGAATAACGGTTCCGGCGGCCGTGGATGCGCATATGAGCAGCAGCGCTATCCAAATGAATGCGGTATTGTCGCCGCCGGTAGCAGGCAGGTTGGGGGTAGGCGTCCAGCCGGACGGATCGCTCGGCTCTATATCGCCGCCCCTTGCCGGTATGAAGCCAACTGCCGTAACATAATGGCAAACCGTGCATTCTTTGTGCTGCGTTCCGTTCTTAAAGTAAGTAGGTGCGGTATCTATTATCCAGCCGCTTTCCGTATGCGCCGCCTTGCTGCCTTCTATAATCGTGCCGCAGCCTGTGTTTGTGCAGTCCTTCCAATGGTCTGCCTTATCGAATTTCCAGCTTTCTGAAGGCGCATGGCCGGTAGCCGGGATGATGACCGCTGTTTTGTCGGTTATCTCTATGCTGCCGTTAGCATCCTCAAACCACATATCGCAGCCGTCGCAGGTATAGTAGGCCTTGTTGCCATTCTTAGTGCAAGTAGCGTCGTTGGCAGAAACAAACGTCAGGTTATGCGTATGCGGCACAGTCTTGTCGTATCCGCAGATATCGCATATGTTATCATCGCCGTATTCATGCTCTCCCGCGTCCTCCTTGATGTGACAGCGTTTGCATTCATGCCAATGCTCGTTTTCGTCCTTACTCCAATCGTTAGGCAGGTCGTGGCCCAGCGGATTACCATCGGTCGCGCCGCAGCCTTCACGCCGGCAAGTCTTGGGTTCGGTGCAAGTCGCTTCCGCCCAATCATGGTTAAGCGCTGTGCCCGGCACTTCAAATGTTTCGGTTGCGCTTACCGCGCCGCAGGAGCAGGTATTATAGTAAACATCATTGTGCGTGCAGTCCGCGAAGGATTTCTTATATTGTTTCTCTACATGCTCTTCCGTAAAGCTGTGTGCCTCAAATACGGGTTTCACGGTCACATTACCGGCCGGCATGATAAACGTATCGTTGGATACTTCGGCATTGCCGCTTACAATCTGCCACTCCTTGAAGTGATAGCCGTTATTGGGCGTTGCGGTAAGCTGTATCGTCGTGCCTGCCATTGCCGAAGAAGCGCTTACTGTTGCGGTGCCGTTGTCATCCGTAATGATATACACATTGTACTTCTTTGCTCCCGCCGCAAGTTCAAGTTCCGTGTTTGCATTATAATTCACATGGGCGTCGGCGGCATCGGCGAAGAAATAATTCGAATAGTCCTGACTGTACTTGCCGGAGAAAACCACGGGATAGTTCTTGCTTTCGGTGGTGATGCCGATGGATGCGCCGCTGCTCATGGCAGCACTTATGCTCAGCTTTTTACCGGAAGAAAGATATACGTTGTTTGCATCGCCGGAAGCGGTGTTGCCCTTTACAACGGGATTGCCGCTTATTTTAAGCTGCCCATTGTTGCGGGGGTTGATGTATATTCCGCCGCCGACATTTGCGGTATTCTTTTCGATCGTACCGCCGGAGAGATTGCAGACCGAACCGCTGCGGTAAATATACACCGCGCCGCCGTTACCGGTAGCTGTATTTCCGCTGATAACGCCGCCGGACATATTCAGAACCGACGGTTCCCGATTCAGATAGATAGCGCCGCCATCCACAGACGAGTTCCCGGTGATTTTGCCGCCGGAGAGGTTGAAGGTGGATGTGCCGAATACATGCACAGCGCCGCCCTCTTTGTTGGCTTTATTGTTGATTATCTCGCCGCCGGTCATGGTCGCCGTCACGCCATTGTAAAGATAGATCGCACCGCCGTACTGGCTGGCAGAGTTTCCGGTGAACTTTGCGCCAGAGATGGTGACCGTACCGCCTGCCATATTGATGACGCCGCCGTCACCGTTCGTGGCCTTATTGCCAGAGATCGTGCCGCCGGCCAGATTGATCGTGCCGCCGCATTCGGAATAGATCACGCCGCCTTTTTGCGCTGTGTTGTTGGCGATCGTGCCGCCGTACATGTTCACGGTGCCACCCTTGTTGTCTGTCTTGTTCAGGAAGATCGCGCCGCCGGACTTGTTGCCGTTGTTGCCGGAAATTTCGCCACCGTAGATGTTCAGCACACACTTGCTGTCATCCAGCGCGATGGCGCCGCCGCCCTTTCCGGTGACCTTACCGCCGGTGATCGTACCGCCGAAGATATCCAAGGTACTCTGGTAGAGATACACGCAGCTGCCGCCCCAGACGCTCTTGGTCGCGCCTTTGATCGTGCCGCCTCCGGCGCAGTCGCAGAGGACGAGCCGTCCGCCGTTTTTGACTATGATCTTATTCGTGCCGTTGCTGGCGAAGGTGTTTCCGCTCAGGCAGAGGTAGAGCGTTGTGCCGTCCACCACCAGATTGCTGTTGATGGTGACATTCTGCGACAGATACACATAAGCGGTTTTATTGGTGTACGAAATGGCGTCTGTGCCGTTCCATGCCGTGAACGTCTGGGCGGTGTGCGCGGTATGATCCCCTGCCGCAGTGTCGCCGCCGCAGATGCAGTGCTCGTGGAGGAATGTCCAGTGGGCGTAGAGCGTATGCGCCGCACGGGAGGACATAATTGTGGTTTCCTCCACCTTCGTGCCGCCGTCTTTCTCGGTGAACCAGCCGTCGAAGCGGTAGTCCGCGCGCGTTGGCGTCGGCAGCGAGCCGTAGGGCGAGTCGGGCTGAACGAGTTTGCTCTCTTCGCCCGCGTTCAGTGTACCGCCGTTCGGGTCGAGGGTAACCTTGACCGCAGAAGCGGTGCTGCGCAGATACAGATTATAGTATCCGTTATCGTTTTGCATCTCCAGCTGCCCGTACTCCGGGTTGTCGCAGAAGATGCGGTCGAGGTAAGGCTTCGCCCGAGACTCCGAATTAATTTGCAG
>OKRS01002054.1_pt1 | contig 12151 bp, 8 predicted proteins | sample 1601191 | NCBI WGS metagenome assembly OKRS01 (sample SAMEA3541509, study PRJEB24748) | human gut metagenome | biome: human gut; feature: human-associated habitat; material: faeces | place: China | collected 2012 | reverse complement strand
TGCCCAGGATGATGAGCTTCATGCGGGCTCTCGTCATCGCCACGTTCATGCGGCGGAGGTCTTTCAGGAAACCGATCTGACCTTCATCGTTGGAACGCACCAGCGAGATGAGGATCACGTCTCTTTCCTGCCCCTGGAAACCATCCACCGTGTTTACGCTGATGAGGCGGCGGTAAGGCTTGAAGAACTCATACTTCTTGATGAGCTTCTTCAGATACTGCACCTGGGCACGGTAAGGCGAAATGATGCCCACGTCGATGCTTTCGCTCAATACCCGCTGCTTGCCTATCTTGGTGAAGTATTCCGCCAGGGTGAGCAGGGTGAGTTCGGCTTCTGCCTTGTTGATACGCCCGAAACTCTCGCCCACAAACTGCTCCTTGAAGTTCAAATCAGAATTCTGATTGGTTGCAGATGCAGGAGATGATGCAGATGCAGAAGATGATGCAGATACAGAAGATGATGCGGAAGCAGAATCCTCAGGAGCATCTTCTCCTTCTATCGTTATCTGATTCTCCTCGTTTGAAGTATCAATCCACGTTATCGGATGGTCGTAATCCAATACGCTGCGGTATTTGATCTGAGGCGCACTCTCCACCTTGCCCCCATAGAACCAGTCGCTGGAGAATCGCATAATTTCATCGTTCATGCGGTATTGGATTTTCAGCAGGGTTACTACTTCCGGCTTGTTTTCGGCAATGCGCTCCATCAGGGTCTTGCCAAGTCCGGCTCTTAATGCCGCAATACTCTTTACGGTAGGCGGCAGCTGACAATGGTCGCCCGCCAAAATCACCCGGCTGGCTCTCTTCATCGGAATCCAGCAGGCGGCTTCCAATGCCTGCGCTGCCTCGTCGATAAACAGGGTGCCGAACTTCATTCCCTCCAGCAACCGGTGGGCAGAACCCACCAGGGTGCAGGCGATGACACGCGCCTCGCCAAAGAGTTCGCTGTTGATGCGGATTTCTATTTCGGCGGCACGACTCTTCAGCCTATCCATCTTCTGATGATAGTTCTCGCTGCCTTTCTTCCTGTTTTTTCTTAATTCTCTGATTGCCTTGCGGATAGCCCAGAGTTGCGGATAGTCGGGATGACTCTCGAAACGGCGCTCGTAGGTGAAGCCCAGCATCTTGTCGTTCACGCGGGTAGGGTTTCCGATACGGAGCACATTCACGCCTCTATCCACCAGTTTTTCAGAAATCCAGTCCACCGCCATATTGCTCTGTGCACACACCAGTACCTGACTCTCTCGCATCAGGGTTTCGTTGATGGCTTCCACCAGGGTCGTGGTCTTTCCGGTTCCCGGAGGTCCGTGAACGATTGCCACATCCTTCGCCCAGAGTACCTCATTCACAGCCCTTTCCTGGGTAGGATTGAGCCAAGGGAACTTCATCGGTTCGAAGGAGAATTTGCCTGCCTTCTGATGCGAATAGAATAAATCGCGGAGATAAGCCAGGCGGTTGTTCTTCGCCTTCATCACGCGGTCCAGAGCTTCAAACATCAGTTTGTAGCTGGTTTCATCAAAGGATAGCTGCACGCCGATAGGCTCCGTAGATTGCTGCAAGTCGAGCAATGGGGCAGAGTCGGGCACGGTAATCACCATTCTGTCGCCATCCACATAACTCACGGTTCCCGTAAAAGAAAAATATTTGATACTTTGAACTTTTCTGCCCTGGTTCTCATTTTTCCCCATCTTCTTGACCATAAAGAACATGACGGGGCGACCGAACTCAAAATTGTGCTCGATATCCTGGTCAGAGGTGCGGAAGACCTCAATGGCTGTTTGATTCAGCGAATTATAAAAGCTTTTTCCCACACGGAGCGGGAACCAGGCATCACCTCGTTTCACCTTGCGCTGCATACCCATCTGTTCGGTGAGCTTGCGGAAGGCTTCCTTCTCGGTGTAATACTCCAGCTGGAGCAGGGTGCGTTGTTGCAATAATGCCTGAATTGGTGAAATCTGTTCCATATAGGATGCAAAGTTACACCAATTCAGGCAAAAATAAGAAGATAATAGGATAAATTATCTAAAATTTATTTCATGATGCGTTCTACGTCCTGGATGGTGCGGTTGAACGGACCATTGTGCTCCAGCTTGATGGTGCACATGGCAGCCGCAAACTTACCAGCCTCGGTAGGAGTGGCACCCTGCAGACGCTTGTAGAGATAACCGGCAGAATAGGTGTCGCCGCATCCGGTAGCATCCACCACCTCGTGAGGCGGATAGGCAGGAATCTCATAGAAGGTATCATCCACATAGACGAGCGAACCCTCGCTGCCCAGCGTGATGATTACCTCGGTAACACCCCACGAATGTATTAGCTTCGCAGCCTCGCGTGGCTCCTTCAGCCCCGTGATGGTCTCCATCTCCGTCTCGTTCACCTTCAGATAGTAAGTGTGCTTCAGCACTTCCAGCTTATCCTTCCAGTCTATCGGATACACCTTCTCGTCTCTCACCTCGCGCAGATAGCCCTGCACGTCGATGGAAACCCTTCCGCTGCGCGAGAGGAATTCTACTACCTCCGGCGAGAAATCATCGCTCAGCAGACTTCCCAGGTGATAGACCTTCGCCTCCACGTGCTCCAGCTGTCTGATGGTGAATGGATCAGCCTTGGCAAGCACACGCTGCTTGCGCTCGTTCTGGTTTTCTCCGTAGATATTCTCGAAGAAGACGGTATTGCGCGATGGATTGAGGGTAACTTCTATGCCCGCCTGGCGCATCTTTTCTACAGGCTCTGTTTCTGTTGGATCCATTGCTGTAATGAGCGAAAAGCTCACATCCTTAGGTAGTTGGTTGATGGCGTAGGCGAAGTAGAACGATGTTCCGCCAGCCATGTAAACAGTTCTGTTTGGGGTAACTATCTTATCTTTGGTTACGTGCCCTATACAACAAATATCTTTCATCTATTTCTATTTTAAACGGGTGCAAAGGTACAAAAAAACTTCGAGTTAGATTTGGTTTTTTACCTTAAATTCAACTTTTGTTGCAAATATTTAGAAGAAAAGGGCGTTTTTCTTTTGTGATGTTCTTTATTTAATGTACCTTTGCAGCAGAATTTAGTAAACTGAACATTATCTCGAGAAAAGATAGAAACTTATATTATGTGGTTTGATCATTTAATCAACGTGCATTCGGCGGTGCAAGGCATCGTCATTCTTTCATTGATTTGTACCCTAGGTCTTGCCCTGGGCAAGATTCATGTCAAGGGAATCTCCCTCGGCATAGCCTTCGTATTCTTTGTGGGCATCGTGGCGGGCCATCTCGGGCTCTCCATCGACGAGAACATGCTGGAGTTTGCCGAGAGTTTCGGACTCACCATGTTCGTGTATGTGCTGGGTCTCTATGTGGGTCCCAACTTCTTCGGTTCGATGCGCCACGAAGGCATCTCGCTCAATCTCTGGAGCCTGGCAGTCATCGCCGTGGGCACCGTATTCTCGCTTGCCCTGTGCCTGGTGCTGCCCGTGAGCCTGCCCGATATGGTGGGAATTCTCTGCGGTGCCACCACCAATACTCCGGCTCTGGGTGCTGCCCAGCAGGCGCTGCAGCAGTTGGGATTGCCTAGCGGCGGAGCTGCCCTGGGCTGTGCGGTAACCTATCCTCTGGGCGTTGTGGGCGTCATCCTGGCGATGATGTTCCTGCGCAAGCTCTTCGTAAAGCCTGAGGACCTGGAAATCCGACGTGCCGATGAGGATGACCATACAGCCATCGGACAGTATATCATCGTGAATCCGGCACTCAATGGCAATACCATCGCCGAAATCTCGATGATGACCCATCGCAAGTTCATCATCTCCCGTGTATGGCGAGGCGAGCAGGTCATCATTCCGGAGGCTGATACCGTGCTCCATACCAACGATAATGTGCTCGTGGTTACCAATAAGGATGAGGCAGCTGCCATGCAGATACTCTTCGGAAAGAAGGTGGATAAGGAGTGGAATAATGATAAGGTGGACTGGAACGCCATCGATGCCAAACTGGAGAGCAGAATCATCGTGATGACCCGTCCGGGACTCAACGGCAAGCGACTGGGAAGCCTGCAGATGCGCAATACCTATGGCGTGAATGTGAGCCGAGTGCTGCGTGGTGATATCCGACTGCTGGCTACCGACGACCTCCGTCTGCAGTATGGCGACCGCCTGACGGTGGTGGGCGACCCTACGAGCATCGACCATGTGGAGCAGTTCCTGGGCAATGCCGTGAAGACGCTCAACGAGCCTAACCTGGGCGCCATCTTCCTGGGTATCATCCTGGGACTCGCCGTGGGAACCATTCCGCTGAATATTCCGGGAATGACGGCTCCCGTACGTCTGGGTATTGCCGGTGGTCCTATCGTAATGGGTATTCTGATAGGTGCGCTGGGCCCTAGGGTGCAGTTCATCTCTTATATGACGCGTAGTGCGGGACTGATGCTCCGCGAGCTGGGTCTTGCCCTGTATCTGGGCTGTCTGGGTCTGTCGGCTGGTGGACAGTTCTTCGAGACGGTGGTTCGTCCCGAGGGTTTGATGTGGGTAGGCATCGGTTTCCTCATCACGGTGGTTCCGGTTATCATCGTGGGCTTCATCATCCTGAAGACCAAGAAGTACGATTTCGGCAGCATCTGCGGCATTCTCTGCGGTAGTATGGCGAATCCGATGGCGCTTACCTACGCCAACGAGACCCTGGATGGCGATACACCTAGCATCAGCTATGCTACGGTTTATCCGCTCGGCATGTTTATCCGAGTCATCATCGCCCAGGTCATCATCATGTTCTTCGTCTGAAGGGCTTAACTTGAAAAACTTGAATAAAAATAGACAGAAAAAGGCTGATTCCGTTTAGAAATCAGCCTTTCTCTTTATCGTTATTTTCTTACCCGTCAGGGGATGCTCGAAGGTAATCTCCTCGGCATGTAGATGCAGTCGGGCAGCCTTCTCGTTGCCGTAGAGCGGATCACCCAGGATGGGAGCATTCAAACCCTCCTGATGGGCACAATGCACACGCAGCTGGTGGGTTCTGCCCGTCTTGGGATAGAGGGCGATGCGGAGATGTGAGCCGTCGATGCGCTCCAGAATTTCATACTCCGTAATGGCCTCCTTGCCCTGCTCGTGATTCACTATCTGGCGAGGGCGGTTCAGATAATCGGGCAGCAGCGGAAGGGAGATGATTCCCTTTTCCGGAATGTCTTTTCCCGAAATGTCCTTTTCCGAAATGTCTTTTCCTGAAATCTCCTTTCCCAGAATGTCTTTTTCCGAAATGATGGCGATGTATTTCTTCTGCACCCGATGGTTCAGAAACTCCTTCTGTAGGCGATGATAGGCAAATTCGGTCTTGGCGATGATCATCAGTCCGCTGGTCGCCATGTCCAGCCGGTGAACGATGAGCGGACCGGTAGCCTCGGGATATTTCCTTCGCATCAGCGCATAGACCGATGGCTGGGCAGCGTCCTTTCCCGGTACAGAGAGCAGTCCTGCAGGTTTGTGGATCACGGTCAGCTCGCAGTCTTCGTAGAGCGTTTCCACCTGCTTATAGAGCATCTCTACCTGCTTAGGGAATGGTCCCTTCTGTCCGCCGATGCCGTTTTCTGCCGATGCAGGGCTTTCGAATACCGATGATGGCAGCATCCAATGCAGTATCGGCTTGCACTTGCCGTTGCAGGCAGGATAGAACTGCAGGTGGTGACGGATTTCCTCCTTCGGGCTTTCTCCCCACCAGAACATAGCCATCTGCAGCGGTTTGTAACCATGCTGGTAGGCATATTGCAGCAGTTTCGGTTCGCAGCACTCGCCGCTCCCGGCTGGCGGCACCATCTTCAGGGCTGCAATCCTGCTCGTAGCTATCGCCGCCTGCGGATACTCCTTCAGGGCTTCATCTCTGAAAATCTCCAGCAGATCCTTGCTTTCTCCCTCCTGATTCAGCATTCTGAACTGCGAGAAAAGCCATTGCTGCAGGGCATCAGAGAGTTGCTTGCGCAGTTGTTTCAGCCTCAGTATATTCTCCTGATAATCCTCAAATTCCGTTTCCAGGGCTGTCTTTTCCGAGAGCGATTTCTTCAGTCGGCGCAGTTCAGCCTTCATAAACTGGCTTTCCCTGATCATCTCCGCCTCTTCCGCTTCTGATAGGTTTCCTGCCTCTCTGCGGCTGTCACGCTTTGCCTTCGCTTCCTTCATCTTCTCCTGATAGGCGGCGATGGTACGCTTCCGCTCCTCCTGAAGTTGCCGGATCAGGGTTCTGGCTTCCTTCATCCTTTCATCCTTCTCCAGGTGGCTGATGCTCTGGTTGATACGGGAAATCTCTGCCTCGTGGGTTTTGAAGTAGCCGTCGGGCTGCAGATAGTCGAATACGGCAGGCACGAAGTCCTCCCAGTCGCTTCTTCCGCCAATCTGTCCGCTGTAGGCTGCCAGGTATCCCCATTTCGGAGCCTCGCTATCGGCAGCTGGGTATCCCCATTTCGGGACATCGGTATCTGTTTTTACATTTTCTACGATGAGCACACCAAACATTTTGCCGCGTGCAATCTCTTCCTGCCAGTCTTCTCGTCTGGCAAGCATCTCCTGCACTTCCCTGCACGCCTGGATGCAGAGCGGATGCGGTTCGTAATCCAAAGGATTGTTCATCCTTGCAGGAACATTTTCTGAAGTATGATGGAATGGATGGAAAATCATGCTGCAAAGTTACAAAAAAAATGCAGAAGTCTTGGTTTATCCACAGAAAAATCTTACTTTTGCACCATTAAAGGAAAAATTAAGATATGCAAACGAAAAATAACAATATATTCTATCATCTTGTAGCCTTCCTGACGGTGGCGATCTGGGGAACCACCTTCGTTTCCACCAAGGTGCTGATGCTGAACGGGCTTTCTCCTGCTCAGATCTTCACCCTGCGTTTCAGCATCGCCTACGTGCTGATGCTGGCGTTCAATCATTGCCGTCTTTTTGCCGATTCCTGGCAGGATGAGGCTAAGATGGCGCTGCTGGGCATTACGGGCGGTTCGCTCTATTTCTGCAGCGAGAATGAGGCGATGAACTTCACCACCACCACCAATACCTCGCTCATCGTCTGTTCGTGTCCGCTCTTTGCCACCCTGCTGGTTCGTCTGGTCTATAAGGATTCCAACCGCATTCATATCGTCCAACTGCTGGGTTCTCTTCTGGCATTTGTGGGTATGATCATCGTGGTATTGAACGGCAGGTTTGTGCTTCATCTTTCTCCGGTGGGCGATGCTCTGGCGTTTACGGCGTGTATGTGCTGGGCGATTTATTCGCTGCTGATGAAGTCAACCACGGGCGATTACAGTCCTGCATTCATCACCCGCAAGGTGTTTTTCTATGGTGTTCTTACCATCTTGCCTTATTATATCTTCATTCCGGGTTTTCCTCCGTTCGAGGTATTCACCCGCCCTCAGGTATTCGGCAATCTGCTCTTTCTGGGCTGCCTTGCCTCTATGATCTGCTTCCTTACGTGGAACTGGTGCATCTCGAAACTGGGAACGGTAAAGGCTACCAACTGGGTCTATTTCAACCCGATAACGACGATGATTTTCGCCTCGTGGGTGCTTGGCGAGCAGATTACCCCCTATTTTCTGGCGGGTGCCGCCTGCATCCTGATAGGAATGTATGTGGCGGATAAGAAAACGAAAGGGGAACAGTAATATATTGAATTTCGCAAGTCTCAGTAATGAATAAATAAAAAAAGGGTGTGATATGCCCCGGTTTTCAGCAGCCCCAGAATACGAATTCCGTTAAAAATACTAACTCATAGTTTTGATAAAGAGAAAACATAGTTTTGCAGATCACAAACCATAGTTTTAGAGATAGCAAACCATAGCTTTGCACCAAAAAGCTATCACAATAACAGTTATCACAGTTTCTCGAAACACTTTTCTTTTTTCTCATTCTAGAACTAACTATATATATTATATATTTATAATAATAATATATATAGTTAAATTCTATTTAACATTTTCCTTTCCTTCAGATACCCCCTCCGTAAAAACTGTGATAACTGTTATTGTGATAGCTGTGATCACTCTTGATGCACTAAAACAGTGCATCAAGGTTGAGGATATAATCTACAAATCACCGAATGAAAGTTCTACAAATCACCGAATGAAAGTTCTACAAATCACCGAATGAAAGTTCCACAAATCACCGAATGAAAGTTCTACAAATCACCGATTTCTTTAAAAAGATTCCTGATTTTCAGTTTTTTTTTGTATTTTTGCAGCAGATTTTAAATTCAAAGATTATGAACGGATATAGACAGCGCATTGCAGACTCATTGTTGAAGGACAAATTAGATGCCTTTGGAGCAGTTTTGATAGAAGGCCCAAAATGGTGTGGCAAAACTACAACGGCCGAACAACAAGCTAAGAGTATTCTTTATATGGCAGACCCTTCTCGCCTGAACCAGAACAAGGAATTAGCTCGCATCAATCCTCAATTGTTGTTGGAAGGTTCCACACCACGCCTAATAGATGAATGGCAGGAAGCACCTCAATTGTGGGATGCTGCCCGTTTTGAGATAGACCATCGTAGTGAAATTGGACAATTTATTTTTACGGGTTCTGCAGTTCCTGCCGATTCCTCACAGTTATGTCATACGGGTACTGGGCGGTTCTCATGGCTGAGAATGCGTCCGATGAGCTTGTATGAGTCAGGTGAGTCAACTGGTGATATTAGTTTATCTGCCATTATTAAGGGAGATAAAAAGCAATTTGGTACAAGTCGATTAAGTTTGGAAGATGTTGCTTTTTTGCTTTGTCGTGGTGGTTGGCCTCAAGCTGTAGGCATGAAAACCAAGCCAGCATTAGCTCAAGCTTACGCTTATCTGGATGCAGTGGTAAAGAGCGACATTTCTCGTGCAGACAATGTGCAACGTGACGAACTTAGAACTCGTCGCTTGATGCGTTCTTATGCTCGCCACCAAGGTACATCTGTTTCTATGGCAGCTCTGAGAGCAGATTTGGCTAACAATGAGGAACAATCGTTTGATGAAACCTCTATCGTTTCTTACCTAGGTGCCCTTCGAAAGATTTTTGTGGTAGAAGACGTGCAGGCATGGAATCCCAACTTGCGTTCGAAAACTGCTATTCGCACTACTGACACACGTTATTTCGTAGATTCTTCGATTGGTGCAGCTGCACTAGAGTTGGGACCAGATGATTTGATGAATGACCTCAACACTTTGGGTTTACTGTTTGAAACGCTTTGTATGCGAGACTTGAGAGTTTATGCTGATGCTTTAGAAGGCAAGATATACCATTTTCGTGATAGTAGTGGATTGGAATGTGATGCTGTTTTGCATCTTAGAGCAGGAGTGTATGGGCTTATAGAAATCAAGTTAGGTGGTGACAGATTAATCAATGAAGGTGCAGCCAATCTCTTGAAACTTCAGTCCAAGATAGATACCGACAAGATGAAGAAACCTGCCTTTTTGATGGTTCTCACAGCAGTAGGTGATTATGCCTTCCAGCGTGAAGATGGAGTATATGTAGTACCAATTGGTAGTTTAAAGCCATAGTGATGTGGCGAAGTTGAGTGCACAATTCTATCTCATTTATGTAGAAAAACAACCCCGTAGTTGTGTTTTCTCGTAAAAAACAGTTATCTTTGTAGGCGAATGGCATTAGCCATAGTTCCTATCGTAATCTAAGGTATGTTCGCCTGAAAACATTCAGAGCCAGTTGCCTACAATTTGAAGACATTGAAGCAACACTTTGATATAAAGGAGACTAAGGATTTCAAAAAAAGGTAATGATATGGAAAATAAAGATAATATACCGCAGTTCGTGAATAGCGACTCCTTCATGGCAGACAAGAACTATGTGAAGTGGTTGTCTGACCTGAAGAAACGCTTCCACATTGCACAGCTCAAAGCTGCAGTCAAGGTTGAGCCTTGACTTGCGTGCGGAATTTCCACAAGCAGAGGGATTTTCATGGTCTAATCTCTATAAAATACGCAAATGGTATTTGTTCTATTCTTCTCAAATTGAATTTTTGTACCAAGCTGGTACAAAATTACAAAAGGTGGATAATGCAACAACCCCAATGCCAGACTTACTGCAATTTGTTCCTTGGAGACATCAAACGGTAATTGTTTCCAAATGCGACACAATAAACGCTGCGATGTTCTATCTCAACAAGGTCATTGAAGGCAACATGAGCCGCACGGAATTGGAGCATGTTATTAAGGCTCAACTGTACGAGCACACCAGCAAGGCTTTGAATAACTTTGATGTTACATTGCCACAACCTCAAAACGCATTAATATTGGGCACCAAGAGCCTTGCCAGTAGGACGCTCCACCATCTTATCGCCAAGGGCCGATTACAGAAGACTATGTGGAGTCAAATAGCTCCATGACCCGAAAATTTTCCTCCAAAAGGAGTGAGTTTCTCAGATTTTATTTGTATCTTTGCCATGTCATTTCAGAGTCTTGCTTGTTTTCTTTTCGCAACACTAAGATAAGTGAAAAATCTGATATGGCAAAATACTGGACAACTTCTTGTTGTTCAGGCACCTAAATCGTTTAATTTATAATAGTATTGCGGAATTAAAGTGTAGTAAAAAACATAATGAGAACACAACTGATTGAAAAAGAAGACAAGCGCATTGTATGGCTTGACTTTGTGAAATTTATCGCTATCTTCATGATGATAGCAGTACATTGTACAGATAATGTTACTCCGGCTGAACGTTCTGAGCCGTGGTATAATCTTTGGGGCAGTTTCTATGGTTCATTTATGCGCCCTGCCATACCTTTGTTTGTTATGGTTACAGGTGCTTTGCTTCTACCTGTAAAAGAGAATATTTCCGCCTTCTATAAAAAACGCTTGACCAGACTCATTGTGCCTTTTATTATATGGTCTGTTCTGTATAATCTTTTTCCATGGATAACCGGACTGTTGGGTCTTTCCCCCACTGTAATTAATGATTTCTTTGCGTGGGCAGAACCTGATCAGTCTTTTTCCGGTGCTTTGCATAACCTTCTGATGATTCCTTTCAATTTCTCTATGTTGGCTGTGCAGATGTGGTATGTGTATCTTCTTATAGGACTGTATCTTTATATGCCAATTTTCTCAGCATGGGTCAGACAGGCATCGCTAAAAGAACAGAAAGTATTTCTATCTCTTTGGCTTGTTTCACTTTTCATTCCTTATTTAAGGGAATATCTTACAAAAGATCTTTGGGGTACATGCTCTTGGAATGAGTTTGGCCTATTATATTATTTTGCCGGATTCAACGGTTATTTGCTTTTAGGGCATTATATGATAAACAATACTATTAACCTAAGTTGGAAAAAGTTGGCTGTTATTGGCATTCCTTCTTTTGTGGTAGGTTATTGCATAACTTTCTTCGGTTTTAAATCCATAACAGCGGTTCCTGGTCAGTCTGTAGAAATGGTGGAACTGTTCTTTACATATTGTTCTCCTAATGTACTGTTGATGGCTATCCCAATTTTTCTTGCTGTTAAAAAGTTGAATTTCCAATCCGTTGCGGTTAGACGTTTTGCTGTCAGCATTTCTACCTGCACGTTTGGCATCTGGATGTCGCATTATCTTTTCCTCGGTCCATGCTATATGCTTGTCGAGTCATTGCCTTTGCATACGATGGTGAAAATGATAGTATGTACCATACTGCTTCTTTCGGTTACCTGGGGCTTTGTTTATACAGTAAGAAAATCAGGGAAGTTGGGCAAATGGATAATGGGTTAATAGGTGTTCTAGTCCAGTCAATAAAATGCAGATAAAGTTATTCATCAAAATAATGATAATGAAACTCATCAGCATGAGCCCTGAGAACTCTTTGTTATCAACAGATAATGGAGATACTGTATTATATATAAGGTATAGGGAAAAGGTTGATAAAGAATATAAGGAGAATAGAGTAGTCTCTTCCTTTGCTGCGGATTGCAAATCCGCAGATCCTAAATAGGTTAGGACATTTTCTAACGCCGGATTTCAAATCCCACGGGACGCCTGACGGGGGTTAGGATTTCAAATCCGGCGGGACGCCTAGCGGGGGTGGTGGGATGCCTAGCGGACTTGTATTCTTGAAAAACTAAAAAAGAGTGCGTTATTGACTTATGCCACACCCTCTTTGGGCTTTCAGCCCATTTTCAACTGACGATAGCGCTGTATCGGTACCACGCGTAGCGTTGTAATCGGTACCATGCTAT
>OKRS01002053.1_pt1 | contig 12159 bp, 10 predicted proteins | sample 1601191 | NCBI WGS metagenome assembly OKRS01 (sample SAMEA3541509, study PRJEB24748) | human gut metagenome | biome: human gut; feature: human-associated habitat; material: faeces | place: China | collected 2012 | reverse complement strand
CATTAAGCCCATGAACTGCCCGGGCGGCGTGCTGGTGTACGCCTCCAAGCCGCACTCCTACCGCGAGCTGCCCATCCGCGCCGGCGAGATTGGCCTGGTGCACCGCCACGAGCTGCGCGGCGCCCTGCACGGCCTGTTCCGCGTGCGCTGCTTTAACCAGGACGACGCCCACCTGTTTGTGCGTCCCGACCAGCTGACCGACGAGATCGTGGGCGTGGTTAACCTCATCGACTCCGTGTACCAAAAGTTTGGCTTTAAGTACCACGTTGAGCTTTCCACCCGCCCCGAGGACTCCATGGGTTCGGACGAGGACTGGGCTCGCGCCGAGGAGGGCCTGCGCACTGCTCTGGAGAAGCTGGGCATGGACTACGAGGTCAACGAGGGTGACGGCGCCTTCTACGGCCCCAAGATCGACTTCCACTTGGAGGACTCGCTCGGCCGTACCTGGCAGTGCGGTACCGTGCAGCTTGACTTCCAGATGCCGCTCAACTTTGACCTGGAGTACGTGGACGCCGACGGAACCAAGAAGCGCCCCATCATGCTGCACCGCGTGTGCTTTGGCTCCATCGAGCGCTTCATCGGTATTCTGATCGAGCACTTTGCGGGCAAGTTCCCCACCTGGCTCGCCCCCGTGCAGGTCAAGGCGCTTCCCGTCTCTGAGAAGAGCCGCGACTACGCCCACGAGGTGTGCGCCAAGCTGGAGGAGGCCGGCATTCGCGTGGTCTGCGACGACCGCGACGAGAAGATCGGCTACAAGATCCGCGAGGCCCGCAGCATCGACCGCGTGCCCTACATGCTTATCCTGGGCGAGAAGGAGGTCGAGGCCGGCAACATTTCCGTCCGCGATCGCTCCAACGAGACCGTCCCGATGAGCGTTGACGAGTTCGTTGCGAAGGTGACTGAGGAGATCAAGACTCGCGCCTAGCACAAACCATACAAGAATTAACAAAGGCGATCGTCCTCGCGGGCGGTCGCCTTTTTTGTTGTCTATAGAAGAAAAGCCGCTGGTTAGGGCGGCTTTTTTGTTGTGCAAAAAGGTACAGGTTTTTGTATCTTTCGACGTTGCTCATTATACGAGCAAACTGCTCACGTTTTCCCAGATTACACAAATTGCAGCGCGAACGGACACATCTCCATACGCCTCTACAAAAACCTGTACTTTTGCGACTGCGCCTAGCTGCGAGCGAGAAGCCTGTTCTAAACGCCCTTGCATTTGCGTGCATCGCAAATCCAAAAGAGGGGGCGAGAACATGGAACAGACGGCACGGCGCCAAGAGAAGCTGCCGGGCGCATTTAACGGCGCCACCACCAACAGCCAGCACGGCCGCGTTCGCTGGTATCTGGTCCACACCCCCAACGGCAAAGAGCGCGAGACCTGCGAAAAGGTGCGCCGTATTATCCCACACGAGCTGATGCAGAACGCTTTTGTGATGCAAAAGGAGTTCTGGTTTAAGCGGGACGGCGCATGGTCGCTCCAAACCAAACCCATGTACAAGGAATACTTCTTCGTCGCCACGCACGATGCCGCTGCGCTCGATAGGGCTTTGGCCCAGTTGAGTTTTGGCTGCCGCATTGCTGGCGGCAGGGAGCGGGCCTATGCGCCCATGCCGGACGATGCACAGGACTGGTACCGCAGCGTGCTCGACGACGACGACGTGGTGCGCAACAGCGTGGCGCGCATAGAAGACGGTGTGCTGCACATAGAACAGGGGCCCTTGGTGGGGCAAGAGGCCCGTGTGCACAAGATCGACCGTCGTAAACGCTGGTGCTTGGTGGACGTAGGCGAAGGCGATTCCAGCTTTAGGGAAGTGCTTCCGCTCGACGTTCCCATCAAAACGTAAGGGAGACGTTGCACCGGCAATTCATTCGTTTTTTGAATTCGTGGATGGGGGGGGGTTCCTGGGGACAGGGACGTAAGTTTTATCGTGACTGCTAATAAAGAAATGACAGAGAGCCGTGCATCTATGGGGGACGCACTGCTTTTCGATCAGATAAAGCCGAGCGGCACGCTTGGGTATCGCATTGTTAAGAGGCTGTTTGACCTTGTGTTCAGTCTTTTGATGAGTGTTCTGCTGCTAATTCCTGTTGCTGCGGTGTGTGCACTCATTAGGCTTGAATCGTCCGGTAGCCCTATGTATGCACAAGAGCGCATTGGCAAGGGTGGTAAGACTATCAAGATCCTTAAACTTCGCAGCATGGTCGCCGATGCCGGCAACGTGCAGAAGTATCTGAGCCCTGAGCAACTGCATCAGTGGGAAGTCGAGCGTAAGGTCGACGATGACCCCCGCATTACCAAAGTCGGGCAGTTCATCCGCAAGTGCTCCATTGATGAGATGCCGCAGTTCCTGAACGTGCTGAACGGCGACCTTTCCGTCATCGGTCCGCGTCCCATAACAAGAGACGAACTTGAACAGCATTTTTCCGATGAGGAAAAGGCTGAGCTGCTTTCTGTCCAGCCCGGCATTACGGGCCTGTGGCAGGCGACTGACCGCAATGCCGCGACGTTCGAGAGCGGTCTGCGACAGAAGATTGAACTCCACTACGTGCGCAATCGCTGTTTCCGCATGGACTGGAAATGCTTTACCGGCACTTTTGGTGCCATGTTCGGCAAGAAGAGGACGGGGCGATAGATGACCACTTCAGTCGCCACGACCGCTTATAGCGTATTAATGAGCATTTACAAAAAAGAAAACCCTACTTTTCTGCGCCAGGCCCTCGACAGCATGCTCGTTCAAACTGTGCCTCCGGCCGAGATCGTAATGGTTAAGGACGGACCCTTGACTGCTGAACTCGAGTCGGTACTTTCCGAATATAACTTGCAGTGGCCCGATCTGTTCAAATTTGTTTCCTACAGTGAGAACCATGGACTAGGATATGCTCTTCATAAGGGCGTACTCTCCTGTTCTAATGAAATCGTTGCGCGTATGGACACCGATGACGTGGCGCGTCCTGATCGTATGGAGAAGCAGCTTGCCGCTATTGAAAGTGGGCTCGATATGGTCGGTAGCGATGTCGTCGAGTTTATTGACTCTCCTGAGACGCCAATTGCTTCAACGAATTTGCCCAAGGGACTGGACAACATTCTCGCTTGTTCCAAACGTCGAAATCCTTTCCGGCACCCACCTATGACGTTTAAAAAATCTAAGGTGCTGGAGGCTGGGAATTACAGCTCTGAATATCTTTATTTCGAAGATTGGGATTTATTTAACAGGATGCTAGCCAGTGGCTGTCGCGCAGATAATCTACCTGAACCACTTGTGGCGATGCGCGTGAGCTCCGATTTTTATGCTCGCAGAGGCGGCCCTTCGTATCTACCGCATATCTGGAAATTCAAGTTTGCTCAATTGCGTACTGGCTGGTTTAGCCCTGTTGATTTTGTTGCCTCATTTGTTCCGCATGCCGTTGTTTGTGTCATGCCTAACGGACTTCGTTCGTTTGTTTATAAGAAATTACTCAGAAAGTAGGTTTGTGCATGTCTCGAAAAGTCGGAGTTATAACACTCCATAACTCGCCGAACTATGGCTCCTGCCTGCAGACCTATGCAACTCAGGTTGTTTTGGCTCGCGTGGGAGCAGATGCCGAAATAATTGATTACTACCGTAAGGATGCGATTCCCGAAAACGAAGTGGATCGTGCCCTTAACGGCCAGCTCGTAAAGAAGATGCCTATATTTAAGGTTCCTGGCGTCAAGCAGATTGCAAAAATACCGGTTTCTCGTATGGTTGCAAGGAGACGCGCCCCCCTTGATGAGTTTAGACATTCCAAGCTTGCGCTGACTGAGCGTTCGTACTATTCCGCAGATGAGTTGGACGCGAATCCTCCGGTAGCAGATATTTACTGCACTGGTAGCGATCAGGTTTGGAATAGCATTTGGAATAACGGTTTTGACCGTGCTTTCTATCTCTCCTTTGCTCCCGAGGGGAAAAAGAAGATTGCCTATGCTGCGAGTATCGGCAAGGCCACGCTCGAGGATTGGGAAGCTGAGCCGATGAGAAAGGCTCTCTCCTCTTACTCTTGTATCTCTGTACGCGAGCAAGAGGCGGCTGACCTTCTTGATTCTATCGGTGTCCATGGGGCTATGCCCGTTATCGATCCCACGCTCATGTTGAATCGTGATGATTGGGAAGCAATTGCAGATGGTTGGATTTCTCCGGAACCCTATGTTCTGGTCTATCAGCTCAACCGTAACGCCGAGTTCGATTCTTATGTACAAAGGGTCGCCAAGAAGACTGGTCTCAAGGTTATGCGAATTGCATACGGTGTGCATGAGAAGCGTTCTGGCGAGAATGCTGTTATCTGTCCTTCCGTGGGAAAGTTCCTTTCTCTGTTCCTTGGGGCCGAAATTGTCATTACGGACTCGTTCCATGGAACTGCCTATTCCGTAAATCTTGGAAAGAAGTTTGTCGCCATCAGCCCTGGTCGTTTTAACGGAAGAATTTCAAACCTATTAAATATGACTAATCTTGACAATCATTTGTTGGATGACTTTGGAAATCTGACTATTTCTGAACTTGATTACGACTCCAATTCGGTTCAGGCACAGCTTAATCTCAAACGAAATGAAGCCTTTTCTTTTATTGAAAAAGCCTTGGATATTTAGGAAATATGATGGGAAATATTTCGGTTTCTGCTTTAAAGGATCATTTGCCTGATCCTGTCATGGGGGTTGCGAGGGCCATTTTTAATGGCTATCCAAGTTTGCTCGCCGCTTCAATGCGGCAGGCGGCACGGTTCGGGAAGTCTTATTCTCGAAACAAGATCAAATATGCAGAGCAAGCAGAAGCTCATATAATTTATTGTACCCATCAGCTTGAAAAAGGGTTGAGCCACGAGGACTTTCGTGCTGGATTTGGAGTGAAGGTCCTCGCCGAACTCTCTCGCTACATGCATGTCTTTGAAGATATGGGTGGAAGTACGGATAGCCTGGCCTATCAATCCGCCTTGGGTGCGCTAATCGAATATCGTGACAGACATGAGAATAGTTCTGAATATACGCATATGTTTATGCAAGCAATTGGCGACCAACTGTTTTCTAAACTGGATTCAAAGCCTTTATATCCCGGTGGAAGCTGCAAAATCGCTCATGATTTTGCTGTGGCAGGCATTATTCCAGGTTCTGTTGACGAGCTATTAAGTAACCGTCATTCTGTTAGAGAGTATTCTGATACACCCGTTTCGTTGACAAAGGTCATTAATGCTATCGAGACGGCCACCAAAGCTCCGTCTGCATGCAATCGACAACCAACAAGAGTTCGGATTATCAATAACCAGGAACTCATCCATGAGACATTAGGAATTACAAGTGGATTCAGAGGCTACGCGATGCCTCCAATGCTCGTCGTGTTGACGGTTGATAATCGGGTTTACTTTGGACCGCAAGAACGTAACGAGGGCTTTGTTGATGGCGGCATTTTTGCAATGGCGTTATTGCTGGCACTTGAAGAGCAGGGTTTGGCTTCTTGTCCGCTCAATACAATGCTAAGACGAGGTCCTGAAAAAGCGATTCGCGGTCTATTGAAACTACCCTATTGGGAGGAATTGGTCATGCTGATTTCCATAGGGAATTATTCAAAGAATGCCCAATCATGCGTTTCTGCTCGTTTTCATGCCGACGCAATTGTTACGGTGGTTGACTAGCTTGATTACCTCATCTCCAATTCATGTTCTCCAAGTGGTTCCCTCATTAAGTCGTTCTGCCGGTGTTTCTCAATTTGTTCATAACATGTCTTTGGGCATTGATGAGCATCGAGTTGTATTTGATTATCTACACCATGCAACATTAAATGGTAAACCCTTGCGTGACTGCACTTATGATCAGGAGCTTATTGCGCACGGTTCTCGTGTCTATACGGTGTCTTTCGCTTCTGCGGGGCTTGGCCAGTTCATTAAAGAAGTCGAAGAGTTTTTCGTTAAGCATGGACGCGAGTACGATATCGTGCATTGTCATATGCCTAACTCGGCTTTTTGCGTTCTCAGGGAGGCTAAGCGTGCCGGCATCGAACATCGTGTCCTACATAGTCATCTGAATAGTTCATCTGACAACGTTCTTCATCGTGTTCGAAATGCTCCGTTGATTGCGTGGGGCAAGAGGTATGCAACTGATGGGGTGGCGTGCTCTGATGAAGCTGGTAGATACCTGTTTGGAAATAAGCCGTTTGCTGTAATGAAAAATGGAATTGTACTCAGCAATTATGCATATGACGATAGCTCCAATGCTTCCCTGCGTGCTGAACTCTGCATTGGCAATAGTGACCCCGTTATTGGAAGTGTCGGTCGTTTTGTCAAGCAAAAGAACTTTGAATTTGGCGTCAAGGTGTTCGCAGAGCTGAAGCGCAGTATTCCTAATGTTAAGTGGGTGATTTTGGGCGCTGGAGATGGCATGGACAGAGTTAGGGCCATTGCTAAGGAGCTTGGTGTAAACGAATCCGTCGTCATGCCCGGCGTGCGCGTTGACGTCGCTCGTTTTTACTCGCTGTTCGACGTCTTCTTTATGCCTTCGCTATATGAGGGGCTTCCTGTCTCTGCTGTTGAAGCTCAAGCCTCTGGGCTTCGTTGTGTTTTTTCGACTGGCGTTCCTGAGGAAAGTGACATAACGGGCGTGAGTAGATTTGTCGGTTTAAATGAGCCATATGCTGTATGGGCCTCTGCACTTGCTGATGCTATGTCGGTTGGTCGTGATAGCGGAGCTGTTGAGAAATTAACCTCCGCTGGCTATTCGGCAGCGGCTAATGCAAAGAAATTGATGGAGTTCTACGAGGGGCTTGTTGCTCAGCGTTAGATGCGTTTTTCGATGCAACGGGTGTGGTTTTGGTTGAAGGACGTAGACATGAATAAAGACTATTTTGGAATTGCTGAACGGGTAATCAGAGAGAAAACTAACAGTCGTTTTTCTAAGGGTAGGCAAAATCATCTGACACGAAGCGATTTTTCTATTATTTCCAATAATTGTTGGGCCGGAACGGTCTATCGGTATTTCGGCTTACCGTATCAATCGCCTACAGCAGGGCTGTATTTTTTTGGAACTGAATACGTAAAGTTCGCGGGAGATTTAAGGCACTATCTGAATACGCCCATAGAATTCATCGATTCTTGTGATTCGGCTCATTACGAGACTTTGAAATCTCGCAATGAGCTGAGTAAGCCTGTTGGAATTATCGATGACGTTGAGATTGTATTTCTACATTATCCAACGCCTGAGGAGGCTAGAGCTAAATGGGAGCGACGGGTTGAAAGGGTGAACTGGGACAATCTGTTTATTAAATTCAGCCAGATGAATGATTGTCGCGAAGAAGATCTTAGGGCGTTTGATTCTTTGGAGCACACGAACAAGATTTGCTTTACGGCGATGCGACGCCCCGATATTGCATGCTCGGTTTATCATCCCGCCTCTGTTCGGGGGGGGGAAATAACAAATGATACGGATCGCTTTACACAAGGATTCAATTTAGTCGATTGGTTGAACTCGGAACCTGCAAAGTATTGCTGATGAAGGTAATTCTCTTATTGAGATGCATTGAGGGAAATGGATGTATAGAGTAGTTATTAAAAACAATGTAGATATGTCGCAGCCCGCACCTAAGGAGTAGGGTGACTATCTAAATGTTGGTATATTTGCAGCTTATTGTCTTTGCGGTAGTTTTTGGTTTTGTATTACGGCCTGAACGTTCCGCTTCCTTTAAAAAGACCTATCTTTTAGTCACTTTTTCAGCAATTTTCTTTGTTGCTTCAGTGCGATCAAGTTCAGTTGGTATTGATACTGAAATGCACTGTAGAGCGTTTTTAAGTGCCTCTCGTTTGCCGTTCTCTTCTCTTGTTGAGATGACAGACAGATTTGAGTACGGTTTCCTATTATTTTGCAAGGTTCTTTCACTCATCAGCGGTGATTTTCAGATTCTTCTCGTAGCATCAAGTGCGGTTATATGTCTCTGCACTGCATTATTTATTTTTAAGCTCGCTGATGAGCCTATTTTGCCCACTGTGCTATTTTTGTGCCTGCTGTTTCCGAGTTATCTGAACATCATGCGCGAGGCAATTGCTATTGCAATCGGTATGCTTGCAATAATTGTACTTAGGGATCGTAAGGTTCCTGTATTTATTCTACTCGTGTTCCTTGCCGCCTCATTCCATAGGTCCGCTCTCGTGCTGTTTGCTCTCATCCCTCTCAGCAAGGTTGAAATTAACTTAATGAGCATGACAGTTCTTATAATTGGAGCTATATTCAGCTTTCTATTTGTCAATCCACTCCTTAACGCGGTCGCGGCAGTCCTGGGCAAAAATAGTTTTTATGATGCGGACTTTATGGGGTCAAACTATTTTGGCGCTCTAATTTCACTTCTATTTAATGCCCTGCTCGTCGGCATATTTTTTAATTATCTAAAAGTTGCTGACCGCGCTGAGGGCGTGGCTCAAGGTAAGTCCGTCAGCCTTGCCTTGCGCTGGGGTGAACTGCTCTGGCTTGTCTTTTCTGCCGTCGGTATGAAAGTACAAATTGTTGCTCGATTCGGATACTATTTCGCGCCTCTTGTTCTTGTTGCTTTGCCTCTCGTTTTAAAGGCAGCTAATGACGGAGAAACGCGTTTCGTTCGGTTCTCATTGATTGCGATTTCTGTTATGTATTTCGTTGTTGTTCAATTATTTAGGCCTGAATGGTATGGAATCGTTCCTTATACGGCTGACTTGTCGCGGTTTATGTCTCTGTTTTACTGAGCCCTAAGTATTTAATTGTGCCGTGTGAACTCATTTTTCGTGATCCCGTCGATTCACTCTTGTAATTAATCGTTTACCACAGTAAATAAGTTCTTAGTTAGGATGTAATATGAATAATAAGCTGAAAATGGCTATTAAGTCCGTCCCCTTTGTTTCCGGTATCGCAAAAGGTGTAAATCGCACTGTGGGGATTACGGTGCGTACTGCTATGCATTATCCTGCGATGCGCAAGCTGAACAATGAGCTCGTTGATTCAATGGCTAGACTAGATAAGACTAGCGGCATGCGTATCTGGTATTTTGGGGTGCCCACTCACCCGAATTTGGGAGATCAAGCTCAAAAATTTGTTATTGAAAAATGGCTCCAAAATAATTATTCGGAAGCTGAAATTATTAAATTCCAAGTAAGGCATTTAACGCCGGTACCAGCAGGATTGTCCGCATGATTCAGAATCTAATTCGCCCTAATGATCTGATTGTCATGCAGAGTGGTCATACGATGGACGGACTCCACGACGATGAGACGCCGCATAGGCTTGCTTCAACTTGTTTTCCCGATAACAGAATTGTTTTTTTCCCGACTTCAATTCGTTTTAACAGCAAACGTGGTAAAGAATTGGACCGTAAGGCAATAGGGTCACACGTTAATACTTTGTTTTTGGCTAGGGATGCCGTCTCTGCACAGATTGCTCGAGATTTGTATCCTCGACTTGATGTCCGTCTTTATCCTGACGTTGTGACCTCATTGATTGGGAAATATTCCTTTGATAACCAGCGCGAAGGTGTATTGCTTTGCGCTCGAAACGATGGCGAGAAGCTGTACTCTTATGCGGCCATCGATAAGCTTGCTTCTGCTCTTTCCGGTCTTTGTGATGTTTCTCGGACTGACACCACCGTTAAATGGGATGGTATCGATCTGGACTCTCATGATGCTTGGACCGGAATCGAGGGCGTCATCGAATCTTATTCGCAAAAGTGCGTTATTGTTACCGATCGTTATCATGGCACGATATTTGCCCGTATTGCCGGAACGCCCGTTGTGGTTCTTAAGACCAATGATCACAAGGTTGTCTCAGGTGCCAAATGGTTTACAGATGCAGGGGATGAGGGGATTGTTGTTGCTGACAATCTTGAGGAGGTCCCAGGGCTTGTGTCCGCTTTCATGAAGCGCTTCCCGGATGGCGTTTCCGCTCCTGCTTTCGCTGCCGATTATTATGATGGTCTGAAATCCGTTATTGAGGAAATGTAATAAATGAAGAAAAGCTATAAGGCACTTGTAAGCGATGCTGCAGTTTTTGCTGCCGGCAACATGCTTACGAAATTGATACAGTTCCTATTGCTTCCGATGTATACCGCACTGCTTACTACTGAGCAATACGGTATTGGTGAGCTTGTAAACAATACTGCCGAATTGCTTTATCCCCTTTGCTGCCTCGGTGTCTATGAGGGCGTGTTTCGTTTCTCAATCGACCGGGACTCCGATAATAAGGCCGTATTCTCTACGGGTATCAGTATCGCTCTTTTCCTTTTGCCAGTTGTGGCAGCTGCGGGAATTTTCGGCTATTCATTTACTGGCTTTGATTACACATGGCAATTGGTCATTCTCTGCTTTATTACTTCCTTTAAAGTGATTTGCCTTCAATTTTCCAAGGGTATCGGTAAGACTCGACTTTATGCCTCATCGGGGGTTTTGGGTGCACTAACGTTGTTCTGTGCCGGTTACCTTTTCCTCGGCGTCTTTGGCATGGGCGTAAATGGCTACCTGCTGGCGCTGATTCTGTCGCAGGGCATTCAACTTTTACTTGTCTTTTTTGGGGCCAAAGTCTGGCGCTTTGCCAGTATGGGTGCATTTTCAAAACCACTGGCTCGAGACCTGCTGCGTTATAGCCTCCCAATGATTCCTAACGCCCTGGCTTGGTGGTTTGTTAATCTCTCCGGTCGTTATATCGTTATGTTCTCGCAAGGCGCCGATGTCGCAGGACTATACACAGCCGCTTCTAAGTTGCCTGCGGTGATGAATATGGTTGTTACCATTTTCCAGCAGTCGTGGCAAATTTTCTCAGCACGCGAATACGATGCAAGTGATTCTAGGAGTTCCTTCGGAACAGTTTTTAAGGCCTTTACTGCATTCCTTTTGTGTGCTGGTTCATTGGTTATTGCACTGACCATTCCACTTTCGCGCATTATGCTTAGCGGTGATTTTTTTGCCGCTTACGTCTTCGTTCCTTTTCTAATGCTCAGTTCTGTCATTAGTGGATATTCGACTTATTTCGGCACTCTATACAACGCGGCTAAGAGCAACGGCATGATATTTGTGACAACTATGGTTGGCGCTTTTGTTAATGTGGTGCTTGGCGCTTTGCTCTCTTTTGCGATCGGGGCATGGGGGCCCATCATTGCTGGTGTTGTTGCCTATGTTTTGATTTCACTCATGAGGGCTTATGACACAAAGAGACTAATTAACATTGATGTTGACATCCCATATCAGATCATTGGACTCTGGCTGCTGCTTGTTGAATGTGTCCTCATTTCATTTGGTTTTGCATTCGCAACTCTGGTTTCTGTCGTCTGCTCCCTCCTCTTCATGCTGTTCACGCTATATAGGTATCGCAGGATAGCTAAAACTCTCTTGAAATCATTGAAAGTAGGACATTAACGTGTGTAATGTAGAGACAATTGGTTTACCAGCTTCAGATAATTGCCTTGGTTGCTCGGCATGCGTGGCAGCGTGCGCTAGGGGAGCTTTGAATCTCGAACAGGATGAGCGCGGCTTCTATCGGCCGGTGGTTGATGATGGGCTATGCGTTGGTTGCGGCGCTTGCTCTAGGGCATGTCCCGTTGTTGGTTCGCCAACCTCACGACACAGGCCTTTAAAGACGATGGCTGCCTGGGACAAGGATCGGGGCCGTCGTTTGGCCGCAACATCTGGCGGTATGTTTATGCTTCTTGCTGATGCCTTTGTGCGTCAAGGCGGCTGGGTGTGCGGTGCGGTCATGAATGAAGATATGATTGTTGAGCACATTGTCTCTAACGATATTGATGTCATCGCCAAGATGCGCGGTTCGAAGTATGTTCAGAGTCGTATTGATGCGGCCCTGTCAGACTGTCTTGATTTGCTTAAACGCGGTGAGAGGGTTCTGTTTTCCGGAACTTCCTGCCAGGTCGATGCGATGCGCAGATTGGCGCGCGGCCGACTTTCCGCGAATCTTATGACGGTAGATGTTCTTTGCCATGGCGCTCCGTCTCCCAGGGTTTGGGGCGACTATGTTTCTTATCGTGAGAGGGAGGCTGGAAGTAAGGCTGTTTCTGCGCGATTTAGGAAGAAAGATCCTTCGTGGACAGTATTCAGCCTTGAAATGCTGTTTGAAAACGGGGATAGACGTTCTTGGTGCACTGTGGACGACTATTATCTCCGAGCTTTCCTCGGTGATTACATTACGCAAAATGCTTGCCA